>ERZ1292632.3094-Hain-H43-01um-R2-3094-length-13097-cov-5_pt1 | contig 13097 bp, 12 predicted proteins | sample MGYA00564407_ERZ1292632 | MGnify/ENA primary metagenome ERZ1292632 (study PRJEB36523, sample SAMEA6512637) | groundwater metagenome | collected 2019-01-08 | study: AquaDiva: Metagenomics assemblies of 32 groundwater samples
AGGAAATCCGAAAGTGAGCAGAACCCATAAATCAGGCAGGAATGAAAAGAAGAGCTTGAAGATGTTGTGATTTTTTTTAATTAGAGATTTTAGAAGGCTGGGTAAAAATTTAAGAGCCAGAATTAATGTTTTGTCATCATAAGATTCAAGACTTTCGGGGTTGAATTTCAGAATTATATTAACCAGACTTCCAACCTGTGCGAGGTCTTTCAGAAACACGACTACCATTCGTGAATTCGCCTTAATTTTAACTAAGCGCAACTTGGCCTCAGTAATGATGCCTAGCGTACCTTGGGACCCCACAATTAGTTTTGCGAGATTGAAGTATTTACCATCATAAACTTCCCAGAGAAGATAACCGGAAGAATTTTTTGAAACTTTAGGTTTTGATTCCCAAATCAGCTTTTGATTTTTTTTGATTAGATTCCAAATCTTTGAATAAATTTTCCCCTCAAGATTTTTTTGCTTAATTTTTTCCTTAAGTTCAAATTCGTTTAACGGTTTAAAAGTATATTCGTTCCCATCCGTTAATACCGCTTTTAGCTCTAAAACGTAGTCTTTGGTTTGGCCATAGGATAATGATTTTTCGCCGCCAGCGTTATTGGAAACGATGCCGCCCATAGCGCAGATATCCTTGGACGCGGGATAGGGTGGATAGATTAAATCTTTTTTTAAGGTTTCAATTTCGAAATTTCGATAAAAGCACCCCGGCTCAACAACCGCGTACCCGCCACCTGGACCTTGGAATTTAATTTCTTTGATTTTATTGATGTGTTCCGTAAGTGAGACGGTAATCGATTCATTTAGAGATCCGCCAGTCATATCAGTGCCTGCAGAGCGAGCCGAAAGTGAAATTTTCTTTAAAATTTTTTTCTTTTTTGAGACAAACTTTACCAATTCTTTAATATCTTCAACGTTTTTTGGGAAAACTACTACTTCGGGCTGGATTTTAAAAATACTCGCGTCTTCGCTGTATTTATTTAATGTGGCGGAGTCGGTTAAAACTTCACCTTTGAAAAAATTTTTGATTTCGTCTTCGAGTATCATGAGTAATTATACTATCACTTGCGCAATTTTATAATTTTATCATTTTTAATTTGGATCAATTTTGACGGACGGCTCACGCGCCGACCGGCGTCAATATAAAAATCTACTTTATCTCCGAAGTATTTTTGAGCCTCCTCAATTGTTTTGGCAGGAGGTTTGCCTTCGACGTTCGCGCTCGGGGCAACGAGAGGGCCGGTTTTCTTGAGGAATGATCGGAGTTTGTTGCTTCTTGGTAATCTGAAAGCCAGCGAATTGATTCCGCGGTGGAGATAGCGGAACTTGGCGCCTGATACCGGAAAAACTATGCTTGTTTTATGAGGCCAAGCTCCGGGTTTTAGGTTGTAGGTTTTGGTTTTTAGAAGAACACTGAACTTTTTAAGATCAAAAAGTTGACCAACCAAAATTATCATCGGTTTTTTTGGATTGCGATGGCGGAGTTTATAAATTTTATCAACCGCTTTTTTATTTAACGCGTTTCCGACGATTCCATAGATAGTGTCAGTTGGAATCACGCCGATACTTCCCTTCTTAATTAAAAAAGTGATTTTGCTATTAAAACTTTTTAGGATTTTTGGATAATGCGCTTGTTTTTCCATTTGTGCCATAGATAGAGGCCTAAATAAACTGAAACTAAAAGTGAGTAATTGATAGCCATAAAAACGGGATTATGCCAACTCCAACCGCTGACTTGGAAGTTTGAGATTGGAAAAAGGAACGGCGTTGGGAAAAATTCCTTGGCATGCGAAAAAATATCAATAAGTATATGCAAGCCCCAGCCATACATAAGCCAAAACGGTTTTTTTCGAATAAGCCATACAATGCCAAAAATAGCTAGAAAAATAATAAAACTATGAGTATAGTTGTAGGTTCCGAAAATATAGTTAGGAATACTAACTTGACTATGCATTCCTCGAAATGGGATTTCCATTCCACGGAAAAGGAATTCATATATGCTCCAAAAAAAGATTGGCCCAAAGGAAAGAAGATCGGGTATTAGGCCGAAAAAAATTACGGTCCAAATTTTCGTTTTGCTGGGTTTGATATTTTTACCAGTTGTAACGCCGCGATAAACCACATTAGCCCAAAGACCGTGAGTGATAATGTCCATTTATTGAATGTTAAGTTCCTCTATCTCTTTTTATAAAAAGGTGGGAACTGAGCAGGATCGATGGTGCGTTCAAAACAATTTATGCCAGCTTTATGTTCCCAGTTCCATTGAATTCCTGGTTTTTGTGGATTAAGTATTTCGGTTGAAATGGGTTGAGTTGGAGGTGGAACTGCGGGCTGGGTTAAACCAGTGACCGGCTCCCCTATTTGCGATTGATAGAAATTCGCGCAAATCGAGAAAGTTAATTCGCCTTTGATTTCGTAGGTGTAACTTTGGCTAGTTTGCGGATCGACAGGAGATCTGAAACCACTAATCGGGTCTTCGAGATCGGTAAGTTTTTCGGGAAGTTTTTCTTTGGTTTGCCAATAGTTAATAACTTGATACTGGATAGATTGGAGGTCATTTACTCTTTGAATATCAAAACGGCGCAGACGCTCTGCTTGGGGTGTGCCTAGAATAAAAAAACCGGCGATGATTGAAATACCAACAACTGCGATGACAAGGTAAGAAAATAATTTCATAATTTTGCTACAGAATACTAATGGCTTACGGATATACAGATAAGATTCAGAATATTTTAATCGACTTTACTTTTTTTAATATCGTTTAAGTAGTATCCAAAAATTGAACCGGCTACAAATCCTACGGTTAAAACTTTCAATAAAAAGCTGGTAGTTAATCCACCTTCCAAAAAATTCCTAACTAGCGTGACTAAGTCCACGACCACAACAATCGCCGCCGCAAAGAGAGTGAAATAGAGTAACCACTTTCTAATCCGAAGATTGAGTTTTTCCGGATTTTTGGTGTAGTCCTTATTTAAAAACCAACCGACCCAAACATAAACCGGGAAAACAACTATGAGTGTTGCCAAGGCACCCCGGGCAAGGCTTTTAATGCCGTCAGTTACTCCATAATAATTTCCTTGGATGACGTCCGGAATAAAGAGATTTATATATTGAAAAATGAGAGTCGAGAAAGCGATCGCGCTCGCGTAGAGCATGACAATCGATAAAAGATGCATAAAAAAATCGCGCGGTGTGGTTTTAATCCTTGGCGGTTCCATAGGGTTATTATAGCATATTACGTTTTAATTAACCATTTGTTTCCGCCGTAATTTCTTATGATAGCTAATGGCAAAACGGTGGGCTTCGTCGCGGACTTGGATAAGGACTTTTTTATCTATCCATTTGGGAGCAAGGCCGATGATATCGTTTCGCTTGCGTTCCGGGCCTTTAACGATGCCAATGACGGGAATTTTAAGCCCGGCTACGACTAGAGCGGATTTAGCGGCGTTTATCTGTCCCCCGCCGCCGTCGATTAGGATTAAATCAGGAAATGGCCACTCTTTATGCCTTAACCGTCGAGATAGAATTTCTTTAATCATACCGGTATCGTCCGGACCTTTGACGGTGTAAATTTTGAATTTGCGGTACGAACTTCTTTCGGGTTTTCCGTTCATAAACACAACCATTGAGCCGACAGCGGACGTGCCGGAAATATTTGAGATGTCGTAGCCTTCAATGCGGCGACTATTAACTAATAACTTGGGACTAATGACTTCGGATTCGGAGATGAAGGCGGTATCTTGGATATGCTGGAGCGCGAAGATTTGATGTTTAGTTTTTTCGGCTTTTTCGAATTCGAGATTTTTGCTCAATACTCTTATTTCTTTCTTGAGAGATTCCAAGATTTTTTTCTTTTTGCCGGCGAAAAAGAGTTTGATATTTTTTATATTTTTGGCGTAATCTTTTTGGCTAATCGCTCCGACGCAAGTGCCGGGGCACAATCCCAAACCGTAGTCAAAACACGGTTTGGGATTTAGGGTATAGCCACTAGTCAATGGGGTTTTTAGGTTGTGAGTTGAATACGGGAAAATGCGGCGAATGATTTTCATGGCTTCACGGATAGCCGAAGAGGAAATAAAAGGACCATAGTATATGTTAGATGTTAGACGTTGGGAGTTAGATGAATAACTATTTGCTTTATCTTTGCCGCGGACGAGCAAAACTCGCGGGAATTTTTCTTTGGTAATTTCGACGTATAAAAAACTGCGATCGTCTTTTTCGAGAACATTAAACGGGGGCTGGTGCTTTTTTATCAAATCCGATTCTAGAATCAGCGCCTCGAGGCCGGTGTCAGTTTTTTCGTAATCAATTTTTCTAATTTGGCTGACTAGTTTTTCAATTCTATATTCATGCGCTTTTTGAAAATAACTCGAAACCCGCCGTTTTAAATTGACGGCTTTACCGATGTATAAGATTTCCCCTTTGGCGTTTTTCATAATATAGACGCCGGGGGTTGGTGGAAGGTTTTGATATAAATTTTTCGGCATTTGATTAAATTCTACATTTGTGATATTATCACAAGAGAGTAGGAAGAGAAAGGAGTTGTGATGTCAGTTATCGACTCAGAGAAGGGTCCGCCGGTTGATTTAATTTCGAGGAAACCGATTCCGCTAAATTGGCCGGATGCACCACAATCCAAAACATCTCGAGGCTCCAAGTCTGAGGATTCAGTCTTGATAAGTCCTCTTCAGGAGAGGATTCTACGAGACATGGGTCTGTAGTTATGTTGAACTTAGAAAGCTTGAGACACAACTTCCCCGCGGCTATCGTCGCGGGGTTTTGTTTTTTAAAAAAAAGATCCTAAAATGTGGAATAAAAAACTATTTCAAAAATTAAGAAAAAAGAAACCGCCGAGCTCTGGTGTGAGCGCGGCGGCGTCATGTTCGCAATAATGAAGAGAAGTTAATCACAGTACAGATTCACGGACTTCCACTTTAACCCACGATGGCTTGCCAATCCACTGCGTTCGATCTGGATTGGTGGCCTCTACCTTGAGGAAGTAGAAACCGTTTGGCACATTGAAGTCCACCTTAAATTCAACGTCTGTTTGATTTTCGATGTGGATGTTCAATGAACTGCCTGGGCTGCCACCAAAGTTACCAGCGAGGTTTCCTGTGGATGACATTAGAGTTGCTCTTGACTCCGCGTTCGCTTTGTCCGAAAACGGGATCAAGTCACATGTAACTCTATAAGTATCACTTTTCGGAACACGGACGCTCGCGCGGATAAGAGACGAACTACCACGTCGGAAGGTTAGATCGGGTTGGATGGATAATTCCTTCCCGTCTGAGGTTTTGATTGCCCCAGTTGCTAGGCTGCCTTTTGGGTGATTCCCTCGAGTGACGACGGGTTCGCTTACGCCAATGGATCCTGGGCGAGGAATTTCAAACTCGAACTTCTCCGCTCCAGCGTTACTTGAACTTCCGACCCTGACTTCCGCTTTATATTTGCCAGGGGAGAGTTCTAGCTGCTGAGCGAAGTCTATTGGAAAACCGCGAAGATTCCAAGCAACTTTAGCGATTTTCTCATAGACCGCGAGACTTGTGGTTGCCGTGTTGTTTGGTATCCAGACGGGATGGCCGACGCTGTCCCAGACTTTCAAGCTTAGCGTCAAGGATCTATTTTCAAAGGTCGTCTTGTTGATCTGGTCGGCTCGAACCCATACAACCAGGAATGAATTACAGCCACCCTTTTCATTGAAGAGTGATACTACCCTACCTATCGGATAGATTGGTAGTGCCCGATTCGGGATGGTCCTCAGAGGAGAAGCCACGCGAGTCGGGTACCCGTCCAAAGTGTCCGAGTGGAGGATTATGGCTACGTCTCCTGGCCACGAATAGATGTAATACGTCACATCTCCTAGGAACTTGAACTGCTCGCTCGGGCTAAGGGTTTTGATTGCTAATTCGCCAGGTAAAACCCACCAGCCAGTGGGAATGCCATAGAGTAAGAACACTTCCCAGCGAATGTCGCGAATGCCATCAGCTGGATCGACAGGAGTTAGGCAGACGAGACGGCAGTATGCGATCCACTTCTCGAGCTTATCTCTCGTGAGGCCATCGGAGCGGCCCGGCATGGCCTTCTTGTACTCCTCGATAGCCTTCAGGAATCCATCACGAGTCGGGCAAGAAGCGATGAGCTTCGCAAGGTACTCAGGCGCGATTATTTGGAAAGTCGCGACTTGCTCACTAACCATGAAGTCAACCGGAAATGCCAGGGTGTCCAACGCGACGACGGCTTGTTGCCATGGTGTCGGAACGTTTCTGCTGCTCCCGGCGCATGATGCCGCCAGGATTGCCATCAGAACTACAAATGCGATTCTGTCCATTATTGCACCTCTTTCTTATATGTCGTTGACGTCAAGTTTACGGTCGTCAAAAAGACCGATTCGCTACCCTTACCATAATCCTTTTTATTTAAAAAAGTCAACTCCCAGGAAGGGAGTTGACTTAAGAACAATCACAAATGCGTTACCGTATTATTTTATATCGGGACAGTCGGCCCAGCAGAGCTGGCCAGTTCCGCGAGCGTTCCAAACGCAAATCATTGTGCAACTTTCGCTATTGCCGCCGCCTTCCGGAGCCGCCTCAGCTTTTGGCGCTTCGAAAAGCAAAATCGCACCTGAAATTACAACGGCCATAAATAGAACTAAGCTCACTACAAAAAATTTTTTGGTCATATTCTTACTAACTTAGTATGACATCGACCTTTCTCCCCGTTGTATTTAATCTACACCCGTCATATAGGATGTCAAGCCATAGATAAAACCATGGATTTTAAAAGGTGAAGATCTATTTCAAGGCTTTTCGCAAGTATTCACCCGTGGCGCTTCCTTGTCGGCGGGCAACCTCTTCAGGAGTTCCCTGCACAATTATTTTCCCACCTTTGACTCCCCCTTCGGGACCGAGATCAATAACCCAGTCGGCAGTTTTGATAACATCCAAATTGTGTTCTATAACTACGACGGTATTTCCCCTATCAACAAGTTTGTTTAAAACTTTTAAGAGATTCTCGACGTCGGCGAAGTGAAGCCCGGTGGTGGGTTCGTCTAAAAGATAAATAGTTTTGCGTGTGTCGCGCTTGCCAAGCTCGGCGGAGAGCTTGATTCTTTGAGCTTCTCCTCCAGAGAGAGTCGTCGCCGACTGGCCGAGTTCGAGATAACTCAAACCGACTTCTCCCAAAATTTTTAACCTGTCGTAGAGCCAAGGAATGTCTTCGAAAAATCCCACAGCTTCTTCGACGGTTATTTTCAAAATTTCGTAAATATTTTTGTTTTTATATTCCACCTCAAGTGTTTCGCGGTCAAAACGCTTGCCTTTGCAAACGTCACATAAAACATAAACCGTCGGGAGAAAGTGCATTTCGATAGCAATGGTGCCGTGGCCTTCGCAGTTTTCACAACGGCCCCCGGGAACATTGAAACTGAAACGGCCAACTTTGTAACCGCGGAATCTGGCTTCGTCAGTAGTGGCAAATAAATCACGAATAAAAGTCCAGGCGCCGACGTAGGTGGCGGGGTTTGAGCGCGGGGTGCGCCCGATTGGCGCTTGATCAATATTGATTAAACGATTCAAATATTCGGCTCCCATAACGGCTTTGCAGCCAAATTCACGATAGTGGGTGCCTCCCATTCGACCGGAAAGGGCTTTATAAATGACGTCGTAGACTAAAGAACTTTTACCGGAACCCGAAACGCCGGTTACACAAGTAAAACGAGCTAAGGGGATATCAACATCGAGATTTTGGAGATTATTAGCATAAGCCCCGCGAATTTTTAAGTGGGGTTTATCTTTTGATATTTTTCTCCGCTTTTCCGGAACTTCGATGAATTTTTTACCACGGAGATATTGGAGAGTAAGGGAATCGGGAAATTTATCTTTTCCACTCATTGAGCTTTTCTTTGGTAAGATTTCCGATATCGGGCCTTGGGCAATAATTTTCCCGCCGTGAATGCCGGCGCCGGGACCGATATCAACTAAATAATCAGATTCGCGGATGGTTTCCTCGTCGTGTTCAACCACGATAATAGTGTTTCCTAAATCTTTTAATTCGTGGAGGGTAAGAATTAATTTAGCGTTGTCGCGCTGGTGAAGACCAATAGTGGGTTCGTCCAAAATATATAAAGTTCCCACAAGACGAGAACCAATTTGCGATGCGAGGCGAATTCTTTGAGACTCGCCGCCGGAGAGAGTGCCGGCTTTGCGGTCGAGGGTTAAATAATCTAAACCCACATCAAGCATAAACCTTAAGCGATTTTTGATTTCTCGGAGTGGGGTTTCGGCGATTTCCTTAAATTTTGTGTCTTTAGATAAATCCAGTTTTTTAAAAAATTCTAGCGAGTCGCCGATTGAAAGGGCGGTGATTGAGACGATATTTTTACCATTAATCAAAACACTTAGCGCTTCATCTTTAAGCCGTTTGCCTAAACACTTGGGGCAGGGTTTATCGCTCCAGACACTTTCGGTGCCTAAACCGTGGCATTCCTCGCAGGCGCCGTAGGGACTATTAAATGAAAACAAACGGGGTTCGATTTCGGGAAAGGAAAATCCATCGTTCGGGCAAGCGAACTTTGCGGAAAGCGTGGTCTCGTTTTTGTCGGCGATAACAATGACTGAATCTTGGCCGTGTTTGAGCGCCCCTTCTACCGCTTCAGAAATTCTTAAACGATTTTCTTTGTTCCTTAAATCGAGATTAGTGGGAATACGATCGACAACGTGTTCGATATCATGAGCTTGATATCGGCTTAACTCGATGCGATTTTTAAGAGAGCAAAATTTGCCGTCAACTCGGACTTCGCGAAAACCGGCGTTTAGGAAATCATAAAGAAGCTGATAATATTCGCCTTTCCTTCCGCGGACGACCGGAGCTAAGATAATTAATTCTTTGGTGGTTTTGGAACTTTTAGCGATTTGAGTGGCGGCATCGACGATTTCCGCAGCCCTACTTCCCTTAGAGCTGGACTTCGTCGCATGAGCGGAATAGGGTTTATTATTTTTGCCATGCGACTTCGCCTCTTTAGCCATTTCTTCAGCTAAGTCAGCAACTGAATCCACTATTTCTTCTACAGTCATACGCCGGATTTCGTGGCCGCACTTGGGGCAAAAGGGTTTTCCTAATCTGGCAAATAAAACACGGAGGTAGTCGTAGATTTCGGTGATGGTGGCTACGGTGGAACGGGGGTTTGAGGAGTGACTTTTTTGATCGATGGAAATGGCGGGAGAAAGACCTTCGATTTCGTCCACGTCGGGCTTGTCTAGGCGGCCTAAAAACTGCCGGGCATAGGCGGAAAGGGACTCGATATAGCGCCGCTGACCTTCGGCGAAAATGGTATCAAAAGCCAGGCTGGATTTGCCGGAGCCGGAAAGGCCGGTGAAAACAATCATTTTGTCGCGCGGTAGCTCAAGATTGATGTTCTTGAGGTTATGCTCCCTTGCTCCTTTTATAATGATTTTATCTTTTGCCATTTTTGTTTATGAGCTTGCGAATAATTAGAAAAATGAGCACCTTGCTGAAACTTTGGCATAAGTGCGGGCACACAAAGGTCAAATTATACTGAATTTGCTGTAGGTTGACAAATCTATTGTATTTGTTATAATTGCGGGCAGTTGGTGATGAATTCACTGTTGTAAATTGAATGTTTTTCGAACAGAAGGGGGAATTTGTGACAACCGATACCGACGCAAAGTCCGCTGTGGCTCTTTCGCGATTATACGACGGAGCTCAGTTCTGTTTTCTTGGATCATCTGACGTATTCATGCGTGTCAAGTTTGACCCCGATGAGGACAAGTTCCTTGTATGCAATATGAGGACACGAGAAGATTCGCTTCTCGATGGGACAACTGCGACCTTCATGACACAGTAGTGGATGCCACAATGCACGATTTCAAAAGGGGGCAAGCGAGATGAATGAAAACGGTCAAAAACACCGGGTGCGAGTGGCGCACTTTCTTATTGCGCTAGCTTCTTTCTTTCTCGTGTTCGGGTTGTATATGCTCGCAGTCGGAATAATTTCCAACGACTACGCACAGTGGCATATCGGAGTGGGCCTACTCCTCGGCTCGGCCATAATTGTCGTGGTGTGTGGAGGAATCCGCGCTCGGATTAGGAAATACGAGCGGGCCCGCCGCCAGAGAATGGCGGAGGCTATACCCAAAAGGAGGTGGCGGCCGGTATGAAAAAGAAAGATCAATACCCAGTTGGAAGAATGGCGTTGGCTAGCCTTTTTGGTTGGCTGGCATTCATCGCTTTTCTGGTTGGTGTGTCGACATTCTTTATGGCACATCACCCGTGGAAGTTGGGCGCGGCGTGCTTCGCCGGTGCCCTCATCATGATCGGCGTTCACGGTTGGTTGAACGGTAAGGTTGGAAATTTCAACCTGATCCGATTCAGCCGAACCGAACCGATGCGAACGCGGAGGAAGTGGTAACCCTCAACACATTTTTGGGCCTGGCTGAACTTCAGCTGGGCCCACTTTCGTTTTTAAGGAGCTTAAGACTTACTTATTACTAATAACTTCCGACTCCCACCCATCGACCCCAGCTCTATCGACCCTTAGAGCTGGACTACGCCCTTCAAGTGGAAGAGGGATTTTTAATCACTGAAGGGCTCGCTTTGATTTTTCGCGTGAGTTCACGTATTTCATCTCTTAGGAGTGCCGCTAACTCGAAGTCTAGATTTTTTGCAGCTTTTTTCATTTCAATTTCTTTTGCTTTTATTAACCTCTCAATACCAACTTTAGATCTTGCTACTGGTTTCAACTCAAGTTTTAATAATTCATCTACGTCTGGCAAAATATCTTTAATGGCCTTGACGATGGTTTTGGGGGTGATGCCATGCTTTTTATTGTAGGCAAGCTGAAGTTTGCGGCGGCGTTCGGTTTCACCTACGGCACGCTTAATGGAACCGGTAATTTGGTCGGCATACATAAGAACTTCACCTTGAGCGTTGCGGGCGGCTCGGCCAATGGTTTGAATAAGCGAGGTTTCACTTCTTAAGAATCCTTCTTTGTCGGCGTCTAAAATGGCGACAAGCGAGACTTCGGGCAAATCTAATCCTTCTCTTAAAAGATTCACTCCAACTAGGACGTCATACTCCCCTTTTCGGAGCGAGGTTAAAATTCGGATACGATCTAGGGTTTTGACGTCACTATGGAGATAGGCGACTTTTGGTCGCGTTGGATGTTGGACGTTAGAAGTTTGATGTTGGGAATTTTGTAAATAATCTGTTAAATCTTCTGCCATTTTTTTAGTTAAAGTCGTGACTAAAACACGTTCTTTTCCGCCAGCCGGCGGATTCACGCGCTTTTCGATTTCCGGAATTAAATCCTGAACCTGGCCCCGGGCGGGACGAATGGTGATTTTGGGATCAATTAAGCCGGTAGGACGAATGATTTGCTCGATAATTTGTTCACTTTTCTTTCTTTCATATTCTGCCGGCGTGGCGGAGGTGAAAATAACCTGGCCGATTCTTTTTTCGAATTCTGCGAATCTTAACGGTCGATTATCGGCGGCGGAAGGCAATCTAAAACCGTACTCAATTAAGGTTTGCTTACGAGAGGCATCTCCCGCGTACATACCGTTTAACTGGGGAACAGTGACGTGTGATTCATCAATAACGGTCAGGAAATCCTCCTTCCCTCCTTCGCTTAAGCTACGGCGGGCAGGAAAATAATCCAGTAAAGTTTCCGGGGGTTCGCCGGCTTTCCGGCCGGATAAATGACGAGAGTAGTTTTCGATGCCGTGGCAATAACCAACTTCTTTCATCATAGCGAGGTCGAACTTACTCCGCCTTTCGAGACGTTCGGCTTCGAGAAGTTTTCCGTTTTTCTCGAAATATTTAAGGCGTTCTTTCAGTTCTTCACGGATAGCTTTAACCGCGCGTTCACGATCTTCTTTCGGAGTAATAAAATGCTTTGCGGGGGCGAAAACAACTTCCGGCACTTGCGGGGTTTTGCCTGGGATAAATCCGGCAACTGGATTGATTTCATAAATTGATTCTATCTCGCCGTTTTTGATTTCAAAATTATAAATAACTTCGCGATCGGCTGGCATTATCTCCCAATGGTCACCGCGAAGGCGAAAGGTGCTACGCTTCAGGTCGGCGGTGGTGCGATTGAATTGGAGTTCGATAAGTTTTTTGGCGAAAGATTGGCGATTAACTTTATCACCGGGTTTGAGATGAAAAATATTTTCGGCGTAAACCTCTGGAGCGCCTAAGCCGTAAATGCAGGAAACGGAGGCGACGACGATGACGTCGCGACGGGTTAAGAGCGCAGTGGTCGCCGCGTGGCGAAGTTTGTCGATTTCGTCGTTAATCATCGCTTCTTTGTCGATAAAAGTATCGGTAGTTGGGATGTAGGCCTCGGGCTGGTAGTAGTCGTAATAAGAAACGAAGTAGTTTACTGAATTATCCGGAAAAAGTTCGCGAAATTCGTTGGTAAGCTGAGCAGCTAATGTTTTATTGTGAGCGATTACGAGAGTTGGTTTTTGAATCGCTTCAATAACATTCGCGATGGTAAAAGTTTTGCCAGAACCGGTGACGCCCAAAAGAGTCTGGTCTTGATAACCTTTATTTAAGCCATTTACTAACTTGGCAATGGCTTTGGGTTGGTCTCCTGCCGGCTTATGGGGAGCGTGAATTTTAAATTTTTTTGTGGTCATAAACAGACAAAGCTCACCTAGGTTCGGGACCTATAGGGATATATATCTACAGATTTAAGTTTAGGACTTACATACTAAAAGTCAAAACCGCCGACATCCTTTCGGATGTGGCGGCTTGCTGGGAGGTGGGTGATATTCTTAACCAGGCGTGGGTGCGTGATCGATTATCGTGAAGGTTCTGTCGCGAACTTTCATTGCGATTTGAGCTGCATCGAGAAGTTCCTCGGGGGTAAGAGAGAAAATCCAGCCGGACATTGCGATGGGGTGGAAAGTCCCACCCTCTCTTATGGTTGCGACTGGCACTCCTCCTTGATTTAGGGTGACCCACTCACTTTCAGCGTTGATAGTAGGTGATAACGTCATAACTCCTCCTCTGAGGTTGACTGTGTGACTATTGGCGCTAAGTAAAAACTAGCAGAGAAATATATACCAGTCAAT
>ERZ1292632.3096-Hain-H43-01um-R2-3096-length-13092-cov-9_pt1 | contig 13092 bp, 25 predicted proteins | sample MGYA00564407_ERZ1292632 | MGnify/ENA primary metagenome ERZ1292632 (study PRJEB36523, sample SAMEA6512637) | groundwater metagenome | collected 2019-01-08 | study: AquaDiva: Metagenomics assemblies of 32 groundwater samples
CGGGTGAGTTCACCGTGCGCGTAAGCCGGGACGGGCCATGAGGCCCGGGTGGCGATCTTAGATGATCGGAAGGAGGCCAGCGGAGCTCATGGTAGCGAATCACAAACTCCGCCGGGCACCACACAGGAACGGCATCCTGTCGGGGTCACACCCCGAGAAACTGCATCCCGGGATAAAGACCTGCTCGCTTGGATCAGACTTTGGCAGAAAGCGTTTGGGCTAACTCCCCCTGCCAAGACCAAGATCGAACAGCTCAAGGGCTACTACCCCACCCTTGCGCCCTAGCCGGAATATGCCATGGCCTTGAAGCCAGAGCAAGAACAATCGTTCACCCGTTGGTACTCAACCTATCCGCACAAAAAATCCAAGGGTGAGGCGCGGCAACGATGGGGAAAGATCGACCCGGACGATGCGCTCACGGCTCGGATGATCGCCGCGATCGAGAACCAAATCCGGGAGCGGGCGTGGAAGAGCGCGGCGGGAATCTGGATGCCGGAATGGAAGCTCCCGGCAACGTGGCTCAACAAGGAGTGCTGGGAGGATGAGTGCGAACCAGAACCCTCTCGGAACGGAAAGCCAAGCCCGTCACGCAGCCTGGACGTGCAAGCCCTGACAGGCATGGCCCGACTTGGGAAGCAATACCGAGATGAACACGAACGCTCCAGTGTGGTTCTTCAACGAGATCAACGCAGGCTTGTCGAGCCTGCGGGTCCTGAAGCAAAGGAACCCACCGACCGGCGAGTTCCTGCCGGGCACGGAAACGACCGTGGCGGAACTGAACGTGACTGAATGGATCGCCGTGCTCTGGCCCTCGAAGGCATGGTCGGAGAAATCCATTTCGCGCATCCGGCAGACGTTCCGCGAATTGCCGATTCGGAGTCCAGAGTGGCCAACGGTGCATGATTTCCTGCAAGTGTTCGATGAATTGAACATACGTGCGCAGAACAGCGGCTTGCTGCCCGCTCCAGATTTGAGCAAGGAGGAGCGGGCGCGGTTGGCCGAGGTCGGGCGGCGCCGCGCCCAGGAGGCCCTTGCAGAGATCGCCAAGCACGCGAAGGCCCAGGATGCGGCGCAATACCGCGAGAACCTTGCACGGATATTCCAGGGGCCAAGCTCCAAGGCCGAAGCCGAGTTCCTTGAGCAGCAGCAAGCCACTGCGGAGAAGGCCACGCGCGAGCCGGGGGAGGAAGGCTGATGGGCGACAAGACCAAGATCGAGTGGTGCGACGCAACGATCACGCCGATCCGGTTCCGCGTGACGGCGGCCGGGGACAAGCAGCTCGTGGTCGAGGGGCGCGCGCGCCTCGGGGAGTGGCGGGGGGTCGGCTGGCACTGCGTCCACGTGAGCGAGGGGTGCCGGAACTGCTACGCCGAGGCGATGAACCGCTGGCGCGGCACGGGTTTCGCGTTCACGCCGGAGGCGCTGCGGCGTGGGTGGATCGAGCCGTTCCTGGACGAGAAGCACCTGCTCAAGCCGCTGCACATGCGGAAGCCGCGCCGGATTTTCTGGTGCGACATGACGGACCTGTTCGGGGATTGGGTTCCCGATGACTGGATCGACCGGATCGCCGCCGTGTGCGCGCTGACGCCGCACCATACGCACATCTGGCTCACCAAGCGCCCGGAGCGGATGAGGGATTACCTGAACGATCCGCAAACCTATCTCAGAATCGCCGGGGTGATGATGTCAATGGCCTCCGCGTACGTTGTGAGTACACCGTGGCTCCTGCCGAACGTATGGGGCCTCGTCAGCGTCGAGGATCAGGGGACGGCGGACGCGCGCATTCCGGTGCTGCTGGACACGCTGCTGGCCGTGCGCGGGGTGAGCTACGAGCCCGCGATCGGGGCGGTGGACCTACGGCCACCCGTTTGGATGCCAAAAACGTCAGGACGAAATGAGCAAGGTTGGGAATGTGCGGAATGCCGAATCCGGATTGATGATCAAGCTAACTGCGCCGTCTGCGGGGGCAGTCGCATTGTCACGCGCCTCGACTGGGTGATCATCGGCGGGGAGAGCGGCCCGGCCGCGCGGCCCTTCGACTTGGCGTGGGCGCGGGACGTGATCGCGCAGTGCCGGGCGGCGGGGGTGGCCGTGTTCGTGAAGCAGCTCGGGGCGAAGCCGATCGATCCATGGGCCGATACCGGCGCGCTGGTGAACAACCGAGAGCCCGCCGTGCCGTGCTTCAAGCATCGCAAGGGCGGCGATCCGGCGGAATGGCCCGCCGACCTGCGCGTGCGGGAGTTTCCGGCGTGAGCCACGCGCCGCGGTCGGAATCCGCCATCGAGCGCGAGCTGGCCGTCGCGGCGGTGGCCTTCGCGCTATGGCTCCGGGAGCGCGGCGTGGTGATCGCGAACGACCTGGGCGAGGAGCTGCCCGCGCGCCTGCTCAGGATCGAGGCCGGGCGCTGGGCGAGGGGAGAATGACGGCCTGGTACAACGAGATCGACCCGTACTGCGCGGAGTGGTTGCGCAACCTGATCGCCACTCGCCGCGGAAGTGATCCGGGCCTACATGGAGGCGACAAGATGAAACCGCTGATCCTGCTTACCCTGGCGCTGGGGCTGCTGGGCGGGTGCGCTTACGCCGGTGTGCGCCCCCCAGGATATGAAGTTGTTGCTCTTTTGGCTACTTGCGCCTTTTTTATTTCGGTCGCTTGGATTGGCTATGAAGCGCGCTGGCCCGTCACTGTAGTTTTGCTGATTTACATAGCCGCATATTTTGCCGCCTGTGCCCCCTCCGCCCAGGCCGCCAGCCCCGGCCTGCGCGCCGCGATCTGCGAGAAGGAATCCCGAAGCTGGAACCGGCCGAACTCCGCCGTGGGCGATGATCGTAAGGCGCGCGGGCAGTGCCAGATGTGGGTATCGACCGCCGAGCAGATCACGCCCTACGCCGTGGCCAAAGGCTTTGTCCCCGCCTACATGCTCGTCGTGTATGAGCACCCTGTTGCGCTCGCCGCGATGCTCCATGACGCCGAAACGGCGCTGGGCTATGCCGACGCCTACCTGGACTATATGAAGCGCGAACGAGGCATCCACGGCACGCTGCGCCTCGCCTACGCCTGGAACGCCGGGCCAGGTTCACGGTTCGGCGAGAAGCCCGACGCGCTGGCGTTCGCCCGCGAGGTTTACGCGATGATCTATCCTTGGACGGTGCCACCTCCAGCGGCACGGGCGAAACAACTCACGGCGAGGGACTGACCATGCCTGAGATCGACTGGAGCTCGATTGAGGTGGCGCTCAAATGGCGGACAATGTTGGACATGCATGCCGCTATGCCCTCTGTCCGCGCCCTCGTGGCGCTGGCGGCGAAGGCGCCGTGTCAGGACCCACAATGGACGCAGAGCACAATCGGCGGGCCGACAGGAACCGCATATTGCGGCAAGTGTGATTCCTGCCGGGCCAACGAACTCAATAGGAGGCTGGGATGAGCGACGAGATCAAGCCGTTCAAAGACGTGGAGGAGGCGGATGCGGCCCATGTTGATGCACAGATACGGGTCGATGAGATGTGTGACGCAGCGTGGAACGGCAAGTCCCCATGGACCATGAGCATTCCGGCGCGTGAAACCGACCACGATCTATATTTCTCATGGCTCTTACACAAAGACCTTGCTACGATCCGCGCGCAGGAGGCCGAGATCACCCGGCTCCAGGCTGAACTCGCGGAACGAACAAAGAGCTACCATGAGTGGATGGAGTCTGGAAAGAATCGAGACGTTTCTTTAATTGAAGCCCTTTCGGAGATAGCAGGTGAAAAACACCGCGGGGTAGGCACCAGCGAGGCTCCACAGGTGCTTCGAGCGCAACAGGCCGAGATCGCCAAAGGCATCCGAGTTGGTGAATTGTTGATACTGGCCTGCCTCGCCCCATCCTGGGACTTGCTGTCTCCGGAACAGCATGAAGAACTGAATGAGATCGTGGCGCGGATACAGGCTCCAGACAAAGCCGAGATCGCGGCTTTGAGCCCGTGGACGGAAGCCGCAAAGGCAATGCGCGAGCAGTTGAAGAGCGAAGGGGAAGAGTCACTTGTCCTGTGGAGCAAGCCGGACTATTGGCCGGAGCGGTTGAGGGCAACATTGGATGGGTCAAGGGAGCTGTATGATGAACGTCATTGGCTTATGTCCGAGATCGCCCGCCTACGGCAAGAGAATACAGACTACGCACAGGACGCGAAAGACACGCTGCCCTTGTACGATAAGATCAACCAACTCACAGCCGCGCTGGCGAAGGCACCGTGCCAGGATAGCCGATACTACTACATTCAGTGCACGATGGACGAAGATCAAGAGGACATGCCGGACTGCGGCCAGTGCGCCCCCTGCAAGGCCCGCGCGGCGCAAGATGAGGAAGATTACAAGACAAGGGCAAAGCGCGACCTTCCTGGTCTGATCCAAAAGGGTATTGACTCCATTCCAAACGATTTCGCCGACCTAGACCACGCGGCGCAACCAAAGGACTGCCCCCACGGCCAGCACCCGCACGCCTGCGGTCTGTGTTTCGATAACTGCGAGAACTGCAACCAAGAAACGGGTGAGTCCTGTCCAAAACATGGCGGAGGGCACGAGCCCAATCGGCCAGCACAACCCGAATCGAAGCGACCCTGCCCCCGCTGCGGAGCAGATTGTGAGTGGAAATCTGGTGATGCTCAGGACGTCTTTAGATTTTACCACCGCTTTGAGGGCTTCGGCTCGGTATCCTCGCGTTGGAATCCATGTGGTGGATTCAAGCCAAGTGGCATCCGGCCAGCACAACCCAAGGAGAAGAAAGATGCCCAAGAACGACGGCGGTCGAATGTCCGAGATATCCCTCCGCGACTGGTTCGCTGGGCAGGCGCTTGTGGGACTGATACACTTTGACGCGGAGGAGGATGAAAAGACCGTGACCTACTATGCCTACAAAATCGCTGACGCCATGCTCGCCGAGCGCGAGAAGGAGCCCAACCATGAGTGAGAAGCCACTGACCGATGCGGAGTTCACTGACCTGACCGATCCGGAAATCATCGTGATTGATGTGCAGGACGCACGAAGATAGGAGAACAATGTGACCTGGCTCGGCCCGATCATCTTCATGCTGTTCTGGATCGCTCCACTGTCTGATGCGGACAAAGTGTGGTTTGCCGAGCGATGCGCCGCCAAGATGCCGGGCGCGGAACTCAAGGTCTATCCCACTCGAATGCCCTGGGGCGAGTACGGGACGATCTCGGTTGAGCAAGTCGTGTGCTTCAAGCCAAAGGAGAAGGAATAAGCAGCTGCAACGGGGAAAGAGACATGACCAACAACAGCGGCCTCACGCTCGAGCAACGGGCGATGCGCATGGGCAAGATCACCGCGTCCGTAGTGGCGGCGGTGCTGGGCTACAACAAATACGAGTCGCCCTTCACGGCCTGGCTCATTATCACCGGCCAGAAGGAGCCCGAGCCGGACAACGAGTACATGGCGATGGGGAGGGACCTGGAGGATGGGCTGATCCGCGCCGTGTGCCGGAAGTTGGAACGCTGGGCGGTCGAGAAACGGGGCACTGTGCTTTCGCCCCTGATGCCTTGGGCCGCTGCGACGCCGGACGCGATCCTGCACGACGGCGAAACAGAAATAATGTGCGCTCCGTTCGCTGGCATCGAGATCAAGAACCACGGCTTCAACATGACTCGCGATTACCTGGGCCAGCCGGGCGACAAGGGCGACGGCAGGGACGGCGACTGCATCCCCATCGCCCACCACATGCAGGCGCAATGGGGCATGGCCGTAACCGGCCTCGCGCTCTGGTACGTCTGCCCCTACTTCGGCGGTGCGGACCTGCGCATCTACACGATCCCACGGAACGAGAAGCTGATCGGGTTGATGGTCGAGGCCGCGCATGACTGGTGGAAGCGCCATGTCGATCCGAACGGCCCGATGGAGGCGCCGGACGTGGACGGGCACAGCGCCACACTGGAAGAACTCAAACGGCGCTATCCCAAGGACGACGGCGAGATCATCGCCGCCACGTCCGAGCACGTTCAATGGGCGAGCCGCTACCTGGACACGACGGCGAAGCTCAAGGAGATCGAGCTGGCGCAGAATAACGCGAAGAATCACCTGATCGCGGCCGTGGGCGACAAGAAGGGCATCGCGGGCGTCTGCACCTTCCCCTACATCGAGCGCAAAGGCACGGTCGATTGGGAAGCCGTGGCGAAGGCTCGGCCGGGATGGGAGGGCCTGATCGCCCAGCACGCAAAACCAGCGACGGGATACCGCCGCTTCAACTTCCAATGGCAGGGAGAATGACATGGCGCAAGCAGCACCGACACAAGCACCAGCAAAAACGCAAGCTGGTCCGCTCACCACGCTCAAGAACCGCGCGCTCACAATCGGCGCGTTCCTGAACAGCAAGAAAGGGGCGTTCGAGGCGCTGCTGCCGAAGCACCTCACTGCCGAGAAGATGGTCAAGGGCATCTTCGCTGCGGCCGCCCGCAATCCGAAGCTCCTGGAATGCACCGTCGAAAGCATTCTGAACTGCGTGCTCGTGGGGGCAACGCTCGGCTTGCCGATGGGGCTGCGCGGTGTGCATCCGGTGCCGTTCTGGAACAGCAAGACGCGGCGGATGGAGGCCGTGCCGATCCCGGACTATCGCGGACTGATCGACCTCGCGTATCGTTCTGGCTTCGTCCTGAGCATGCGCGTGGTGCCGTTCTTTCACGGTGAAAAGTTCGAGCATCACGAGGGCAACGAGCAGCGCGTCGTCCATGTTCCCGGCGAGGACGTGGAATGGAACTGGAAAAATCTGCGCGGCGTGTATTTCGTTGGTGTGACCAGGGACACCCCGATTCCGTTCGTTCGCGTCCTTTACAAGAAAGAGATCGAGTTGCATCGCGCGAAATCGCCCGCGTGGAATGCGAAGGACGGAAAACACTTCGGCCCGTGGTCGGAGGAAGGGTTGGGTGAGATTGCCATGGCGATCAAGACTGGCGTCAAAGTCGGGGCGAACTTCCTACCCAGCGCGCCGGAGCGGTTGATACAGGCGCTTGAACTCGATGGGCGCGTGGATCGTGGAGAGGGCTTCGCGGACCTGTTCGACGTTGAGATCACCGGCGAGGATATGGGCGCCGTGGAGGATCCTGGGTCCCGCACGAACAAGGTCATGGAGGACCTGGAGCAGCGCACGGCGAAAACCGGCGACGGCGCCGAGCAGAACCAGCAGGGGGCGCCGGCCGCGGACGAGGACGACGGCCAGGACTCCGCCGCCTGGGCGGGCACTTACACCACGCCCGAAGAGCGCGCCAAGCACGCGCCGCGCATCCGCGGGGACTCCGTGCGGAAGCGCCTGGAGCCCTTTGTGGCCGGTCTCGTGGATGCTTTCGAGCACGGCGATCCCGCCGTTTGGTGGGAGGAAACCGGGCGCGGCATCTTCAACCAAGAACAGGACGCCTATGCACAGGCCCGGATGCGCGCACTCTGTGTCTATTACTGTGGTCCGACGTGGATGGGGGCGGCGTGATGAGTCGGTACGCATCGAAAACGACCGTTGCTCCCGAGAAATCGCGCAACGAGATCGAAGCCACGCTGCGGCGCTATGGGGCGGAGGGCTTTGTCTACGGTTCCTTCGATGGGAAGGCCATGATTGCCTTTCGTGCCAAAGGACGAAACATCAAGTTCATGCTGCCAATTCCGTCGATTGAGGATTCCGAATTCAAACCAAAACGGGCGCGGTCCGGCATGCGCGAACGGAATTGGGAGCAAGGATTGCGTCAGCGGTGGCGCGCATTGGCACTCTGCATCAAAGCGAAGCTGGAAGCGGTGGAGGCTGGGATCGTGACGTTCGATGAAGAATTTATGGCGCACATCGTCCTGCCGGGTGGACAGACAGTTGGCGAGAAATTCATCCCGCAATTGGCGAATGCGCTGGAAGGGAAGCAGCTTCCCCCGTTGCTGACCATGTGAGGCGCGGCATGACCTGGATCACATGGGCAGGGCCGTACCACGCGCGGCCTGATGGAAAGCACAAGACGCTCTGCGGGCGCTTTCCACCGTCGAAAGGAACTGTGTCCTGGCCGGAGGGCGCATCACTCGCAGAGCCGCCGTCCGGCAGAAAATGCGCGTACTGCGGGTTCAACGCGCGGAAGGAGCAACCCTGACGGGGCGCCGTTGACCGCAAGGCCAGCGCCGGGGCTTTTAACGTGGTTCTCCCCCGGCCCGTGCCATAGGAGGCGGCGCCCTCCCCCAACGGAGTAATGACGATGGACGTGACAGAACGCAGGGCGATCTTCGTCTATGAAGGTGCGCGTCTCGCCGCCGTGGCGGCTGGGGCTCCGATCATTCCGGCTCCATGGAGTGAGCGGGAGGAGCCCTTCCGGAAACAATTTCGCCAGGTGATCGCGCGCGAGTGCAGTGAAATGCGTTCCGGTTCACCGGAAGAGCTGCATGGGGGCTGGATGCAGGCTTATTTCATCATGGGCTGGGTGTATGGCCCAATCTATGATCCGGCCGCCAAGACGCACCCAGACTTGCTGCCCTACGCACAGCTCGGGGAATTGGAACGGGACAAGGATGCCGTGTTCGTGGCGCTGTGCGAGATCGCGCGGCTCTGGGTCCGCTAAGGAACATGCGGCGGTTGAACAGCACTTTGCGCGGGATGGCCGCGCAACGGGCAGGACAAGAGAACCTTCGCGTCCTGCCCGGCCGCCGCCTCTCTCAACATCCAAGGAAGGAGAAGCACATGGCAAGAGGAACGATTCGGCAGGCGGAGGAACAGCAGGCCGCCGATTCCAACATCATCGAAACGACGGTGCAGCGGGTACTCCGTGTCGATCTCTCGCCCGAGGAACGCGCTGCCGCAGAAAATGAGTGCGCGCGTCTCACGGTGGAGATCGACCAGATCGAGAAGGAGAAGAAGGAGGCCGATGCCGACTGGAACAATGCCCTGAAACCGCTCAAGCGGAGTCGCAGCGAGGCCGCCAGACAGTGGCAGGAAGGCGTCCAGGAACGGCCCGTGGACTGCCGCGTCACCAAGGACTACACGCACAACATGATCGAGGTCTGGCGCATGGACAGCGACCCGCCGGTCTGTATCGAATGGCCGCGCGCGATGACGGCGGAGGAATCGCAGGTCGAGATTCCCGAAGCAGCGAAGCCCGACAAGGCGAACTGACCGTGACCGCCATCCTCACCATCATTCTCCTCGGTAAGCCGCGGGGGAAGCAACGCCCGCGCGTGATGCGCAACGGCATCACGTACACGCCCAAGGAAACCGTCCAGTACGAGACGGCCCTGAAGATGGAGGCGGCGGCCACCATGCAGCGCGAGGGCAGCAAGCCCTATCAGGGGCCGCTCAGGGTAACGGTCGCCGCCTTCCTGCCGATCGCGGCGAGCTGGTCGAAAAAGAAGCGCGCCGCCGCCTTGGCGAACCTGATTCGCCCTACCTGCAAGCCGGACGCGGACAACATCCTGAAGATGCTCGACGGGCTGAACGGGATTGTGTGGGGGGACGATTCGCAGATCGTGGAGGCGCAAATCAGCAAGCTGTACTCGGATCAACCGCGGCTCGTGGTTTCAGTGTGGGAGTTGGAGCAAGGGAGGGTAGGATGAGCGTGTTCAGAACGATCGGCGTTTCACGACGCGCCTACAACCGCATCCCGCATCTCGTGGACTACGGATACGAGGGCTTGGTAGTGATCCAGTTTGAAATCGGCAAGCCTGTACGGTCACGCATCGGACGTGCTATCGTAGGGCATGGCTAAGAAGAAAACCACAAAGCGCCCAGCCGATCAGAACCGGCTCGCCAAGATGCTGGTGGATCAGCGCGCCCAGCCGAATCAGCCTTGATGAAGACGTCACATACGCCGGGCAGCAATTCGGCGTCATAGCCAAATGCGGGTTTCCCCTTAATTGTGAGGAACCTGATCTGGCTAGACGTCACCTCCAATTCCTTAGAGATGAATTGTTTCAGGTTCTTAGCTGTCAGGAATGCAGGCATGTTGACGTCAGCATCATAGTACCGCCGTCCCTTAGCCTGTTCGAATACTGCCCTCGTACTCGGCCTGCGGTAGCCCGCCCCACCGAGCTTGGGCCGCTTTGCTGGCGATCTCGCGCCGCTGTTCGGATGTCAGGGAGTCTGCCCTGGCCTTTGCTGCTTTCACCTTGTCCGGGTTCTTCAGCCCGTCATTCGGTTCCTTTGGTTCGTTCATGCTTGCACCTCGATTTTGGGTTGTGCTTGCAGAGTACCCGATTCGGAGCCTCCCCCGTCCTCCCCCTTCGGGAGCGCCGCAAGCAGCGCCTCCAGCTTCTCCTGCCGGAGGGGGTGCATCCCCCGGCGCCCCTTCTCCCACTCGATGACGCCAAGGTAGGACCTGATCCCCAGCGCGGCCGCAAACTGCGTTTGGGTCATCCCCAGCCGCTTCCGTGCGGCCAGGATTTCGGTGTTGGTCATGCGAGGCATGGTTAGTACACTCCTTCCAACGCGCGTGAGGTGCGGTTGCGGTCGTAGCGTCGAGTTACATCGACGGACGTGTGGCGCAGGTGGTCGGCCACGATGTTGAGGGGCACGCCCTTGTCCAGCAGGTAGGTGGCACACCCGGCGCGCGTGCTATGGGCACTGAAGGCGGCCGGGTCCAAGCCGAGTTGAAGGACGCGCTTCCGGACGATGGTTCGTACCATCTGCACCGACAGATGAGCGGGCACCGGCACCCCGGTCCTATGGATGGGCGGAAACAGGGCCAGGGAATCGCGTGCGTGGCCCCAGGATCGTAGATCGGCCAGCCAGCCGGTCAGGATCGCCACCGGGCACCCGTCGGCCCGCGTTTTAGCCTGTACGATCTCGACATCCTTTCCTTTCCCCTCCTGGTCGGTCTTGGATCGGCGGACCAACACGCGGTAGCCCGCATCCGTGGGCTCGATATCCGAAAGGCAGAGGTTGACCAGCTCCTGCCCTCGGAGCCCGGTGACGACGGCCACATAGAGCAGGGCGCGGTCACGCCGGCCGATCATGGTGCCCGGAAAGACTATCCGCCGGACGTGCTCAATGGTCAGCGCCGCGGCCTGGCGCCGGCGCACCCCGAGGCTCCGGCGGATGCCAGCCAACGTGGCCCGCACTTCGGGCGCGTTGCCGGGGGATTGCAGCCCGGCCAGCCGATGCCTCGCCCCCACCCCATAGACCGCCTGCCCGATGGTGGCGGGCTTCAGGCCCCGGTCGGCCAGACTCACCAGATACCTCGCCAGCACGTCAGGAGCGCACGGCAAGGGCTCCAGGCGCTGGAACCGGCACCAGTCCTCGAACGCCCGCCAAACCTTCAAAATGACGCGCTTGGTGGCCTCCGAGAGGCTTGCCTGACGGTAGGCCAGCATCCGCGCTTCCAACTCCCGATCCGGCCATTCCACCGGCAAAAAGGTCGAATTCACGCCAGTCCCTCCCGATAAGATGCACTCCGAATCCAGCCCGTGGCCTACACCTGCTCGCTGTCCTCCCCGTTGATTTTGACGAGCAGGGCTTGGGCCTCACCGATGGCTTCCATCAGCAAAGCGGCATCATCTCGGTCGTAACTTGCAGCGAGCTTGCCGAGGGTTGAAAGCGTCTCCGGGGCCGCCGCGATCAGGCGCGCGTTGGCTTCGACTTCCAGAGCGGCATCTTTGGTTGGCATGCACCACGGGTCCGCTACGGTGACGTAATCATCGCCATGGCCCGATGCTATGCAACCATCATCGTCGATCCACCACGGCCCGGGCGTGTGCTTGGCTTTCTCGCTCATCTTCTCTTTCTCCCTGCCCCGGCCTGCGCCGGGGCCTGATCGTTTTACAGAATGGATTGCTGCGCCTCGGCCTGGCCGGAATAGCCGCAGTCCGGGCACCGCTCCTCGAGCTCGCAGTCGGAATGCCCCGGCCGCTCCTCGCACAGGATTTCGAGCCCCCGCCCCTCGCAAGCCGGGCAGGGCTCAAGGGATTGCTGCCAGACCCGCACGATCTGCAGGACCGGCTTTCGCCCCGCATGAACGGAGCCGGGCGGACACGCGATGACGGTCATTGGGGCACCCCCAGGCTTTTCGCAACCAGACCGTCCGCAATCCAACCCTGATAGCTTTGCTCCGCCTTTTCCCACTCCCCCGCCGTCAGCCGGTTGTGCAGTGGCGCGGAATCCTCCTGTCCGTGCACTGCGGTGGATTCGATGCCCCCGCCTTGCAGGTCCATCAACCTATGATTGGTCCCGTGGCAGGCGCGGCAGGAACATCCTGGCCGCGCGATGTTGCCCGTCGCTTCCCCCGTCGCCGGGTCCATGTGACAGCCCCGTACCCGGCCGGCGCGATGGGGAAAGCCCTTCCCATACAGCTCGCGCGCCGCCGGGCAATCGCACAACGGAGCCGGAGCCTTCCGCGTTTTAGCCAATAGCCGGGGCTTGCGGCCTTTCAGTGCTGGGCGGCCCGGCTCGCTTCGATCTTCGCCAGCACTCCCCACTTTCCCGGCAGATCATCTTGATTCAGGTCTGCCACCAGCGCCCGAATCCGATCCTCCCGCTTTCGGGAGAAACACCAGCCCCCGAAACGGGGATTGTAGGCGGTGACTACCGCTTCGCCCAGCGCCGCGCGGATCGCCTCGGCTTGGCCCGCGCTGGCCCCCTTCACGATCAACCCCTTTGGCGAATAGGTTTCAATGGAGATCATCGCCTTACCTCCAGAGAAGCCAAGGGTTGTAAGCCAGTCCCGTCACTGGAAGATCAGCGGGAGAACGCCACGCGCTTTCCGTCCGGCGAATCTCCCCATTTGCGTTCCAACGGTTCACCCAAACAAAGGTCAGACCCCCATCAAGCCGTCTGGAATAGGCAAAGCATCCGGCTTGCTTGGAAGAGCTAATCGTGCTATCCATGACCGTCTCCTTCCTATCAGGTTGCGAGATCAGCACCCAAAGCCCACCCTCACCGGCGGGCTTTGGCGTTCAGGCCGACTCGTTCTCTTGGTTCTTGACGATCTGCCCATTCAGCAGCCCCAATTCCATGACCGCGCACACTGCACTGTAATCGTGCTCGCTGTTTTGCCGAAAGGATTTCCACGCATCGGCGAGGATTCGCCCAGCCTCAACCGTGAGATCGTAGGTCCCTTGATAAGGACCGGCCGCGATTGTCATTTTCATCGCCTT
>ERZ1292632.1942-Hain-H43-01um-R2-1942-length-18461-cov-23_pt2 | contig 13088 bp, 19 predicted proteins | sample MGYA00564407_ERZ1292632 | MGnify/ENA primary metagenome ERZ1292632 (study PRJEB36523, sample SAMEA6512637) | groundwater metagenome | collected 2019-01-08 | study: AquaDiva: Metagenomics assemblies of 32 groundwater samples
GAAGAGTGCGCATTCACATGCAAGCAAAGACAGTAACGAACATCGTAGGAGAAGAACGATCAGAAGTAAACGAAGACGCTATTATTGATCGTGATTGACTTTTCTCTAATGAAGTGATTGAATAGCACAAACAGCCAGAAGCCTCATAAAGCAACGGCGGAAACATATTGATTTATGTCCCGTCGTTTTTGTTGTTTAAAAAGGTTCGTATATGCCAGAAATTCAAGCATCCGGAACTCAAGAAGAACAACTCCTCTTTCGAGATGTTGATCAGCATTATATGTTGGCAAAAGAAGATCTTGAGATTCGTACCGCAGATTTTGATAAGAAAGATATTCTCTTCCGTTCTCATATTGACGAAAAGAAATGGCCATATCGTTCTCTTGTGTTTGATCCTCGTATTTTTACTGCTCTCTATGAAAAGACCTCAAGAACTTTTGCCAATAAACCCAGGGGACGCATGTTGCCTCGTGAGGGTGGAGATGTTCTCAAGGCAACAATAAATAACGAGATTCTTAATTTCCAATGGGATGATAACGAACGCGCAGACGGAGCAACCATGCTTTCTAAGTGGGCGATGATGGATTTAAATACGAGAAAGTATGGAGCGTCATTTGCGGTGTGTAAATGGAAGTATACAAAGAAAACAAAGAAGATTGAAAAAGACGGAAAAACAACGGGGAAATCAGTTGTCTATTTTGACGGCCCCAACTTTGAACCGATTAACAATAGAGATTGCCTTCCGAACCCATCCTATCCAACGATTAAAAATTGGTTTCAAGTCCGGACGTATCCTACGTTTCAAGAGTTACGAGGAACGAACGATACCGCTCGAAGCAAACCTATTTATAAAAACTTAGATATTTTGAAACAGTCTCTTGATAAAGAGTCAACCAACGGCGGAGATGGACATGCGGGAAACTACATCATTAAAAACAAAACCATTAAAGGACTTACAGATTATTTGGGTCGAGATATGGTCTTTAAAACGATTGAGGTTGTAACCGAGTATCGAGAAGATCGATGGATTACCTTTGCTCCCAAGTATGGTGTGATCTTGCGAGATATTCCCAACCCGTATGATCATGGGCAAATTCCTGTGGTGATATTGAAATACTACCCCATTGATGATGATTTGTATGGTCTTTCCGAAATTGAGCCAGTAGAGAAGATTCAGCGCGCGATTAATGCCCTTGTGTGTCAATATCTTGACGCAATTAACATGAGTCTCTACGCTCCTCTAAAAGTTCGATCTACAGGCGGAGCAGTACAAATGCACACGCTAGAGTTTGGACCAGGGAAGAAGTGGTTGATGAACGACCCTTCGACAGACGTACTTACACACGATCAGAACATATCAGGAGTACAAGAGTTTACTTCTACCTACAGATTTCTCGTTGGTGCAATGCAGGAAGCCTTGGGAGAGACGAGTGCCGCAACATCAAATATGGTTCCAGGAGAATCAGGAAAAACTGCAACAGAGATTAAAGATCTTGCGAGTTCTCGGAGTTCTCGAGACAACTTCAACCAGATATTCTTAGCCGATGCGATGAAGAAACAAATGATGTTCTGGCACATAATGAACAAACAGTTCATGTTCTCCGATGAGTCTCAACAGCAGAAGATTATTCAAATAGCCGGAAAAGACGCTATCCAGTTCTTCCAGAAGATGGGTCTTGATGCAATGGGTCTTTCTGATGATGCGCAAACCATGATGTCAGATCCTGATGTTGCAGAGACTTCGGTACAACCATCAGACCTTGAGACTCCAATGTTCCCCGTTCAAACCCCAGAGGGAATGATGCCGAAGATGAAAATGGATGATAACGGACAGGTGGGAAGTCTTATCGTTGAACCAGACGATCTTGCGGGAAATTACGACTACATTCCCGACGTAGGATCTATGGCGTCCAATGCAGATGACGCAAGTATCCGTTCAAAGACCGAAGCGATAGCAATGGCGATCAACCCACAAGCCCAACAGCTTCTTATGGCAGAGGGATATCGACCGAAACTCAAAGATCTTCTCGTAGATCATTACGAAGATATTGGATTTAAAAACGCCGATCAGTATTTTGAAAAAATAAACCAAGGAGGTCTCGATGGTCAAGGTCAAGGAGGAATCCAACCTCAACCAGCAGGAGGAGCTGGTGTACAAGCAGGCGGAGCAGGTATGGCGAATGGCGGAGTCCAAGGGGTTCAAGGAGGTTTTCAAGCCTTTTCTGGTGGACAAACTCAACCAGGCGTTTCCAGACCCATCAGCCTTTAAAAAAGAAGAGGAGTTCTTATATGCAGCAAAAACATCGTCAGTCTTTAAAAAAGTCATTGCAGAGCTTTTGGGGTGGGTTGATAGCCAAATTGAAACCGCAAAAGTCCTTAGAAGTAAAAAAGAAAACAAAAATCAAGACCCGTTCGAAATAGGGCGGGAATAGCCGAGAGGCTAGAAGGAGAACACATGGGAGTACGCATTAAAAGCTATTCTTCAAACATCAACCCATCTGGTGGAGAAAATACCAGTTGGACAGATAGTACAACAACACAACGAGAGGTGACTGTTGATGGTCAGACGCATCACTTTGCACCAAACGAAGTCAAGAACTTTCTTGATGATGGTGTGGGGGTAGCAGTCGGCGCATTTAATGGGGGGGCAACGCTGATTCAAGAAGATGCTATTCCATTTGGAAGTAGTCGATCATAAGGAGGCATATGCCAAAAGTAGGAAAAAAGACGTTTGCGTACACCCCAAGAGGGGAAAAACACGCGGCTGTCTATGCAAAAAAGACAGGAGGATCAATAGTGATGAAAAAAGCCATGACGAATGATCGGCTTATTGCGCGCATGAAGAGGGTGAAATAATATGAAAAGAAAAGCACCAGCATTTGCAAAGTCAAAAGCAATGAAAATTGCAAAGGCACCAAAGATACACTTGGGATTGTATGGAAAGGGAAAACTACGGGCAATGCTCAAGAAAATGGGAGCATTAAGGTAACTATGGAAGAAGAAGTTAAAGAGGTGGTTGAAGAGGATGGGTGGAATGATATCGTGAAAGAAAAGATCATTCCGAAGCCTCCGATTACCTGTGAGAAGGGGCAACACCTCTTTCGACAAACAGGGAGTCGAGAAGCAAAATGTATCTCATGTCCATTGGGGTACATCTTAGATCCTGGGATGAGTGTGATGGATGGACACATCTACAGGGGTGAAGACGTTGTGATTTGAGATATGGGGAATTCTACGGCAATCCCCATATCCCAACTCATAGGGTTGGTATATCCGCGATGCTCACGCACGAGCAAGAAAAAGGAGATCGAATGATAGACGATCAAGGCACACTAGTTCCTGCGGGAAAACAGGACGCGCCAATGCCTAGCGCAGATCAAGTTCCAGCTACACCAGCACCGACTCAAGAAGTCGCTCCACAAGAGACACCTTCTCGAGATCAAGGAGAAAGTAGTTTGCCGGAAGATGTGTCGGAACGGACACGAAAAAACTTTGACCAGATGAGAGATCAACTGCGTCAAGAGCGTGAACGGAGAGAATACCTTGAGGGTGTTTTCAATTCGATCAATCAACCGAAACAGGAAGCGCAAGCACCGATTTATGATCCAGAAACCGGATTATTGAACGAAAAAGTCCTAACGGATGTTCAACGCCGAACCACTGAAGCAGAAAGTCGTGCTGTGCGAGCAGAGGCAGCAATTCAAGGTTACTTGAGACAGCAAGAGGAAACGGAAGCCTTTACAGCTCATCCCGAACTCAAACCCGACTCAAAGCAATTTAATAAGACGCTGCACAACTTGACGCGTTCAATCTTGACAGATTCGATGTTGAATCCTCAAGAATACAATGGAAAGCAGCTTTCTTTCAAGGAGGCTGCCGACTTTGCAAAAAACGTCTCAAAACCTGTTCTTGACCAAGCACGACAAGATGGGGCAAAAAATGCCCTTGAACAATTAACGCCGAAAGAACAGGCGGCCTTAGAAGCCACTGGGACACCAACAAGACGATCAGAAGTGAATTCTTCCCTTCCCGACCTCCAACGAGGAACACGGAAAGGTGATGTGAATTCAGTGATTGAACGACTCAAGGGGGTTCCGTGGAAATAAGGCTAACTCTCTGATTATGGACACCTTATTCGGACACAGAGAGGACAGAGCAGAATAGGGAGAAAGGATACTACATATTATGGCTTACGGTTTACAAACATTAACTGTTCGTTCCGTGAAACAAAAACGAACAAGTGTCCCTAAGAAGTAATTTTTAGGTGAAAATGTCTCTGAATTCGGTGGAACTCTTACCTTGACAGTAGTCGTCACATCAGATAAAATCTGAGCAGTATGATAGAGACTGTTGAAAAGACAACACCGAGCGAAGATATATTACTGACATGGTTAGCAGGGATTGTTGACGGAGAGGGTTCGATAGGGGTGTATACCAATAACCAGGGAAGCAAAGCGTTGAACTTCTCCATAGTCAATACAGATCAAAAGATCTTGCAACGGGTCGAGGATATCTACCAAGCGCATACAATCTTTTATTCAAAATACCTGCATACAAACAGACATCCGAAAGGGTATCAACCGAGAAAACCATGTTATGTTATTACGGTACGAAGAAGGGATGATTTTGAGAAGATACTATTGTTGATAGAGCCGATCCTTGTTGGACAGAAGAAAAAATCGGCACAAGTCGCGCTAGCCTATCTCAAAGAAAATCCAAGAACACTGAAGCCGGTGTACTACTGCACATACTGTAGTACCGCGTTTCTAGGGAGAAAGAGAAAGTTTTGTTCCCTAGACTGCTGGCATAAGTTTTCTATAGGAGAGAAGAATCCTAATTACCGTCACGGAAAATATATCGCGTGTAACGACTAAGCGAGACACTCCTTGTAAAAGGATGATGCTATAGTCTGGTCTCTATAGAAATATAGAGAGTTACGCAGAAATGACGTAACCCTAGTAATAGGTAACAACAACGATCAAGATGGTTCACGCCGCGAAGATCTTTTAGACATTATCAGTGATGTGTCACCAGATGACAACCCACTTTCGACACTGTTTAAAACAACAACCGCATCCCAGACACTCCATGAGTGGGTTGAGGATTATCTTTCTCGCCCATCCTCAGTTTCTGCTGCTATTGAAGGTGCAGTCGCTTCCTATAGCGACTTGACCCAACCAGCACGCCGAAACAACGTGACGCAAGTGATTTCGACCACGTTTAGAGTTTCAGGAACAATGCGCGCTGTTGACGTCGCTGGCATGAGCGATCCTCTTGATTATCAAGCAGCAAAAGCACTCCGTGACTGGAAGAATAAACTTGAATACTCCCTGTTGCAGGGATCAAGGGCTTCTGGTGATTCGGGTGTTGCGCGACAAATGTCCGGTATCCAAAACATTGTTACTTCCCACTACACCAACCTCAATTCTGGTACATCTCTTTCAGAGACACACTTGAACTCGATGGTGTTATCGGTTGCAGCAGATGTTGGAGCATCAGACGTTTTCGACATGGTATTGACCACACTTCAACTTCGACAGAAGATTTCCACCTTTACGGCTGGAAATACGAAGTATATTGACGCATCAGATAAGAAACTCATTCGACCAGTGATGGTTTATGAGTCTGACTTTGGTGTGCATCGTATCTTCGGACACAAAGATGTGACCAGTGCGGTGGCAACTCCAGGACCATACGTCCTTGGATTGAAAGAGGACAAGTGGCGCATTGCTTACTTGAGAAAACCAGTTCGTGAGATGCTCGCAAAAGACGGCGATCGCGAAAATGGGCAGATAGTTGGTGAGGCTACGCTAGAATTCCTAGCAGAGCGCGCTAACGCAAAGTCCACCGGTTTTAATCAGGCAGGTTAATGTTAAAAAGGAATGGTTGGGGGACGGGTTCTTTCCGTTCCCCTTCCATGACACTATGTACGATCAATTTGGCAGACGAATAAACATGAAGGCGTTCAAACTCGTAGAGGGTCTTGAGTTGTTGAAAGCAAAAAGTGGCAACAATCCTTGGCCAGTGATTGAAGAGTGTTTGAATATCTGGAAACAAACCACCAATGGGGCGTGGAAATCCTACCTCTATAGACTTGAAGATGTAAAAAACACGCGAAGAGATCCTTGGTTTGGGCGATCCCAGACAGGGATGTATCGGTATACCCTTGATATTCCCCAGCAAGTAATTTTTATGATTCGGTGTTTGTATGATGACGAAGAACTTCCCATGAATAAGGAGTTTTTCCATAGTTTTGCGAATCGATTTAGTAAATTTAAGATAGCAGAAAAAAACTAAAAGGAACTATGTCAAATATTGCACTCAGCATGATTTGTAAAGGAACGGGAGAAGAGCCGAAAAAACTCGATCGTGCTCTCGAGAGTGTGAAGGGAAAGGTTGATGGGATGTTTATTACCCTTACTGGACCCAAAGAAGAACTGCAAGAGGTAGAGGCTGTCTGCGCGAAGCATGGAGTCGTCGTGAGTTATACCGATGCGAACATGATTGCAGATGAACACATGGTGAGTTGGCTGAAAGAGTTCTTCAAAGATGAGCCATTCACCAAGGTTGGAGACACAATCTTTCAGTTTGATGTTGCACGAAATTACAACTTGTCTCAGATTCCTAAAGAGTATGACTGGTTATTTTGGATGGACTGCGATGATGTTGTTCTTGGTGGGGAAAATCTTCGTATTCTTGTTACAGAGGCAGAAAAGAATGGGGTAGAAGCGTACTATCTCAATTATCTCTACCAGGTAGAAATGGAGGGAGATAATATCAAACATATTCTTATTCAACATCTTCGAGAGCGTTTGGTACGAAACAATGATGCATTTAAGTGGATTTCTCCTATTCATGAAACACTTATCGAACAACGAGGAACACAAAAGGCAGAGAATGCAAGTTGTGAGGTGTTACACCTTTCAAGTATTGAAGATAGAAAAGCATCACTCCAAAGAAACTTGAAAAGTCTTGAACTTGCCATTTATCGAACAGAAGGAAAAGACCCTCGACATAATTACTATCTTGCAAAAGCATTGTTCGACCTTGCAACACCAGCGTATGATAAAAGGGTTTCCTCACTGATTACCGATCACTATCTCTTTGGAGAGCATCCCTCTGGGTGGCAAGAAGAACGTGCCCAAGCATGGGAATATCTCGCAGAGGTCTACAGGAGAAATAAAGAACACAACAACTCTATTAAGTGTCTTATGAATGCGTTGATTGAGACTCCAGAGAGTGCTTCGATATTTGTGAATCTCGCCTCTTCATATATGTTAAAAAGTGAATGGGATCGTGCGATGTTTTGGGTCAAGATGTCTCTTGCCGTTCCACACAAACACACCACACTTGTGGTGAATCCAAAAGACATTCAAGCTCGAACGCTTGAGGTTCTCTACAACGCGTGTTTAAATCTCTCGAAAATTGATGAGGCACACGCCGCAGCTGTGAAACTTATCGCTCTTTTTCCTCAAGATGATTCTGTGTTAAAAGGATATCAGTTCATTGAAATGTTACGACAACAGCGAGATCTTACGAAAGAATACACCCATCTTGCAGATTATCTTACCAAGACCGGTGAGGGGGTAAAGGTGAAAGCTCTCCTTGCATCACTTCCTCAAACAATCAAAGACAACCCATTTATGGTTAATCTTTTCAAGAAGAATAACCCACCAACAGTGTGGGGAGATAAGTCAATAGTTATCTACTGTGGGCCAGGATTTACCCCGTGGAGTCCGAAACAAATGAAGAATCCAGGACAATCTTTCTTGGGTGGAAGCGAAATTGCAGTGGTGCGTATGTCGCAAGAATTAAAAAACAAGGGTTGGGAAGTTTCCGTTTACGCTGATCCTGCTAGTGATGAGGGGAACATTGATGGTGTCCAATGGCTTCCATACTACAAGTTCAATGGCATGGATCATTTCAATATCTTGATCGGATGGAGAGATGTGCGATTCTTTGATGGAAATTATGACGCAAAGAAGAGATACCTTTGGTGCCATGATATTTTGAATCCGTTAGATTTCACCAAAGAGCGTGTTGATAAAATAACAAAGATCATTGTATTGAGTAAGTTTCATAGAGATTGCATTAGTACTATACCAGATGAAAAAATTATGTTGAGCAGTAATGGATTTGATTGAGTACTGTATACTAAGGAGGCATATGAGGGATGATCATAAAGTTTTCTACGGATCGAGTTACGATAGGGGATTACAACATTTGTTGGAGATGTGGCCAGATATTAAAAAAGAAGTTCCAGAAGCAACTTTAGAAATAGCGTATGGATTTCAACTCTTTGAAAAGTTCTATGCCAATAATCCATCATCAATGGCATGGATGAAGAAAATGCAAGACATGATGAAGTATGATGGTATTACAGATCATGGGAGATTAGATCAAGAACAAGTTGTTGACCTTATGGAAACGTGCGGCATTTGGGCATATCCTACAATGTTCGGCGAGATAAACTGTATTACTGCCCTAAAAAGTCAGGCATTGGGACTAGAGCCAATTGTTGTCAACTACGCCGCCCTGAAAGAAACGGTTCAGTTTGGTCGAAAGATCGAAGGGGATATTTATGATCAAGAGACAAAAGATGAGTTTAAGAAACAACTTATTGATGCATTAAAGAATCCTATGGATGAAGACAAGAGAGCTGAAATGATGGCGTGGGCAAAAAAGAAATATTCCTGGGATGTGATCGCACAATCTTGGGGGGAGGAGTTCAATGCAAAGTAAATGCCCTTTTTGTGGGTCAGAACAAGTGATGGTGAAAAGCCCCTATATTGAGTTGGGGGATAGGGTTGGAGAATACACACCGGTTATGAAATACTGTTGTCAGGCTTCTCGTAAGAATGCAAAGTATGTTACAAAACACTTTGACCCATCTCGCGGTGAGAATCCCACGATGGAGGAAGTCGCACGATGGTGAAGGATGTCTACGACCAATCAATGAAGAAATGGGAGAAATTCGACCTTCGTAGCGTCTTACCTGCCTTGAGAAAGTGCAATGATGGGGCATTAGAAGACGTGTATAACGTCAATGGATGTCGGTATTACCAATTTTTACCATGTTTAATTGATGAGATACAACCAAAACGGGTTGTAGAGTTGGGTGGGGCGATGGGAGTTTCCGCACTGATGATGCTTCACACGCTCCCACAAGAATCAACACTCTATAGCATAACGTTGGAGGAACACGGATTGGAGTTCTCTTTTATTGCAGACAAGTATGAAAACTTCGTACCAGTTATTGGAAACGATCTTGATATGAGTGTATGGCCAAAAGATGTGGAGCTAGGAAAGACAGATCTCTGGTTCTTTGACAGTTTGCATGAGGAGCGTCAACTTAGAAGTGAATTAGAATTATATTCCCCATTCTTTAAGAAGGGGGCAATCCTTCTATTTGATGATATTCGTATGCCAGAATTGTGGAGCGTGTGGAAAGAGTTGGATGAGTACGGGATTACGGATACGTTAGAAATAACCAATCCCTGTCATTGGTCTGGATTTGGTATCGCAGAGGTATAAGTATGGCAATATCTACCATAGGATCTGAAAGCTATTGTCTTTCTGAACTCAAGAATGTTGATGTGGGAAACTACACCTCAATTGCCGGAGGGTGTGTTTTTCACTCGAATGATAATCATGCCTGGGTACAGAATAAAACATTTGTTTCAACCTATCCATTTAGTGAAAAGTGGAATATCACATCGTATCCACAATCATCTGGAAAAGGACATGTGAACATTGGCTCAGATTGTTGGATTGGAGAGGGCTGTCGCTTCATGTCTGGGGTAAAAGTGGGGAACGGAGTCATTGTGGCCGCAGGATCGGTGGTACCAAGAGATGTTCCAGATTTTGCAATGATAGCGGGAAATCCTGCGAGAATTAAATATTATAGATTTGAACCAGAGATCATAAAGAAACTTCTTGAGATAAAATGGTGGAATTGGGACAAGGGAACAATTATGCAGAGAATGGATCAATTTATGGATATACATAGGTTTATTCAGGAGTTTTCATGAATATTGCTATTGTTTGGTGGTTTGGTAAAGCATCGAAAATATGGAATTTTTGGAGGGATGGATTGCGGGCGGCCATAGAGGTGATCGGGGAAACGAATGAAGTAGACTACTTTCTTGATGAGCGAGTGCCAAGTGTAGAGAGTCACTATGATGCGGTCATTGTGTGGGGAGACAGTAACTGTCCATTTCTTAGGAACATACACCAATATTCTGGTAAAAAGGGCATATTTTTGACCACAAACCCCACAAATCTTGGTAATTTATTCGGTTTAGATGCTATTTACTGTGAGTCAGAACCCGTTTATCAGGAGGTAAGAAGACACGGACTGCGCGCGATTAAAGCGTTTGGAACCGATACGGCGTTCTTCAAACCAGATGAAACGGTGGTAAAAGATATCGAATACTTCTATCCTGCGTGTTTTTCTCGATGGAAAAAGCAAAGTAGTATTGCCCACCTAGGAAGCAGGCTTTTGTGTGTGGGAACCATGGAGCCTGATGGGGTTGATGAGCTTGAGGCGTGTAGAAAGAGTGGGGTGCGTGTTGAGGTGGGATATTTCCCAGCAGAAAAGATTCAATCATATTACCAACGGACACAAAAAATACTCATACCCGCAATTCATGGAAGCGAGCGAACGGTTTTGGAAGCGATGAGTATGAATATTCTCCCCACTGTAGCTCCAGAAAACGGAAAGGCGCACTCGTATTTGGGTGAATATCGTTTAGGAGCATGGGAGACACCTCGTGAGTTTGTGTTGGCAAATTATAGTCCCGAGATATACGCAAAAAACATTTTACGAGGCATGACATGAACATTATCATCCCTTGTTACATTATCAACGAAGAACTCCTCCAACTTACAAAAAATACGGTTGAGTCTTTATCTGGTCATGATCTCATTCTTATTGATAACGCCTCCCCACTTGGCGGGGGGTATTTGCGAAGCGTCGCGTATACCTATATACGAAATACAGAAAATCTTGGATACGCAAAAGCAGTAAATCAAGGGTTAAAACTTGTCTCAGATAATCTTGTTGCCATTTCAAACAACGATGTTCGACCCTCTCCAAACTGGGAGGAGGTTGCACGATCAGTGTTTCGAGAGAATGGAAACACATATAGTTGTCATTTTCGTATGATAAACTATGAAGAACCGTATCAATATGGATCACAGACTGTCTATGAAGGAAAAGAGCGGTGGTGTACGTCTTCTTTTTTTGTGATCAGTGCTGCTTGTGCAAAAATGGAGTATGAGCCTCTTCTTTTTGATGAGCAGTATGGAATAGGGGGATACGAGGATTGGCAGTATTGGACAGAGGTGCGCGAGGCGTGTTTATATACGGCATATACAGACAGAGCATGTTATCAACACCACCATTCTTCAACACAAAATTCCCTTGATCAGGAAGAGAGAAAAGAGCGGGACAAAACAAGCAGAGAATACTTTAAGTCAAAGTGGGGAGAATATCCTGAAGATCGTTTTTCAAGATTGTATCCAGAACAAATGTCTCAAGAGTATCGGGATGGATTTCAGATATGATTTCTGTCGTCACTCCTAGTTGTAGATCAGAAATGTTGCCCATTGTCCAGAAATGTTTACAACGACAGGAGTTTCACGATTTCGAGTGGATTATCACTACTCCTTTCTCTCCGATTGAACTTGATCGCATCCTTGATCACGAACAATATGTGTATGTGTATGAAGGAGAAAAAAAGCCAGGAACATACTATTCTCTCAACATGGCATGGAATAAAGCCTTCAGGGCCGCTCAAGGAGAACTCATTGTTTCTATCCAAGATGGTTTATGGTTTCCTCCCACGCTCTTAGAGTCATTCTGGAATCATTATCAATCGAATCCTCGTGCCTTGGTTGGTGCTGTAGGGAACCAGTATGACCACATAGAGAACGGAAAACCAGAACACTGTGTTTGGGTTGATCCACGAAGAAGAACCGATTTTGGTAGCTTATACGAGGTGGGACCGCGAGAGATTGAATATACATGTTGTTCTATTCCTCGACAAGCAATCGTGGATGTTGGGGGGTTAGATGAAAAATTTGATACCTTTGCGGCTCTTTCTGAAAAAGAGATGAATGCGAGAATGGATAAGTTGGGGTACAAGTTCTATCTTGATCAAGGTTTGGAATATCGAGCAATATCCCACCCGAGACTTTCAGAAGAATGGGATACACGATACGATGCGGGGTGTGTGTATTATCAGCAGTGTTTACAAGAGATTGACTCGGGAAAACGATTGAGGCTTGACTACATATAATATAGGGATTATAGTAGGATAAATAGCTTGAAGCCTTATACGGCATGAGCCAGCAAGATCATTCGATCTCGGCTGGTTTTTTATTTATGGAGGTATTATGCCCATTCGCAGACCAAGTGATATTTGGAATGATAATCAGGTGACATTGGATGTTGGTGACACACTGACTCTTTCCGGAAATGTGACCATTTCTGATTCAAAGGGATTTATCGGATTAGTAAGCGTTGGTGGTGGTATTGTTGCCGTTTCCGGAAACGTTACCCTAGATGTTGGTTCTTTGGTGGGACTGCGAGGAAATATTACTCTAGCTGATAGTAAAGGATTTATTGGGTTGACAACAACCATTGAAGGACTTCCCTATTCATCTCCTTCTGTTATTGTTGGGATGACCTCTTCTGCCTCTGGTGGTCTTGTCCAATTTCCCGCAAATGCGGTGAAATGGGCAAATGTCAAAGCATCATATGCAAATCCTACAACGTGTTATGTCGGGGGATCATCCGCAACGATTAATAATGGATATCCATTAGGTCCTGGAGATACGCTTGGTCTCACGGTTTCAAACACCAATCAACTGTATTTGGTTGGGGTTGGTACATCTGAAATACGATTTTTAGGAGGAAATTAATATGATGGGTTCTGTGTCATCCACAGCGAGTAGAAATATTACCGCGCCTATTACTTTGAACAATACCACTCCAGCAGCAGATGGGGGGATTGGGTTTGACCGTACTAATGAGGATCTTGCTATCGGAGACGGCACTGCCGGACAACTTGTTCACATGGGGG
>ERZ1292632.3099-Hain-H43-01um-R2-3099-length-13088-cov-6_pt1 | contig 13088 bp, 16 predicted proteins | sample MGYA00564407_ERZ1292632 | MGnify/ENA primary metagenome ERZ1292632 (study PRJEB36523, sample SAMEA6512637) | groundwater metagenome | collected 2019-01-08 | study: AquaDiva: Metagenomics assemblies of 32 groundwater samples
AGTAGATAGAATAGGCCACGTCTGCAAATATCCGCCTAATATCCTGTACCGGATACGTGGGCCGGTGCTGATGTAGGATGATTTCAGCCATTGCCATTGCTGGGCAGACTCAGGGCCGAGCATTTCCCATCGTTTAGATTTGTCGAAATGGGTGCGGTTTACTTGCCGATCAAAATCACTCGGCATTGAATATTTTGTCTTGCCAAAGACGAATGATGTTCCAGTTCCGGTAGATGTCGCTGCTTGGCTGATCGTAACTTGCGTTGATGAATCAAGCGTTGTGACGTAGGTGTCTTGATTGATGCCAGTGCCAGATACTTGATATGTACTATCAAGTCCTGTGCTTGCGGATAGATTGGTGATAGTTGTTCCGTTCGCAGTTGTGTTGCCTGTGGCATTCAGAAACTGCGTATAGAAACGGTATTCTTTATTAATACCCTGCCAGTCATACTCACGCTGCAACTCGTTTCCTAACCCGTTCAGAAGCGCCAATTGTTGAACAGTATCAGCAGATGCATTACCGGCAACTGAATTAGGCACAGTCAGGCCGATTTCTCCGGCCATTTGCTGTACAAGTTGCAGCATGGTTGATGACATAGTTTATTCCTGTGCGGATGGTCTTCCGCGCTTCGGTTTGTCTTGAGCCGCGATCAGTTCAGCAATTTGTGATTTCAATAGCTCAATCTCGGCATCCCGCTTGCTTAATTCTTCTGCCTGCATCTGGACAAACGCGCTATCCTTGGCCTGAGAAATAAACGCTTTTGCTTTGTCGCGCAGAGCAAATGGCGACATGCCAGCGGCCATCCCCAGCATTTGAATCTGCTCATCAGATGCGCTGGCAACCTGTTCTACAGTATAGAACTTGTAATGTTTCAGATCATTGGCAATGGCGGGGTTCAGTATCTGCCAGTCACGGAGCAGAGTACCCTGTACTTCTTGTCCGGTCTTGCCTTCTGTCTTTTCATTCAGGAACTGCGCCCATTGGAGCGGGAACCTATGCTTGTGGTCTTCATTGACGAATGTATCAATGATCGTGTTTCTGTCGCCTGGTACTTCAATCCGTACAAAATCAGCCATGTAGCTGATCGGACGGCCATCAATATTGCTCTGGTAATGGTTGGTCATTTCTTTTGAGTAAAATCTTACAGCCAATCGGCTGTCTGGTGTTACGTCTGAATCTAACATTTATCTCTCCAAGTGGTTGGATACATAAAAAAACGCTGAAATCCCTTCATCTTGAGTCCATTTTACATCAAAACCAAGGGTGCTGAATTTATCCGCCCACCATGCAGCAGGGTGAACTGATAAATGTAAGTCTTGCCCAATGAGCGAACCCATTACATCTGGAACAAGTGAAATCTGGAAAAATACATTTTCTGCAACGGCCATGATATTGCAGATAACAGAATCTACTTTATCTGGCTCTATGTGTTCCATCACATCGGTGCAATAGCCATATTCTACACCATCTACGTCAATTGGTAATGTGAGATCACAAAGTTTAAACGACAGAGAAAGCGCGTCCGTATCTCGGCTATTTTCAGTAAAATCCAGCAGAAGCATATCGCATCCAGCTTCATGCAGTTTCAATGCTCCGCGCCCTGTGCCGCATCCGAAATCAATTACATTCCCATGCGGATTGAACTTGTCAATGAATACTTGAGCGCATAATTCACCTGGCGCAACATCACGATAAGCATCATGCGTCCACATCAGCTCATATTTTGCCTGTTCTTCTAGTTTCTTGATATTGCCCCATGACTGCCACATATCAGGGAAAAGACCATAGCCATGCACATCTATATGCACCCCATGCTGGATAAGTGCGCGGGTAGTCTCGATGATCTTTTCAGCCTGCAATTTCATAGTGATGCTTGCAATATAATCATTGCCGCCGAAACGCACCGATACCATCGGCTCACCATCATTGATAGGCTGATGAAAAGCATGTGAATTTTCAGCTTTATTGCTAGAGTCGTATCCATATAATTGCAAGTTCCTGTACCCCATCGCATACGCCAAGCATGTAGCGGTATTCCCCACACTTGCCGCGCCACCTATCAGACAATAGCCTTCATCATATTCCGGCAATAAATCGTCAATGCCTTCAATCTGCAAATGCCATACTTTTGCATCGGGCTTCTTGTCGAAGCATGCCGGATGAACCTGAGAGGCGAATAAATGTTCTTTTGCTTCACCTACGACAGCAACGGTTATTTCTCGCGCGTCCAGAATGCATTGGTAATCAGCCAGTATCCCATTATTTAACAGATAGTTTGCCGCACCGTTCATAGCAAAAACAGTTGCGCCTGATTTCTGCCAGAATTTAATATCTTCGATGTAATCTGCAATGCTAGGGCCACTGCCACAAAGTATCGCAATTCCATCATGTTCTTTTTCGAGTTTTACCCATTTCCCTTCGCGTCTTGAGTTGATCCGGATATTTGAATGCAGTTGTTCGTCATCAGTATTGCATAGCACATTAACAGGCAGGATAAGTTTGTCCTGTGCGCCTGGATTTTGATGTGTGATTCTGAAGTTGCTAAACGGTAAGCGCATTAATAATTAGCCTTTGTAAAAACGCTTTTTGAATTGATGCATAATGACCTCTGATTAAAGAGGCCATTATGTTGCTACAACATTATCTAACTTACCCTTCCCTGCATGTGGGGACGATCAATCACCACTTGAACCGTGGTACGTCCCGCAGTAGCAGAAGCAACTGCCGCAACCAGAGCGCATTGGATTTCCTTTCCGCTACCAGTACCTGCGATAAATCCAGCAGTAAGCACACCAACCGCCGCATTTGCCGCCAGCGAAACAGCGGAGCTTTTCGACACAACGGCCAGTCCACTGATCTGATACCATCCCCATGTTGAGGCCGATACGTTAGCAGACATTGCAATTGCAATCGGTTGTGCTTTATATGTACCAACCGGAGCCAGTGCAGTAGTAAAGCTGGTTGTATTGTACGTTACCGGAGAGCCAATAGTGGTACTTGCCACACCAGCAAGCAGGATGAACTCTGCGCTGCCATACGTTGGATCGTTAGCGCGAACAATCATCCCTGGTACTAGAGGCGGTGAAGGTTTTGCGCTAGATGCGTTTGCGAAAGTAACCCCGCTATCGGTATTAGCGATAGGCAGGATACCGGCGATTTGTGAGTCTGTGATTGTGTAAGCCATATATCCCCCTTACGCCTTAAGAACGCCCTGGAATTGAGAACCAGAGCAAGTTAAGTTGCCAGCCCAACCAATCAGCTTAACAATTGCATCCTGATTGATAGCCTGTCGCTCTCCGCCAATTGGCACAAAGTTGCGGTCTTTGTGTGGGCGGAAATGAATGTAGTTGGTATTCAGAAACCACATATGATTTGCAGTTGCGTGACCACCGATACCACCACCCAGAACCACATCAGCAGAAGTGCCGCCACCGTAGAACTTCAGCGATGCAAAACCACCTGCCGCCTCATTTTCTGAGGTGACGCGCTGGATTGCCTGAAGCGAATTGACGTATAGGCCGTAATAGTTGTTATCCGCTACGATCAGATCAGCCTTGTCATTTCCACGAACCAACTGGATAGCCAAGGAAGTCATGTACTGCATGATATTGGCCGCAGTAACCGCCGCGCCGCCATTAGTCACGCCAGAATATGCCTTGGACTGCCAGAATGACCATGTTGCACGATCAATACCGCCATATGTGCCGCTTGTAGGTGCATCTGGAACAGCAGCGGCAAGGCCGGTGATGTTTTTACCGCCATTCCCAGTACCATCCAGATAAATATCACCATCAATACGATTCTGAAGTTGTGCTTCAGCTACCATGATGCGGCCTTCAAGCAAGTCGATGATCTGTTCCTTGCCAGAGTTTTGCAGCATTTCCAGACCGGACATCGTTACAGCAGACGCATACTGCGTAATGCTGTATTGAGCCGCTGAAATCGGGCTATTCGGGGCAATGTTGATTGTCTCGTAGCCTGAGTAGCTGTTTGTGTTGTTGGTTGTAGAATCGGTATAGGCCAGTTCTTCCAGAATGACGTTACCACCGCCAAACGGACGAACATTGCCCTTCTTTTTCAACCGAGCCAGGATTGGGTTGTTTGCCATAACGTTATCAGCAAGCTCGCCACTACGGGATTGAATCGTGGTGGCAATGATATCGGTGATGGCGCTATTTGCGAATGCCATAGTGCTTCTCCTTTAGATTATCAAAGTCTTCCGCCCATGACAGCATCCAATTGCTCGGACAAGATGTCACGGGTGGATTTTTTGCCGTTACCAGTATTCATTGACCCTGTAGGAGCCGCAGACCTAGGTGATACAGCTTTAGAGCGTGCGACAGCAGCCTTTTTGGTGATTTCTTCCTGTGTTTGACTGGCCTGTGAAGCCTGATCTTTGTGGAATAAGTCATCATTCAGACGCACTGCTTTTTCATACGCTGTTTTTAAATCGTTAGCCACGCCGGATTGTAGAAGTCCGGCCATAGTTTCACGCACTGCGTCGAAATGAGGCGCATCGTTCTTGAATGCCTCTATTTCAGATTGGATTGAATTTTGCTCGTTTTGTTGTTGCTGGGTTACAAATCCTTGCCATTGATTCTTAATCTGTGCTAGTTCGCTCGCCATCATCGAGTAATTAGGGTCAACCTGCATGCCAGTGAAACGCCCCATATCCACGCCATAATTATTGGCAAGCCGCATGATAGTCTGAAGTTTTTCGTCAGGCGAACCGTAAGTAAGCGACTTATGGGCGCTACTGACATCCTTGATCCACTGCTGCGGGGCAATTCCATGTTGCTGCAAGTCCGGCATCACATGTTCGGCCATCGCCTGATAAATCGGGGCTGCTGTATCCCATTGTGATTTGTAGGTGCTTACACCCTTCGCGTATTCCTGTTCACGCTGGTTGATGTATTCCTGCATTTTTGGGTCGAGTTTCCCCCAATCTTCCTCATAATCCTTCTTCCAGCTTGATGGCTTTGGAGCGCGGGGCTTTTCTTCTTGAATTGTTTCTGCTGGAATTTCTTCTTGGGTTGTTTCTTGCTTTGACTGGATGAATTTACCATCATCAGCGCGTTGTCGCTGCGGTTTCTCGACAACTTCACTAGGCTGCACTTCAGCCTCGATAGCTTGTTCGATAGTATCGCGCAGAGTAGTCTGCTGCAATTCGTTATCTTCCACGTTTTAATCCTCGTCAATTATATTCATGCGGTACAACACGAATACATCAGCGCCTCACGGCGTTAGCAGGCTCTGTACCAGCCTTGTTCTTTACGCGCTTTTGTTCACAATCCATTGAGTGCTTGTGATCTTCTTGTAACTGCACACTGCATAGGTAGTATGTGCATACGAAGCATTTGCCGTACCCAGACCAGTTCCAGGAACCGCGATCGCAGAACCCGTATCAGGGTAAACTTTAAGCGTAGATGCTGAGTTATTGAACACATCTACGCTATCTCCAACATTGCCAGATAACACTACGCCCTTTGTGGCATCTGCCGCTGTAATAACTACATTTGATGCACTTACCGTTGCAGCATCAGCCTGAGTGCTTCCGGTTGCTGCAATGCTGGAATAATTGCCACCCAGCGCAACAGCCTGACCCGCGCTGAAACCGCCACCCATGACATCTTTAGATAAAGCCATATAACCCCCTAATAACGTAGTTTCTGATAAACCTGCGCTGCAATCTGACGTTTCAATTTGTCATCTTTCTTTACTTCTTTTGGCGTGAGATATTTAGTCTCATTGCCAATTTCGATGAGTCCATGGCGCTTCAAATGATCTTTATGTGCACGCTTTCCATCAATCATTTCACCTGTTACCATTGATCTGTACGGCTGCGTGTCAGTAATAATATAATGCGCACTCTCGCTTTTGTCCATCATTGCGCATTTATCAGCCCATGCCTGCTCTGCTTCTTCTGTACCGATATCATAGCCCCAGAATTCAAGATAGCGCTCTTTGTCTGTCATGATTCGCTCATCTCATCATTGACCGCAATATCATCCGCGTTATCCTTTTGCTTAGACATTATAGTCTTAGCCGACATCTCTGCAACAATTATGCGTGTTTCATTCTCAAGTTGTACTTTCCACTTCTCAAATTCGAGTCTTGCTTGAGCAAGTTGCGCCTCGGCAATTGAACGCTGATTCTCTAATTGCAGTTTCTGCTGCTGCATCTGCATATCAAATTGCGCGATCTGTTGATCTGCCTCGAAACGGGCTTTGTCAGCAATAAACTTCTGCTGATCTTGCTGCTGTTTCATTTGCGCGGCTTGCTGATCTTGTTGCGCTTTAATCTGCTCTGGACTGGGTTGTGGTGGTTGCTGTTGTTTCTGCGCCATGACTTGCTTCATCTGTTCCGCAGTCTGGTCTATCTCGCCTTCCAGCGTTTTACCAACCTTAAATGCAGTAACGCCGAACTTGAGCATATCCATGATGAGAGGGACAAGCTCAGGTGCAGATTGCCCTGCCTGCGCTGCTTTCTCAATAAATCCACCAGTTGCACTCAGGAATTCCATTCTATCCTGTTTTTCCTGCGATTCATCGGCCATTACCATCGAATCAGAACTGATTTCAATTCTGAATGTACGCATAGGCGCATTTGAAAGCATTTGCAACGCTTGAGGAATGACTTGCTTGTCAGCATCATTTAACTGGTCCGCACTGGATATCTGCTTGATAGTCTGTGGGTCGAAGTGCTTGCAGATAATCTGCGCTTTAAGCTGAATCATGTAGGTGGCAAACCTGACAACTTCATCCTGATACGATTTCAGGCGCAAACTAGCGTATTGCCCTTTTATCTGCTGTGCTGTAGCTGTCTCGCTCGCAACGGATTGACCGCGCACGATGTCGCTTATACCAGTGATATCGTAAATCTGCTGTTTAACCTGGCCCATTGCCGTATAGCAGTAGTTTAACGCTTCTGCGATAGGGCGGATATCAACCAAATCTAGCGAACCTTTCAGCCCGTTTTTCTCGCTGAACGCCGACCAATTTGTCACAGGAATCAAAGAACCGCTTTCAGCCTCTGTGAATAAGCGCCCAATCTCTTTGGTGCCTGCATCATAAACGCCCATCACTTTGAGCGACTTTATCAGCCCGTCAATGCGCTCTGCCAGCAAATCAAGCTCATTGGCCTGATCCTGATACAATGAGAAATCCGGGATAGGTACTAGTGTTTCATTGGTGATAGTGGCAAACAACGGACGAGGGCAAGGAAAAAACCCTTCAAGCTCAAGCGGATCATCTTTTTCATCAATGATCTTACCCAATGATTTCGACAGCCAATAGGCCTTACTGGTGTTCTTATCCCAAATCTCAAATATCAGCGCCCGTTTGTCATTGCGTTCCGGTAGTCCTCTCAGCTTGCTCTGGCTGTCATCCGGCGATGCATCAAGCGGAACTATATTTCCGATTTCTTCGCCAAATCGCTCAATCAGCGCAGTCCGTGACATGTAAACCTTGCGCCATACGCAGGTTACTTCTTCCCATGTACGGGCGACTGAATGACCAAAATCCTTCCAATGCACATAATCTACAGGCGCGCACTCATAATCCAGCATCTCGCCTTGCGCCTCCTGTTCGCCTTCCGGATGCACATCTTCTGTGACTTGATCCCCGTCATAGTCCATCCCATTTGGCAATGGCGTGAATTTCGGCTCGTATCTGACCCATGCAGTCCCGCGCCCACCCAAAAATCTGTCTGACAATGATTGAGCTAGCGTATCTCTGTAGTCATTGTAGTGCGTGATTTCATAATCCAGCGCACGTTCGAGGATGAGCGCTGCAACACGGCCAACTTGGTCTTGATCGCTAAATCGTCTACTTACATCGGGCTTTGGAAGCCTTGCGAATGTTGCAGCTTTGAGCGTCTGAACGTTAGACCAAAGAATATTAAACTTCTGGCCTGAATTTGTAGATCGCTGGTCATCACGATAACGCTTGAGTATTTTCTCAACGCGCCCTTCCCATTTCTTGAACTCGCGTTCATAGGATGCGATGTAATCGAGATACGGCGTCACATCATCCGTAGCAGATTGTAATGTTTCTTTGATTGATGGCATTAATCAATTTCACCAAATTTAGAATGCCGCAATTATGTATGCTCCATCTTCTAGCGGTTCCCATCGTACATAGTGCTGCCACGTTCCGGTAGTTGAGCCCACCCCGATTACAGTTGTAATAGAGCCCGGTGGGATACGAATACCTCTCGCTGTTGTATTTAATGTTACGCCAGATGCAGAAATAATTGGGATATCAGTTAATGCCGCACCGGGCGTAACGATAGTTGTTCCAGCTATGGCATTTGTTAAAACACCAGATACACCAGTAATTGTTTGTGTCTGGGCAAGCGCAGTAGTGGCACTATATTGCAATGTTGATGCTGTTGCATTGTTTGCTGTAATGCATTCTGATATTAGGCTGAGAATCTGGACATCTCCGACAACGGTAAATATTACATCACCGTTAACCATAACCTTTGCGCTGGTCTTTGTAATATGGTCACTATATTCAATGCCGCTTGTCGATGTAAATGCTGACGATCCCATATTACACCCCTAAATTTACGTTAACCGTTGCGCCTGTTCCGCTGATCGCAGTTATCCGATAACGCACATATTTCCACGGGGCGTTAGTAGTGAACCCATCGCTCGTAGATGTAGTGCCTGATAATGTGATAGTACCGATTGGAGTCGAGCATGCATAAACACCATCGTTTGAGCAGTCTATTACGATAGTTGCTGTAACTGTTCCAGTGCCGACGACATTGGCTTGGATTGTTGCGAGGGGTGAGAGTTTTTCTAACCACGTACCTGTAGATGTTGTGGTTGCATTTGCTGGAGCGAATGAAAACACATCGCCAGACCTTGGGTGTACGTTGACTTCTGCCATATAAAACCCTTCTGCCTCACGGCGATATAGTTTTGTATATTATATACACTATTTCTGAATAATTGTGTACTTTAAATTCTTTGCGTTGCTTTTGGTGATGATTTCCACATATCGTTGAGCGTAACCTCATTCTGCCCTACCTGCAATCCTATGATCGGTTTCTGCTCTTTTATGACAGGATTATGCAATTGCATGATCTGGCATCCATAAGAATAACCATCACCATCATGACTCGCCCAGTCGTGTAGAGGCTCACTACTAAATGTTTTTGTCACATCATTATAGTCATAAGACCAAGCCCTCAGCCCATCAAGCCCACGTTCGCAATTCGTGGCATGGAATTCAACCCGTGGAGTAAGCACGCGAGCCGCGTTCACTCTATCCATCTTCGACGACATCGGCGTAATTGCACATTTATCTGCGCCGAATTTTTTAATAAATATCTCAATTGCTGAGTGTTTGGCTGAAAATGTTTTAGCTCTGGCATCATGTGGAAGCCATATCTTGCCGAGCGGGTAGCGATTTCCGGCCAGTTTGTACTTGTTCAGGATTGCGTTAATCCTGTCGCACCAGTCATCGGCATCAATGCCCCATCCGGAATCATAGTCTATGACCGAATAGCCGCCTATTTTCGGTTGCCAAAACCACCATGTAGCCGTATCTCTGCGCCCGATATCCGCGCTGATCTCGATCGGTGCGCCATACGGGTCAAACTCCACGTTATCGGATACACGGCCATCGTGCTCGGCTATCCCGATCTGCCGCGCTAGGATTGCACCTAGATTAGCAGAATCGAACGAGCATAGATATTCCTGTTCAAATTTAGCCCGTCCATATTCCTCGCCAAACTCTGATATGTACACATGCAACTCAGCGGCTAGCTGTTCGGCACTGAATACGCCAGCAGAATAAGCATCGAGCACCTGTGCAAATGCTTTCGGGTCTTTCTTCGCAGCTTGTAGCGTTGTGTATGCGTGATTTCGACCGCGAGGCGTGGTAATGAAAATCTGCCAACCGTTATTCTCCGCGATAATCGGCCTGAGATATGCCCTTGCATTAGGATTGGCTAGCGCCCACTCTGAATAGACAATTCCAGCGGGGGCGGAACCAACCAGGCTATCAAACCGATCAGATCCTACAACCTGCCACGTTGAGCCGTTTTTGAAAACAATCTGCATTTCTTGGTTGCGCGTGGTCTGTCGCAATTCAAGTGGGAATGCTTCATCAATCCGTTTTTTCCCAGTATGCGGGTTGACCGCATCCCATATGGCCTTTCTTGCTTGGCTGTACTCAGGGAGCATGTGCCAATAGCCTGCAACACGCTCAAACGCGGCACACGCAGTACGATGTAATGCAACCTCGTCTTTGCCATGCCGTCTAGCCCATACTAACTCTGCATGCCTTCCGCCATCTTCCAGATATTTCCATGCTGGCATCTGATAATCACGGGGCCGCCATTTATTCGGTAGTTGAATTATCGCCATATTTCACGATTTGAACCGTTAGATTACCGTCTATTTTTGCGTCAACATCAATTTTATCGCCGTATTTTTTCGGAAGCATCTTGCTCGCCAGCCACTTCCTGGAATCTACTCTCAGTCGCGATCTGGCTATTACGTCCTGATCGGTGCGTTTGTTTCCGTTCTCGTCAATGTAGGTATCATTCTGGCCATCGTCCGATATTTTAAGGATATCCTCTACAAGTTTATCTGCCCTCGACTCGCGCGCGGGCGCGTACATGCTTTCATTGTCATTCAGCCATTTCATCAGCGAATATCTTGATACCCCGCATTCATTTGCGATGTCCTCGTAAAATACACAGTTCGCGACTTTTTCGCAAATAGTATCAATACCAATTTTGTCCAGTATATTAGCAACGGTAGGCGGCTTTTCTTCCAGTATATTAGCAACGGTAGGCGGCTTTTCTTTTGTTGTTTCTTTGTATGATATTTTTGCTTTAGCCACGACTATGAATCCGTATGCAGTTTTCGATTATTTTCAGCGCGTCACCTGATTTTATCTGATCTGATGTAAATCTTAACAATCTCCATCCATCAATTACCGCCTGGTTATACTTGAGGCAATCGTTCGCAAATCCTTGCCCTCTCGTATGCCGACCTCCTGACCATGTGCCACCCTCAACCTCAACCAATAGCAATCTGTCGGGCCACGCAAAATCTGAGCGCCATTTCCTGACCGGATGGAATTTATATTCACGCTCTGGTATCGGGAGCTTTGCCGCTTTAATCTGGAATGCGAGAATTTCTTCAATCGCGCTCATATCCGATAACCTTGATTAAAGTGACCAAAATCTCGCGGCTCTGTCACGGAGCTGGTTTCTCCACATATATCACAGACCCCCATATGTGCTGTACAACAATGGCTATCAGGATATACTCGACCATACTTATTCCCGCACGGTAAACATATCCATGAAGGATATTTGTCTGAATTTTTAGATTTCATTTTTTGCCATCCGAATATTCAAGTGACGCAATATATCCACCGATAACACCGCTAATAAATGAAACAATAACGCAAATAATCAATAAATTTTCGCTAACCATCAAATTTCTCCACCATTAAAACTGTTTCAAATATCCATCGCTGGATACCGAATGCCTAATTCAGACGCACCCCATGCTGTCACATTTTCTATGTACTCAGAAAATTCCTTAACAGTCATTTCCGTTGTAGATAGGCGTTTCTGTATAACAATTGAATCCGGCAGGGTAACGTCCTTCAATATCCCAAACATCCGCGCAACATGTTCATGCCAAACTTCACCGCTGAATCGTTTTCCATCAACCCATGCCTGATCTGCAATAGATCGAATCACGACAGCCCAGTAGTATTTATTCTGCTGTTCGCGGCGTTTTTCTTCCTGCGTGCTGATGATAATGCGTAATGGTGTATCAGCTTTTGCCAGTGAGTGCCAGTTCGATTCGATGAATAATTGTGCCGCTATCCATCGTTGTGGATTTTCCAGCACGAATTCACGATGTAGGATAGCGCTCATTTTATCAATCTTCAACTCTGCGCCATCCTTCTGGCACATATTCGCGCTGTCTGCGCACTTCATAAATTCCTGGATTAATCTTGATTGTTTCGTGAGTATCAAATGAACGAAGATGTTCAAGTAATGTTTCTGTGGAATCAGTGGCTTCAATGACTTCCAGATATGAAACCATCGAATCTTTTTTGTAAAATTTCACATTCGGACGCTCTTTTACAATATGATTATGCCCTGTCTCACTGTGCGCGATGATGAATTGTCCGTTTTCAGAATCGGCCTGTTTAATATCATCTGGTAATTTGTCAATTTTAATCAGCATAATATCGCCCTGTGCTGCCATTCTATTAAATGTTTTCATAATAATTTCCTCTTAAGTTAGGTACGAATTTCAGGTTTGTAAATTGACAAATCATCTATCCCATAAGTCCATGCACTTGCTTGTAATGCAGTTTTCATATTCGGAGGAACAGCTAGCGCAAATGTTCTACCTGTTCCGCATTTAACCTTCAAAAACCGTTCTTTACCAGAATCAGGCAAATCAACTTCTAACAACGTGCCAATTTCGGAATCACCATCTGCATCAATTACTTTGGCATCCATCATATCCAATACTTTATCCCATCCCAATATTTCACATGCGCAACGTCTCTGTTCTATATTATCGTGATGCAATACGATTTCAGATGTAATTGAGTTTTTGTCTAAAATCCATTCTGCTGGAACTTTAACGCCATGCCAGTGGTACAATTCCCAACCGTCCCGCCATCGATGAGATGGGCCATTCTCGCAATGTGGGCGGTTCTCATTGTCTACCCGTAGAACTTCAGGGAAATCTGACACAATGCAGAATTTTGCATGCATAAACCTGAACCCACCATTAATCGCGCATTGTTCCCATGCCTCATATTTTTTATATTGTGGCAATTCTAATCCTAGAATATCCCGTGAGGCTGTTAGATATGTATCATATTGTGCCCACATATTGCCACCTTGATAAGAATCATACCAATTATTAACGCAATCCATTGCTTCAACATGTCTAGATTTAAACATTTCAATCGCTAGCTGAGAAAATAAATCTGTGGCAGCGAATGTGGCATCGTGTGTGGCAGCGTCTGTGGCAGCGTGTGTGGCAGCGTGTGTGGCAGCGACTGTGGCAGCGAGTGTGGCAGCG
>ERZ1292632.3100-Hain-H43-01um-R2-3100-length-13087-cov-14_pt1 | contig 13087 bp, 11 predicted proteins | sample MGYA00564407_ERZ1292632 | MGnify/ENA primary metagenome ERZ1292632 (study PRJEB36523, sample SAMEA6512637) | groundwater metagenome | collected 2019-01-08 | study: AquaDiva: Metagenomics assemblies of 32 groundwater samples
AACTCGCTATGCAGATTTCAGCGATGGACCCAGAAAATACAGACACTCTGCTGGAGCAACCGTATATAAAAGATGGGAGCAAGACGGTGCGAAACCTGCTTGACGAGGCGACACAGAAGTTCGGCGAACGCGTAGAGATAAGCCAATTCTCCCGCCTCTCCGCTCGATAATAATCATGATACACGTAATCTTTATTCTAGTCGCGCTCGCTCTCCTAGTCGGTTTTTTTATTCTCACTAACTACGAGACACAGCACGGAACGCGTTTTTACGCGCCAGAGCGCGCTCGTCTAGACCGCACTGTTGAGCGCGTGGAATTCATTCTTGAGAACGTTAACATCGGCGCATTCCTGCGCGATGAGGTACACCACTTTGTGAGCCGTACAGGGCATGATATCGTGCATTTCTCTCTTATAGTTGTGCGGGCTATAGAGAGAGTTCTCACTCGCCTTGTCCGGAATATGCGCGCGCGACCGGAAGTTGACACAGCTCCGCGCGAAACCGCACGCGAATTCGTCAAGACTCTTTCCGATTTTAAGGACAATCTTAAAGCGACGCATCCCGTTAGAGACATGGTCTCTAACGGGACGCATCCGGAGATTCAGGAAATACAGAAGTAAGTGGTAAGGTTAAAGGTGTAAGAAGTGCCGCCTTAGCTCAGTTGGCAGAGCGCCACTTTTGTAAAGTGGATGTCCCCCGTTCGAATCGGGGAGGCGGCTCCAGAGCGGTGAGATTTTTTGGTATAATAAGGCGTAGTAATTTATGCCTGACAAAAAGTTTCCAAAAGGATTTTTATGGGGTTCCGCCACTTCGGCACATCAAGTTGAGGGCGGTAACCATAACGATTGGACGGAATGGGAAAAAGAGAATGCAGAGCGCCTTGCTAAAGAAGCGCCAGCCAAGTTCGGCCATCTGCCGAACTGGAAGGAGATAGAGGCAGAGGCAACAGACCCTAATAATTATATTTCAGGCAGAGCATGCGACCACTACAACCGCTATGAAGAAGATTTTGATTTGGCGAAATCGCTCGGACATAATGCACATCGCTTTTCCATTGAATGGAGCCGTGTTGAGCCGGAGGAAGGGAAGTTTGACGAGGCTGAAATAGAGCATTATCGTGATGTTATACAAGCTCTCCGCAAACGCGGTATGGAACCATTCGTCACTCTCTGGCAGTGGACGAATCCAATATGGGTTTCAGAAGATGGCGGTTGGGAAAACAAAAAAACCGTAGACCGATTTTTAAAATATGCCGAGCGAATTGTGCGAGAATACAAAGATCTCGTTACTTTCTGGATGCCTCTGAATGAGCCGGGAACCTACATTGGCATGAGCTATATACAGGGAGCGTTTCCTCCGCAAAAAAGATTAAGTTTGCTTTCAGCCAATCGCGCTTTCAAAAACCTGATGGGTGCGTATAGGCAAACGTACCATTTCATACATAATCAAAATTCTAACGCTAAAGTCGGGATGTCTCACTACGCGATGTATATGTTTCCATACAAAAATCGCGTACTGAATAAATTGTTAGTAAAAATTCTAGATTATATACGGAACTGGAGATTTCTTGATTCCATAAATAACGCAAATGATTTTATCGGCATTCAGTATTATCATACAGACAACATAAAATTCAGTCCTCTGATGAATGGGAAATGGGGGTTCATAGATACAAGAAATAATAATTCATGGATAACAGATATAGGGTGGGACGTTTATCCTGAAGGTATGTATTATTTGTTAAAGCGCGCCAAAAAATACAAAAAGCCGATTTATATAACAGAAAACGGCATTGCTGACAAAAAGGACTTTCAGCGAGAAAAATTTATCAAAGAAAATCTAAAACAAATAGCGCGCGCTATAGATGAAGGGGTGGATGTCCAAGGATACTTCTACTGGTCTTTACTTGATAATTTTGAATGGGATAAAGGATTTTGGCCGAGATTCGGGCTGATTGAAGTTGATTATAAAACTCTGGAACGGAAGGTTCGGCCGTCGGCGCTTGTTTTTAGAGATATAATTGAAAGTCAAATTATATGATAGATGCAAATTTAACTTTTACTGCGTCAATCCTGTTTGTGATTTTGGGACAGCTATTAAACGCCTCAACCGTTTTAGTTGATAAATATATTGTTACAAAAACGTCAATTTCCCGTCCGGGAGTATATGTGTTTTATGTCGGGATTATTTCCGGTTTTGTTTTAATCCTTCTTCCTTTTGGAGTCGTTAGCCCGCCAAGCCTGCACACAGTGTTGCTTTCTTTAGACATCGGGTTTGTCTTTATCGCATCAATTCTTTTTTTATATAGGGCTCTGAAAGACGCGAACGCCACTGATGTCGTAGCGTGGCTGACCGCCGTCTCGGCGCTTACGACGTTTATTTTCGGTTCAATTTTTTTAAACGAAGAACTGCCGGCATCATTTCCTTACGCGATGTTGCTTCTTATCATCGGAATTCTGCTAGTAGGACATTTCAGATTTTATGCCAGGTCGTTTATACAGGTTATATTGGCGGGAACGCTTTTTGGATTTTCTGTTGTCCTTATAAAAATCCTATTCTCAACCGTCTCGTTTGTTGACGGATTCTTCTGGTCCCGCATGGGGAACATGACCGCAGCCCTAAGCCTTCTTTTATTTCCTACAATACGCAGGCATGTACTCCAAGTGACTAAAAACACCACCAAAAAAACCGGATTTCTTGTTATAGCGAACAGAATATTGGGCGGACTAGCCTTCCTCTCCGTTCTTTACGCCATTCGGCTCGGCCCCGTTTCCATAGTGAACGCTCTCTCGTCACTGCAGTTTTTGTTCATCTTCCTGATAATTTTCTTTCTCGGGAGATATATGCCGGAGTTGTACCATCACGAATTCCGCCACGGACACGTTCTGCATAAGGTGCTTTCTATGTTCTTCATAATCGCCGGTTTCTTCGTCTTGTTCATATGAAGACTTTAAAAAAAATTCTGAAAATATTTTTCTGCATAGTCCTAATTCTTTTCGCCATTTTCTTCGCTCTTTCATTTAGGAGCGACCCGGAACATATTTCTTACGGAGTGACATTCAGCAAGCCGTATTCAGACTATCTGGGACTTCCTTTTAAAGAAGTGTTCATTTCAATGCTTGATGATTTAAAAATCAGAAAGTTCCGGCTTGTCGCGTATTGGTCGGAGGTTGAGAAAACTAATGGAACATTCAACTTTTCTGACGTAGATTTTGAAGTGAGAGAGGCGCGGGTGAGAGGCGCCGAAGTTATTCTTGCCGTCGGCAGAAGACTGCCCCGCTGGCCGGAGTGCCATATCCCGACCTGGGCAAAAGATATGTTATGGAAAGACCAAAAGAAAGAGATTCTGGCGTATATTACCGAAACGGTTACGCACTTCCGAATATATGAAAACATTACATATTGGCAGGTAGAAAATGAGCCGTACCTATCTGTTTTTGCAAAAGAAAATTGCGGAAGTCTGGATGAAGACTTTTTACGGGAAGAAATCGCCTTAGTTAAAAAACTTGACCCGACAAGACCGGTATTGGTAACTGACAGCGGTAATTTAGGGTTGTGGTCCGGAGCGTGGAGAGCCGGAGATGTATTCGGCACAAGCGTCTATATGTATTTGTGGAACCCGACAGTCGGAGAAATCAGATCAATATACACCCCGTCATTTTATAAAGCAAAAACAAATCTTATGAGCCTTTTGTACGATACAAAGAAAAGTCTCCTAATAGAGCTTTCTCTAGAACCGTGGCTGATTGAACCGATAATAAATGTCCCGATTGAAACTCAAATAGACAGGATGGATATGTCGAAGTTTGATGAGATTCTGAATTTTGCCGGAAAGACCGGTTTTGACGAGCAGTATCTCTGGGGCGCAGAATGGTGGTACTTTATGAAAAACAAGGGCTATCCGGAATATTGGGATAGAGCCAAGAAAGTTTTTACTCCGGCTAGAACCGGCTTAATGGCTTTATAGGGCATTTTTTGATACAGTTCGTTTGAATTTATGAATTATAAAAATACGCCTTATTTTAAGGTCGGGCGCGCCGCTGACCTCTCCGGCAGAGACCGTGTCATATACAGGATGTTGGAAATAATGCCAGGCCTTTTGTCATGGTCCACTCTTTTGCTGGTAATTTTTCTTTCAATCTTCGCCCCGATTGCGGCCGCGTATTTCATCATTGCTTTTGATATTTACTGGCTTTTGAAGACTATATATCTATCAATTCACTTACGGCATAACTGGAAGCGTCTGAAGCATAATATGCAGACTGATTGGCAGGCGCTTGTTTCCAATCTGAAGCACGAACACATTGTCCACTTGATTATATTGCCGTTTTACAATGAAAGCATAGAGGTTGTAGAAAGTTGTTTAAAAGCGCTGGTTGAAACTGCGTATGATAAAAAGAAGTTTGCGATAGTGTTGGCCGGAGAAGAGCGCGCTGGTATAGACGCCCGCGAGCTTTCAAAAGAAATGAAAGCGAAATATGGAGATAAATTCGGATATTTTCTTACGACGACGCATCCAAAAGACGTGAAAGGCGAGCTTGCAGGGAAAGGTTCAAATTCAACCTATGCTATTGAAGAAGCGCGTAAGCTCGTACTTGATAAAAATAATATTCCGTACGAGCATGTGATTGTCTCGGTATTTGACGTTGATACCGTTGTCTATACGCAATACTTTCTATGCGTAACGTGGCATTTCCTGACTACTCCGGAGCCGTTCAAGGTCTCGTTTCAACCCGTACCGTTCTATAACAACAATATTTGGCAAGCGCCGGCGCTCTCGCGCGTTGTGGCCGGCTCCAGTACGTTCTGGCAGATGATGCAACAGGAACGGCCTGAAAAACTGGCGACATTTTCGTCGCATTCAGTCGCTTTTAAATCCTTGTATGAAGTCGGCTATTGGCAGAAGAACGTGGTTTCCGAGGACTCGCGCATATTTTGGAATTTATTTCTCGCGCGCAACGGCGATTATTCTGTTTTACCGATTTCATATCCAGTCTCCATGGATGCGAATCTGGCGCCGACATTTTTTGGTACGGTTGTACAAGTCTATAAACAATTGCGACGTTGGACATACGGCGTTGAAAATCTCCCGTATATACTTTTTGGTTTCATAAAAAATCCGAAAATTCCATTCTGGACAAAGTTTAAGACAACACTCGTTCAAATTGAGGGATTTTGGTCGCTTGCGACAAACCCGATTATGATTTTTCTTTTGGGGTGGTTGCCCGTTATTCTCGGCGGTTACAGGTTTAACGAAACCGTGCTTTCATACAATCTCCCGATTCTCACGAGGAACATTATGATTGTCGCAATGCTTGGGCTTATAATGTCTTCAATTATTTTTATGGCGTTTCTTCCTGTTCGTCCAAAAAATAAAGGACGCTTCGCAAGTTTCTCTATGGTATTGCAGTGGGTACTGGTCCCGTTTACGATTGTCGTCTTCGGTGCAATCCCTGCTCTTGACGCTCAAACACGACTGATGTTCGGAAAATATATGGGGTTCTGGGTAACGCCGAAACATAGAAAATAATATAAAATGAATCCACTATCCAAAAATAGAAGACGCGCCTACCTCCTTTTCTTTTCAGTTGTTTTTGTCATTTGTGTGCCTATCTTTATTTTATATGCGAAAGGGTACAGATTTGATATCAACAAAGCGTTTCAAATTTCTGAAACTGGAGGACTGTACATCAATACCGACCAGTCAGGCATTTCAATATATGTAAACGGCGAGATTGTCAGGAAAACAAGCATAATTCAAAAGAGCGTCTTTGTTCAAAGTTTAAAACCCGGAACATATCAAATTAGCGTTTCAAAAGACACTTTTCAAACTTGGAATAAAACCCTTAAAGTTTTTCCGGAAATCGTAACAGAAGCAAGGTCTTTCTCTCTTAAGACCGAACCGGTCCTGACTGAAATTACAAAGAATCTTAATTCCGGAGACGGTAGCGCAACAAGTTCATCCAAGGTTGCCGTTAAAAATCCGGAATACGTCTTAATAAACGCGCTTTTTGCCACCTCAACCCAGAAAGCGCTCAAAATCAGAAACATACTTGTTAAAAACGAGAGCGGTCGGCTCCATGTCTTTTGGACAGGAGAAAATGACTCCATTCCGAACTATTTTTGCGAAAGTAGCGTTTGTAAACTGGAGATTATAATCAATAGCGATACGGATGTTACGTCGTTTGATTTTTTCCCCGGACGCGATGACCTACTAATAATCCGTCTTGAAAATGGTGTATACGTTTCTGAAATTGATGACCGCTCGCCTCAAAATATGCAGAATATAGTACTTGGCGCCGGCTACGACTTCAGGGTCAAAGACGGGAGCGAAATATACCTAAAAAAAGATACAAAAATTTATTCCGTCGTTCTCTAACGAATCGTTGCGGAGAAGTTCTTAACCGTTGCCGTTTCAAGTTCTTTATGGAGAGCGTTAACCTCGTCGTTCGTGAGCGTTTTGTCTATACTGCGATAAGTAATCCGATACGCGTAACTCACAGAGTCCGCGCCCAATTTCTCGCTGTTCTCGTATTTATCTAAGAGCTCCATTTGTTCAGCCATATCGCCGACGACGTCTCTCACGAGGTCAAAGTAGTTATTCGGGACGAAATCCTTTCCGACTATAAATGAGATATCGCGCACGACAGAGGGGTATTTGCTCACCTCCTTGAACTTAACGCCAAGCTTCAGTTGTTTCTTCACTCGCTCGTCATCTGACCACAACAGGCGTATGTCCGGCAGTTCCATTGAGATGATTGCGAGACGCTCCAGACCGAAGCCAAAGGCCCAGCCGTTCCATACAGACGAATCAACGCCGAGGTTATCAAGCACGCTACCTTTCACAATGCCGGCTCCGAGAACCTCCACCCATGTTCCGTTGCCGTCCTTATCAACTTCCATTTCAATAGACGGGTCGGTATAAGGGAAGGTGTCCTGATTAAAACGGTACTTTACGTCCGGACCGAAAGACGCTTTGGCGATATCAGAAAGAACTTTTTTCAAATCGTCTATGGTAATTACCTTTTCCTTTTTTGGTACTAGATACCAGCCGTCAATCTGATGGAAAACATTCATATGCTTACGGTCAATCTCATCTTTGCGATATACTTTCCCAAATGAAAGCGCTCCAACTGCCTTCCCGTCTTCAATTTGTTTACGCACGTTCTCTTCTTTAAGCCAGTAGTACCACATTACGGTGGTGTGGGTGCGCAGAACGTGCGTGTCGTCTATGAAATATGAGTCTGAACTTGAGCGAGCTGGATGGTCCTTAGGGAAGTTGAAAAGGTCAAAGACAATGTCTGTACCCATTATCTCCGGCACGTCAATCACGTCGTAGTTCTTAAAGTCAGGGATAGCTTTGATGCGCTCCACAAGCTCATAGAGCGGACTGCCAGGAGTCCGAGAGAGGTCAGGCATCGCGAGGTATCGGCGTATACGAAGCGCTTCAAAATCGTCTCTTTTCTCCACTTCAGCTCTTAACCGTTCCTCCTCGTCCCTCGGAATATTGATATTCATTATTTCCAATTGTACCAAAGTGTCGATAAAAACAAAAATCAGTTCACTCCTTATTCTAGCCTATAGGCCAAAACAAGGAGTAATCCTACGGAAGATTAAAGTGCTCGCGCAAGTGCCGATCGGACTCTAGTCCTTCAGCGATAAAATAAAGAAGTTCACCAGTACCGCTTTTAAGATTGGCTCGCAAGAGTGCCACGAGCTCGTCACAAGGATATGGATGAATCCAAACACTGTCCTGGAGTCTAACCATACCGGCTCCGGCGAGGAGTGCGCGCAGTCGATTGCGTACTGAACGTCGCTTTTCTCGAATATCGAAAATGACAATGTGCCATTTTCCGTTCCACACAGTAGTTTCAGAGATTTTGTATTGTCGCAGTATTATTTTTGTAATCTCTGTCTCACCACTAGCGGTTAACCGAACGATAGGGCGTCGTCCCTCTGTTTTTGTGAATGTAATAAGTTTTTTATCTCGAAGTCGATATAGCGCTTGGTCAGCGCGCTCATAAAGTTCTTTTCTTCTACTCTTGCCACGGTCAAGAACAGGGAACAGTTTCAGCATCTTTGGAGCGACGAGTGCCGCAGTAAGTGCACCTGTTGCATAAAGAGTCCGAAGGGCGATGGTTTGTATAGGGACTCGTTTATTCCCTTTCGCCAGCCGCTGTGCACTTCTTGTTCCGCTTTCAGGTAATTTCATTTACTCCTTATTCTAACCTATAGGCCTAAACAAGGAGTTAATTTAAAACGTGAAGATGTGGATAAAAGAAAACCGCGCAGAGTAACCTCCTGCGCGGCGCTCAATCGAGCATTGTTTGCCGGATTTATTCCGGACGTTCGAGACCATGTGGCGGCCAGTTCTCCAACCTCATGCCCAAGGAAAGGCCCATCTTCGCCAGAGCTTCCTTGGTCTCGTTAAGCGATTTACGACCGAAATTTAGGATTTTCCGCAAGTCGGTTTCGGTGTGCTGAACGAGGTCGCCGATGTAATAGATTCTGTCGGTCTTTAGGCTGTTTGTGGCACGGGCTGTAAGTTCGAGGTCGTCCACAGATTTCAGAAGAACAGGATCAATGTCAACGTCAGGCGCTTTATCTTCCGGCTTCGCGAGCTTGTCGAACTTAAGGAGCAATCCAGCGTGCCTGCTTTTGAGCCCATTGAGCTTTCCTTTAGCGGCATCGAACTCCGATTGCGCTTTAGCAAGCTCTGCTTCCGCTGTTGTTATTTCGCCTATAGTTTGAGCAAGTTGCCCGGCCACCTCTTTCAGTTTTGTATCCAAGTTTTCCATTCGGCTTCTCCCGAGTGTGTTATAAAGACCAGCGCAATTCGTGCTTCGGAGAGAACAGTACCACGCGATTCCCTTGTATGTCAATATAGCGTTTTTTACGCGTGTATAGCGCGACCAAATGATTGATTTTGTGCTACAATACAGGTAACAATAGTATGGCAAAAACGACTGAAAAAGAGCCTAAAAAGAAGGCGTACGACGCCTCGTCTATTACCGTCCTTGAGGGGCTTGAGCCGGTAAGGAAGCGTCCGGGAATGTATATCGGAACAACCGGTCCAGACGGCCTACATCACCTCGTCTGGGAAATCTTTGATAACGCCCGCGACGAAGCGATGGCTTCTAGGTGCGATGAAATAGAAGTGGCGCTTCTGCCGGACAATTACGTGCGCGTCGCCGACAACGGCAACGGAGTCCCTGTCGGTATTCATCCGAAGACGAAGGTCTCTGCGCTTGAAACAATAATGACCACCCTTCATGCCGGCGGGAAGTTTGACCATGATGCTTATAAAGTCTCCGGCGGTCTCCACGGAGTCGGCGCGTCCGTAGTTAATGCGCTTTCCGAACATACGAAGGTCGTAGTGCATCAGGACGGCGGAATGCACGCGCAGGAATATAAAATCGGGAAACCGCTCGCGAAAGTGAAGAAAATTGGAACGTCAAAAGAGCACGGCACTATCGTCCTTTTCAAACCGGACAAAATAATCTTCAAAGAGGGCATTGAATGGAATCTGGAAAAAATAATCACGCACCTGCGCCAGCAGGCATATCTGATAAAGGGAGTCCGCGTCAGAGTAATTGACGCACGTCTGCTTGCGCAGACCGGCGGTGCCGAAGATGTGTTTCAAACGGAAACCATTTTTCTAAACGCCCGCCCGCTCGATGCGCCGTCAATGACCTTCTGCTTTGAAGGAGGCCTTAAATCTCTCGTTGCGTTTTATAACAGCCATCAGACCCCTGTCCACAAAAGTATTTTTTATGTTGACAGAGTACAGGACAGCGTAAACGTTGAAGTCGCGCTCCAGTATGTTGACGACATAACTTCAAGAATAACGGCTTTTGCAAACAACACGTACACCAGCGAAGGAGGCACTCACATCACAGGCTTTAAAACGGCGCTAACGCGCTCTCTAAATACATACGGCAGGAACGCGAACATTCTTAAAGAAAAAGACGAAAACTTCACCGGCGATGATGTGCTGGAAGGCATCACGGCCGTAGTGTCGGTAAAACTCTCGGAAATTCAATTTGAAGGACAGACCAAGAGCAAACTCGGCTCGGTAGAGGCTCAAGGAGCAGTCGCCACAGTCTTCGGCGAATCGTTCGGAGCATTTCTTGAAGAAAATCCGGATGATGCTCGCTCTATTATTAATAAAGTCCTGCTTGCTCTCAAAGCTAGAAAAGCTGCGAAGGCCGCGAAAGACTCTGTACTTCGCAAAGGCGCTCTGGAGGGAATGACTCTCCCGGGCAAGCTCTCTGACTGCCAGACCAAGAGTGCCGAAGAAGGGGAGCTTTTCATAGTTGAGGGCGATAGCGCAGGTGGCTGTTTTTCAGGCGACACGAAAGTTGCATTACTTGACGGCAGAGAGCTCTCTTTTAAAGAACTTGTTTCGGAACATAAACAGGGTAAAAAAAATTATTGCTACACAATCGGTCCTTCCAGCGATATTGAGGTTGCAGAAATTAAAGATCCTCACGTAACCAAGAAAAACGCCAATGTTATTAAAATTATCCTTGATAATGACGAAGAAATTGTTTGCACACCTGACCATCGTTTTATGATTCGCAATGATGGGTATAAAGAAGCCCATACGTTAACGAGCAACGACTCGCTCATGCCTCTCAATCGCCAATTGTCTCGACTGGGCAAACGCATTACCATTAAAGGATACGAATTGGTATACGCGCCGGCTTCTCACAGATGGATTTTTACGCATCTGCTTGCCGATCAGTTTAATTTGGAGAACGATAAATATGCCAAGTCATCAGGCGATACTATCCACCATAAAGATTTCAATAAATGCAACAACAGTCCGGACAATCTCGTTCGTATGGATAAACAAGACCATTTGCTCCACCATACTCGCTTTCTGGACAAAACACTTCATTCTGAAAAGTCCAAAAATAATTCTCGGGCAGCACATACATTACCGGAATATCGCGAGAAAATTAGAAAAATAATGACAACGCCAAAGATGCGCGCAATGCTCAGCGCTCGCGCAAAGAAACAATGGGAAAATGAATCATATAAAAAATATATGGTTGAAGCCTTCCTTCGTTTTAGAAACAACAACTCTGAGTACAGAAATAAGGCCGATAAAATGCTTTATGAGCTTCAGGCAGAATATTGGTCAAAACTAGAAAATCGCGTAAAGCAAAGCGAACGTGTGCGTAATTATTTCATAGAACATCCAGAAGCCAGAATGCAAAGTTCACAGACAGCAAAAAATCAATGGGGGGATATCAAACTCCGCGAGTGGAGAGCTGAAAAAACAAAAGAACAATGGACAAGTGAGTTTAGAGAAAAAAGGAAGATAGCATATGGCGCCACGTATCTGAAGAGAGGGTTGAAGGCGTTACATGATGTTTATGTACAATTTGGCAAGGTCGATCCAGACGAATACAACACCGTTCGCAAACAGACAAATGATAAAAATCTTCTTCGCATCTCAACCTTGCGAGACAGATTTTTTGCCGGTGACTATGGACGTCTTGAGGAGGTAGTTGTGAATTACAACCACAGAATTGCTGGTATTGAACAGGTTTCGCAGAAAATGGATGTGTACGATATGGAAGTTCCAGGGACTCACAATTTTGCCCTCGCAAGTGGAGTTTTTGTGCATAACAGCAGCAAGCAGGGCAGGGACCGCCGTACGCAGGCGATACTTCCATTACGAGGGAAAATCCTGAACGTAGAGCGCGCGCGCATAGACCGAATGCTCGCCTCGGTAGAGATTCGCGCGCTCGTTATCGCGATGGGTACCGCCATCGGCGACGTTTTTGATATTTCAAAACTGCGGTACCACAAGATAATCATCGCGACCGATGCCGACGTTGACGGCGCGCACATCCGTACTCTTCTGCTCACCCTGCTTTACCGCCACTTTAAGCCGATAATTGAAGGAGGGTTTGTCTATATCGCACAACCGCCGTTGTATAAAATTTCAAAAGGAAAGGCAATTGCCTATGCGTATTCGGACAAAGAAAAAGAGGTAGCGCTGAAAGAAATGGGTGAAGCCAGCGTCCAGCGCTACAAGGGTCTCGGGGAGATGAACCCGAGCGAGCTCTGGGAGACCACGATGGACCCAGCGAGGCGAGTGTTAAAGAGAGTTCACATTGAAGACGCAGAAGCGGCCGACCGCATCTTTGACATCCTCATGGGAAGCGACGTCGCCTCGCGCAAATCGTTCATCCAATCAAACGCCAAAATGGCGAATCTAGACGTTTAACCGCCAAGAATAGTCAAATTTGCAGAAGCGCTATTGTTATTCGTATTTGATTCGCCGATAGCGCGGTCAAAGTTTGCGGTAATTGAAATCATTTTGTCAGAACCGGCGACGGGCTGGTCAAAGCCTAGCGTGTAGTCAATGCTGTCTCCCGGATTAAGCGATTGCTGAAACGGCGAGTAATATAGATACGAAGATTGCGTGGGTATAGACGCGCTAAAGCGCCACTCGCCGCTCTTGTTCGTGCCGATATTTTTGACGGTGAATTTAATTGCAGGACGATTGTTGGACCGCATGGTTGAAGTGGCGACAAACGAATCCGCCGAAGTTGACGCGAGATAACCAACCGAACTGATATTTACTACGAGGTCTGGAAGGCCTGAAAGGGCGCCCGTAGTAGTCGCACTGCCTATCTGATAAACGCCGCTCGTTCTTCCTCCGGCAGTCGTTTTTATAGGACTCGTACGAGACGGAGTTGCGGGCGTTGAAATTGTGGAGCTTGAGTCTCCGAACGAAATGGTTGTTGATGCGGTTGGCGTTTCGACGACAGAGAGTGTCGGTTCATCCGCAGAATTAAAGACAGAGCCGAGATAGACAGCCGCCGCTCCGACACGGTTCACTACATCCGGGACGAAACGCGTAGAATAGACGGCGAGCCATATGCCCGCGATGATAAGTGCGATAAAACCGACCACGGCGAGGCCGTTAATAACCGCCTGGGGAATTGGGATTATACGTTGATTCGTATCCATACGATATACAACACATAACACAAGGCACTTTTAATGTCAAGGTAACGTGGCTTGACATTACTGGTTTAATAGTGTATTCATTAATGAGATTATAT
>ERZ1292632.2507-Hain-H43-01um-R2-2507-length-15203-cov-4_pt2 | contig 13080 bp, 17 predicted proteins | sample MGYA00564407_ERZ1292632 | MGnify/ENA primary metagenome ERZ1292632 (study PRJEB36523, sample SAMEA6512637) | groundwater metagenome | collected 2019-01-08 | study: AquaDiva: Metagenomics assemblies of 32 groundwater samples
TGACAGGAGGAATTAGCGCTATCATACTAGTTTTATGGCGGAAAAAAAGATTCGGAAGGAAGGATACAATTCCTTTCGGGCCGTTTTTAGTGATTGGAGTCTTTTTAAGTCTTTTCGCTGGATCGCAAATTCTGAAATTTTCAACAGGCCTGCTTGGACTATAAACTCTAAAAAAAACGATCGTGGATTCACGCTTATCGAAATCATTATTGCAATCGCCCTTTTCTCTATTTTTATAGCGGGAGCGATAAATATCTTAGACCCTGCGGCACAACTCCAGAAAGCAAATGATGCCAGAAGAAAGTCAGACCTTTCTCAGATACAAAAAGCACTTGAGACATATTACAATGATTTTGCAAAATATCCTCCATCTTCGCCAAGCTATAAAATTATGTTTCCCGATAATACGGAACTTTCTTGGGGCGGCCAATTTGGTAGCTATATGGTCGAATTGCCCAAAGACTCCAAATCATCACAAAGCTACATCTATTTTTCCACAGGGCAAGCGTATTACTTATATGCAAGCCTTGAGAGGAAAAACAAAGATTCTCAAGTATGTAATCCCGATGGTAATTCAGCAACGGATGATAAATGCACCAATTCTCCGGCAAGCGCCTCATGCGGATCCGGGGTTGTTTGTAATTTTGGCGTATCAAGTCCTAATGTCAATCCATGAAAAATAAAATTTTCAATTTTCAATTTTCGCGCCGCCGTCAAAGCTTTTGGCGACGCATGGCAATTTTCAATTCGCGAGGCTTTACGCTTCTTGAGCTTTTGATTGTAATTGCCATAATTGGTATTCTGGCAAGTTTACTGGTGGTTAACTTTACGGGAATAAGGGAAAGAAGTAGAGACGCTCAGAGAAAGTCTAATCTCCGACAAATCCAATCGGCTCTGGAACTTTATCGAGCGGATAACGGCAAATATCCTAATGCCGTAAATGCTTCAATTAAGAACTGCCCGACAATAGGTACGAAAACGGATTTTGGAAACGCGGAGGCAGGTACAAATCCTTGCGGAACTATTTATTTGAAAAAAGTTCCCAAAGATCCTTCAAGCAGCGTTTCTTATAACAACGGAGAGTATTATTACGAAGTTTCGGGAGCTAATAATACAAGTTATGAACTTGCTTCTTGCATTGAGAACGCTAATGACACCGATCAGAACGTAACTCAGACATCGCCCGGCGGAAGCGGAACATGCAGTAAGTATTATGTCCTTTACGATCTATGAAATTTGGTCCGAGCAAATATCAGGCCGGTTTTACCTTTCTTGAACTGATTGTGGTATTTTCAGTTATGGCAATTATCTCAACGGTCGGTGTTGTTTCATTCAATCAATATAATAAATCCCAGGAAATTAATGGCTCAGTTTCAGACATCGTGAATATTCTGAATTTAGCAAAATCAAATTCCAGATCCCAGATAAAACCCGCTATTTGTGACAGTCTAGGATATACTCTAAAAAGCTATAGAGTTACAATTAATATCTCAACGCATTCAACCTTCCCTAACAGTCTGGAACTTCATGCGGAATGTCTCGGCCCATCAGGACCTTTAGATCTTCATTATTATGGAACAGGAGAAAATCCAAACACACCATTGAGACTAACTCTTCCAAAGAACATAGAAATAGAAAATGTGTTAAGTAACGTTTCGACGAAAGATGATCCAAAGATATTTTTTTATCCGTTATTTCAGGGAGATGTTGACGGGGGAAAGATTTGCATTGACTCAGACGGAGCGGCAGTGAAATCTATAGAGGTTAACGAATTAGGTGTGGTCTCTTTGGGAAGTCCATGTTAATTCTCAATCGTCAAAACGGACAGACATTAATAGAAGCGCTGGTTTCTTTGAGTGTAGCTGTGGCAGTTATAGGAGTAATAACTGTAGTAGTCATTTCATCTCTTAACAATGCCACTTTTACCAAGAATCAAAATCAGGCAACGCTTTTTGCACAGGATGGACTGGAAGTCACTAGACGGATTGCCCTTTCTAATACGACAGAATTCATAAGTGCATCAGGGAAGCTTTGCTATGATGAAGGTAAAACGATACTAACTCCCCTAACTGTCGCGGGCGCAGGCGGATGTGGCTTTAACGTAAAAGGCTCATTTTCAAGAGAAATTGAAATATACCACAGTGATCCTGATTGCGGTAATCAGTCCCAAGTAATCGTTAGGGTAAAATGGTCGGATAATAAATGCGACGATGCATCGGTACCCTTTTGTCACGAAGTAGAATTATCTTCATGTATGTCAGGATATAATCCTTCAAAGTCATCTGAGGAAAATCCGATATGATTAATAACTCAAAACTCAAAACTCAAAACTCAAAACTAGGCTTTACGATGATAGAGCTTTTGGCTGTCGCGGTCGTAATAATTGCGGTAACTTCTATAATTTCTGCGATTCTTTTCTCATCGCTAAGAGGTGTTAGTAAAACTTCAGTAACGGATGCAGTTAGGCAAAACGGCAATTCCGCAATTGCTAAAGTCTCAAGAGAAATCAAATTTGCCAAAACCTTCCTGGGCATAGATGATGACGATACCGAGCCTTATAAAACTGATTGTTCAACATACGGAATTGTTCCAACGCCTACCCCTGCGCCGTACGACTTTCTAAAAATTAAAAATCTGGATAACGAGGAAATAAAATTTTATTGTGCAGATTCTTTATATCAAAAGATAGGAACATCTCCACAAGTGTCGCTTTTTGACACGTCAGCCGTCACCATGGATCAGGCTTCGTGTTATTTCACATGCACTCAAAATGTTTCAACAGATCCTCCTACAATAGGCATTCATTTTACTCTGTCTCAAAAAGACGCTCAAAGTTCATTTTTTGAGCAGAAAGCTACACTCGAGTTTCAGACTTCCGCAACATTTCGAAATTTAAATAAGTAGCCTTGACACCCCTACATTCAGCCTGTTAATCTTAATTTATGGTAGATTTCTGCCCAGTACGCTCATCGAATTCGCAAAAAGGTCAGGTCCTCCTAATAGTTGTCTTAGTCATGATTGTTGCTTTAACAGTAGGACTTTCGTTGATCTCCCGAAGTATCACCAACCTCAGAACCTCTACTGAAGAGGCAGAATCGCAAAAAGCGCTTGCCGCTGCAGAAGCAGGTATCGAGCAAGCTCTTAAAAAAACAGACGCCCTGCCTTTAACCGGCAGCTTTGAGTCAGGAGATGTAACTATACAATACAACACCGACATCGTACGTGTAGAAGGTACGCAGTTTTTGGTTAACGGTGGAAATGCAGTTGCAGAAGATGACGGTGCAGATATTTGGCTTTCTGAATATAAGGACGATGACACAATATTCAATACACCATTAGGCGGAACCGCTAATATTACTATTTTTTGGGGAGAGTCCAGTGCTTGCAGCGACGCAGCCTTGGAAATAGTCGTGCTTTCCGGCTCAAAGTCTTCCCCTGCCCTTCAAAGATATACGGCAGAACCATGCGCTGACCCTAGACGGTTAGCAAATAACTTCGATTCAGCCGGAGGAGGAGAAACAGTTGATGAGGTTATCTTTCAGCACAGCAAATCTATTAGCGTTACAAACGGTCTTATTATAAGAATAACTCCTATTTACTACGATGCTAAAATAGGCGTAGTCTCAACTGCAAGTCTTCCTCTGCAGGGTAAATTGATTACTTCTACCGGGGAATCTGGAAAAACCCAGCGAAGAATAAATGTTTTTCAGGGATATCCCAAGCTTCCTTCGGAGCTTTTCCCTTACGCAATTTTTTCGCCCAAGGATTAGATGAATAAGGATGTATTTGGTCTAGACATCGGAGCGACCACTATGAAGCTTGTGTGGTTGGGTAGGAAAAATGAAGGATATGTCTTAAGTGCCGCGATGATTTCACCTTCTCCTCCCAAAGGAATTTTATCCGAGTCGCCTTTAGATGAAGAAGAAATGGCCCGAAGCATCGTAAAAATTAAAGAAGACGCAGGCGTAAGTCTTAAGAATGTAAACGTTGCTCTGCCCGAAAATCAAGTATACACAAGCGTAATTGAAATGCCCTATCTTTCAGAAAGAGAACTCTCTTCAGCAATTTATTGGGAGGCAGAACAGCATATTCCGGTTCCTCTTTCAAACATTGCGTTAAGCTACACGGCTCTCAGAAAGCCTGCAAAAAAAGATTTAACAGCAAAGATGGAGATTCTCATTGTAGGCGCTCCGACTATCTTGATTAAAAAATATCAGAAGATTTTTTCTATGGCTGATCTGAATATAGTCTCAATGGAAACAGAAATATTATCTACGGTAAGATCCTTAGCCACCCCTTCCGATCCTCCAACTCTCATAGTGAGTATCGGAGCAGTCTCCACTTCAATTGCGATAGTAAAAGACGGTATTATGGTTTTTGCATACTCCATGCAAGTTGGAGGAGCGGCAATTAATCGGGCGATCGCCGCAGATTTTGGCCTCACCGCCACTCAGGCTGAAGAATATAAAAAAGCTTATGGAATAGCGGGAGAAACAGTTGGCGCAAAAATAGGACAGGCTACAACTCCCATACTTATGTCGATAATTTCGGAAGTAAAAAAGTCAATAGCATTTTACCTGCAAAAATACAAAGAAGGCCCGCCAATCGCACAAATTTTACTTTCGGGCGGAACTGCCAAGCTGCCGGGAATTTCTGTCTTTTTTGCTAATAATTCCGGGATTGAAACAGCCATAGCAAATCCCTGGAGAATTCTTTCGAAACAGGACATTCCAAAAGAGATTTTAGAAAATGGCGCAGATTACACAATCGCCATGGGTCTTGCGATGAGAAATGAATGAAATAAATTTAGTAGGGGTCGGACCCAAAAAATACGATGAGAAGAAGCTTAGGTTCGCCCGAATCGTAGCAATTTTGGCTCTTTTTTTGACGGGCTTTCTATCTATCGGCCTTTTCCTTCTAAATACCAGATTTTCGGTAGCCAATGTAAAACGCCAACAAACAGATGTTATAAATCAAATTTCCTCCTACGATAAGAGAGTTGCAAAGATAGCCGTAGTTAACCAGAGAGTTTTGGAGATAAAACAGATCAGAGGGCAAAACATCGATTATACCCAATTTATACAGATAATTTTAGAAATGCTACCGCAGGAATTAAATATTGCAACCTTAGATATTGAGGAAAAAAATGTCGGACTGTCCGTTTCCTCATCTTCTCTTCTTCCGATGTCAGATTTTATAAATAAGCTTTTAAAGTTTGCCTCGGAGAATTCAAAAGATAATCCTACGGTTTCAAAAGTCACAATCGAAAGTATATCCGCAAATGCCAATGCCGGAAATTTTTTTATGACTATTAATATTGAAATGCCATGACTCCCGTTAGAAAAAAAAGTTTAATTCAAAAGAATTACACGTTTGAGTTCCAATATCTAAGGAGAATTTTCTAACGGGATGAATAAAAAAATAAATATAGATATCCTTACGTTAAAAACTTTATTTTCGGACTACAAACCGTTTCTTGCCCCATTATTTACAATTTTTTCCTGTTTTTTAATTTTCTTAATATTTATATTGCCTCAAGCAAATGAATTTCTTAGTTCGCAAAAAACAGTGAATGAGGAAAAAGAAAAACTTAATAATTTAAGAAGGAATCTAACAACCCTTCAAAATTTATCTGATGGTGAGTTAGACAGTCAATACGAACTTTTATCCTATGCGCTTCCGCCCGAGAAGAATTTCGAAGCTATTATTAATGCGCTTTCCTACTCGGCAAATGTATCCGGAGTGATCCTGGGAGATTTTGATTTTACAGTAGGAACAATTACCGATATACCTTCGGATATTCAAAAATTCCCCTTTTTGGAAATTGAGCTTAATCTTGCGGGTGGAGTTGAGACGGTGGAGACCTTTTTAGATACTTTGTCAAAAACATTGCCTCTATCCAGAGTTTCAAAACTTTCCCTCTCTGAATCGGGCACTACAGTAAAACTAGCGTTTTTCTACAAACCATATCCGCAAACACGGTTTTCGGAAAATACAACAATAAATCCTGTCTCCTCTGACGGGAAAACTTTAATAAAAGAACTGGAGATGTATAATAATCCGTCTGACACTCCTTTACCTGTTTTTATACAGGAGTCTGCGACGGAAAGCGCTTTATAAAAGATCCGGCCTGAGTTTTTTGGTTTTCAAAAGGGACTTTTGTTTTCTCCACTCTTTAATTTCAAAATGATTTCCCGAAAGTAAAATTTTTGGAACCGACTTTCCTTCGAAAACTTCAGGTCTTGTGTACTGTCCTTCTTCCAAAAGGCCTTCCTCTGAGAAAGATTCAAGATCCGTAACGCCTTCTTTAAAAACTCCTTTTATATTTCTAACTACCGAGTCCACAATGAGCATAGCGGGAATTTCTCCGCCGGTTAGAATAAAGTCCCCCACAGAAATTCTAACGTCGATATATTCTTCTATTCTTTCGTCCACGCCTTCATAATGGCCGCAAATTATAATAAGGTGTCGGAATTTGGAAAAATCCTGTGCCATTTTTTGATTAAAACTTTTGCCGGCTGCATCAGTTAGAATTACTCTCTCCTCGCTTTTCTTTAAACCTTTAATGCGGCTTTTCTCAATAGCTTTTTTTAAAACATCGACTCTTAAAATCATTCCCATGCCCCCGCCATAAGGTCTATCGTCAACTGTTTTATGCCGACCAATTCCGAAATCTCTCAGATTAATAAGTCTAATCTCAAGCAATTTTCGCTCGACCGCTCTTTTTATAATAGACTCTGAGAAAGGTCCCGAAAACATTTCGGGGAAGAGTGTGATTATGGAAACGGTCATTTTTCCTAGGAGGTTTCTTCCTCAAGTGAAATTTGTATTCTTTTGTCTTGTTTGATTGCAGGAATTTTCATTACGTTTCTTATTGCTCTTATCACTTTACCTTCTTTGCCAATTACTTTTCCCATGTCTTCCTTGGCAACTTTTATAACGAAATTCGTAATACCTTCCTCCTCAGCTTCTTTAATTTCCACTTTGTCTGGATTATCTACAATTGAAGTTACAATGAATTTTAAAGCATCAACCATTTTTATTATTCAAAAATCTTTGCGACAGTTGCTGAGGGTCTTGCACCTTTTCCTACCCAATATTCATATCTTTGTTTATTAAGGCTGGAAAGGCCTTTTTCGGTTCCTTTTTCCCAAAAACCTAAGGCTTCCACCACTCTTCCGTCTCTTCGTTCTCTTTTTTCGGTAACTACCACGCGAAACCTTCGCTCGCCTTTTCTACCCATTTTTGAAAGTCTTATCATTAACATAAGTTTTCCGATTTTACCATATAGATAAGACTTTCCTCAATAGTCTTATACTTTAAGTTTCTCTAAAGCGATTTCTGCTGCCTTTTCTTCTGCCTCTTGTTTTGAGCTGCCATTCCCTTGTCCTAAAAGTTCATCATCAAGATAAACGCCTACTGTAAATGTTTTTGAGTGAGCGGGTCCGATTTCTGAAAGTACTTTATAGCGTGGAGAATTATGCTTTTTTGATTGAATCATTTCCTGAAGAAGTGATTTTGGATCTTTTAAGGCATTCTCTTTCATAAAGACTTCTGCTTTTGGCAAAAGAATGGGATTCACGTAGGCTTTTACTGCGTCCATTCCCTGATCTAAAAAAAGAGCTCCCACCAGCGCTTCGAAAGAATCAGCCAGAAGGCTTGGATTATTTCTGCCGCCAGATTCTTCTTCGCCTTTTGAGAGTTTTAAATGCTTGCCCAAATCGATTTCCTTTGCAACATCTGAAAAATTCTTCTTATTTACCAGAAGAGATCTTAAATTTGTAAGCATTCCCTCATCCAGATTTTTGTATTTGTCAAAAAGATAGTCTGATACCAGAAGCGATAACACGCTGTCGCCTAAGAATTCAAGTCTCTCGTTTGACGAGAGCTTAATCTTTACCTCGTTGAGATAGGACCTGTGAGTTAAGGCCACCTCCAGAAGTCTTTTATTTTTGAAATTAGGAAGTTTTGACATTTTTAACTATATTTCCCAAGGCGCCGTTAATAAAGGAGGGACTCGTTTCTCCGCCAAATTCTTTGGCAAGTTCTATTGCCTCATCAATAATTACTTTTGCCGGTTCTTTCTTTTCGACTAAAAGTTCAAAGCATGCCAGCCTAAGTATTGAAAGATCAATTTTATTTATTTTTTCAATTGGGAATTCGGGAGCTGCCTTTTCAATTTGCTTGTCAAGTTTGCCCTTGTTTCTTAGAATTCTTTTTGCGGTTTCTCCTATTGCTTGCTTATGAAATTCATTTCTGAAAAGGTCAGAGACGATTTTCTGTCGTCTTTTATGACGGGGATCAAACGGGGTTTTCATCCCGTTAGAAAGTCCTTTCTTATTGGTTTGTAATCTGGATAAAAGGTATTGCTTTTTAAACAAAGCTTTCTAACGGGATTCATTATTCTTCTTTAGGATTTTCGTTTTTTCCGGCGGAGCCGGATCTAGCTTCGCTAGACTCCGTCTCTTCTTTTGCCTCTTTAGGTTTTTCTTTTTCAATTCGAATAAAAGGTTTCCCTTTATAATATCCGCACTTCGGACAAACAGTATGCGGCAAAATTACTGCACCGCAGTTAGAACAGTCTATAAATGAAGGAGCGGATAATTTTATCGTTGCTCTTCTTTTGCCTTGTCTTTGACGCGAATGACGTTTCTTAGGTTCCTGAGGCATGGCTACATTATACTTTTTCCAATCATCGTTCGCAATAAGTTTAGTCTGGAGAAACCTGCGTAGTATTTAGTTCGGAGATCTTCTTTGACAATAACTCAAACTTATCTAGGTCCTCAATTATCTTCTCAGCTTCTTTTTTTGTTTTTTCAATTAAATCAAAATCTGAAAAGCTCGCGACTTTAAGCTGGGGGATTCCATGCTGGGCGGTCCCATAAATTTCTCCCGGGCCCCGAAGTTTGAGGTCTAATTCCGCAAGCTGTGCGCCGACTTGAATTTTCTCCATTGATTTAAGCCTTTGAATAGTTTGCGGAGAATCAGATTCGGTGAAGAGCAAACAATATGACTGCTTTTCTCCCCTTCCTACCCTGCCCCGGAGTTGATGAAGCTGAGCGAGGCCAAATCTCTCCGATGCCTCAATTAAGATAATTGTGGCATTTGGAAAGTCTATTCCTACTTCTACAACCGGAGTTGCTACTAAAATATTAATCTTCTCTTTTCTAAAGTTTTCCAAAACTTTTTCTTTTTCCTTTGCTTTCATTCTTCCATGCAGCAAGCCCAATCTGAGGTTTGGGAAGACTTCTTTTCGCAAGCGTTCAAACTCCTTTGTGGCGGCTTTTACAGTCGCCAGGTTTTCGGACTCTTCTATGAAGGGGCAAATAATAAACGCTTGGCTTTTTGTTTCCTTAAGCTTTTCTTCAATCCACCGATAGGCGTTTATTCTTTTGACGGGAGGAACAAGCCAGGTTTTTATTTCCTTTCTTCCTTTCGGCATATCCGATAAAACTGAAAGATCTAAATCTCCATAAATTATTAGAGCAACGGTTCTTGGGATAGGTGTCGCGGTCATTGTAAGAAGATGCGGATTTTTTCCTTTGCCTCGTAGCATAGATCTTTGCTCGACGCCAAAGCGTTGCTGCTCATCAATCACAACAAGACCTAACTTCTCGAGTTTTGTTTTCTCAAAAAGAATTGCGTGCGTTCCGACTATCACGTCGAAATCGCCTTTGGTTTTCTCTGAACCTGTTTGCAGACCAATCTTAAGCCCAAACGGCGAAAGCAAATTCGAAATGGTCTGATAGTGCTGGTTTGCCAAAATCTCAGTCGGAGCCATTAAAATAGATTGAAAACCGTTTAGATTTGCAAGATACATCGTGATCGCCGAAACGACTGTTTTTCCCGAACCCACGTCTCCCTGGAGGAGTCTGTTCATAGGAGTTTCTTTTTCCAAATCGGAAAGAATTTCCGACAGGGATTTTTTTTGAGAGGAAGTTAATTCAAAAGGAAGACTTTTTATGAATTTATTTATTTTTTCCGGAAACACAGTAAGTTTTTTTCCTTTCAGCTTTCCTTGCCATTCCCTTTTTCTTTTAAGAGATGAAAGGTGAAGTAGGAAAAATTCGTCAAACGACAGCCTTTTTTTCGCTATTTTTGCCTCGTCCAAACTTTCGGGAAAATGGATTTTATAAATTGCCTTTGGCAAATCGAGCAATTTATTGTTTGCTTTTAAATCTTTGGGAAGAAAATCTTCGAGTATGTTTTCGCTTAGTAACTTATATATTTGCCTCCTCAGCCATTTAGATGAAACTCCGTATGTTTGGGGATAGACTGGGACAAGCCGTCCCGTATGGATTAAATCTCCGTTGTCAATTTCATATTCGGGCGAGATTAAAACTTTGCGACCTTTGGACAAATCTACCTTTCCCGAAAGAGACACCTTATCTCCTTTTTTAAGAGTTTTTAAAATAAACGGCTGATTAAACCAAACAACTTCGATTTGCCCTGTTTGATCTTCGACCTTTGCTTTTTGGATCGTTCTGTATGCTCTGGTATAAGAGTTTGATATCTCGGAAACTTTCCCTCTAACTGTTACAGTTTCTCCGGGCTGAACCTCTCCGATTTCCGAGACCATTGAGTAGTCATCGTAGCGAAAGGGTACGTGGTACAAAAGATCTAAAAAAGTTTTTATTCCGAGCTTTTCAAGTCTGCGGGAATACATTTTGAAGAGACGGTCACCGTCTTTTATCGGAGTTTGAAGATCCATAACCTTAGAAACTTAAGAAAGGAATGATAGAGGTCGCGATTAAGGCAATAGCAACTCCTATTGCAACTATTCTCCAAAGCTTTTTATTTTCAGAAATTTTATCCATTATTTAACCTTTAATTTTAACGTTTTTTTTCCTACAGTCAAAACCCTAATCTCACCTTCTTCGTCTGTAAGTTCCTCTCCCTGTATAATTATTACTCCGTCCAGTTTTACAGCTCTTTGCTCAAATAATCTTTTGGCGTCTGATTTGGAGCTTGCCATTCCCAAACTAACCAATAAATCGCCGTCAATAGGTTTGTCTTTTTCGATTTCCGTCTCCGCAACTTCACTTGGTAGTTCTCCTTTCTGAACCACCCTCTCAAATTCCTCCTCTGCTTTCCTGGCATCCCCCTCATTATTTAATTGTTTGGTTACTTCAAACGCCAGTTTCTTTTTGTACAGAATCGGATTTTCTCCCTTTTCAAGTTTTTGTTCAATTTCTTTTACCTCTTCCATCGAAACATCGGTCAGGTATTCAAAACCCTTAACAATTACATCGTCTCCTAAGGCCATAATTTTTCTGTAAAGATCCGAAGGTTTGTCAGTGAAAGCAATAACGTTGCCCTCTGTTTTTCCGATTTTATTCCCTTGAGAATCGGTGAGGAGCGGAGTCGTCATAACAAACTTATCTCTTCCCTGCATTTCTCTTACCAATTTTCGCCCGGCTAACATATTAAACGTTTGGTCTGTTCCCCCAATTTCTAAATCAACGTCCATCGCCACAGAATCGTATGCTTGTAAAACCGGATAAAATGCTTCTCGAAGGCCTACTTCCTCGCCTTTTTTCTTTCTTTCGACGAACAAATCCCTCTCGGAAAGTTGTCCCAAAGAAAAATGCTTCATTAAATCCAAAACATCAACGAGAGTAAGTTTATTTAACCAGTCTCCGTTATAAAGAATTTCTACATTGGGTGCATCAAAGTTTATTATCTTTTTTGCCTGCATTACGTAATCTTTTGCGTTTTCCCGAAGTTCATCTCGGGTTAAAAATTTGTCTCTGCTTGAAGTTTTTCCCGATGGGTCTCCTGCCTGTCCTGTTCCGTCTCCGATTAGAAAAATCACATGATGTCCTGCTTTTTGCCATTGTGAAAGCTTTCTAAGTCCCACCATGTGCCCAATGTGAAGCTGTGTTCCCGTGGGATCAAATCCCTGGTATAGACGTAATTTTTTTCCGGACTTAAGAGCTTTTTCAAGCTCTTCTTTTGAAGGATAGATCTTATCTACCCCACGCGTGAGAAGTTCGTCTACATCGCTCATAGCAAAAGTATAGCATACCCTGGCGGGTTTCCAAGCACTCTCAAACTTGATATAATTTATGATACTCATGCAAGACTTCGGACTAGGTCTTCGAAGGACACGAAGATCAAGACTTAGATCCTCAAATATCATTAGGTATTCCAAATTAACAAAATATGCGTTTATTGGGTTAGTACTTTTTATTTTCCTGAGCATAGGGCTTTTCCTTTGGTACGGGAGAGACCTTCCGCAGCCGGGAAAACTCGCTGAAGCTTCCTTGGGAAATTCCACAAGAATTTATGACCGAAACGGAGAGAATCTTTATTCTGTATTTCAGGACGAAATTAGAAGCTATGTGAAGTTAGATAAAGTTCCGGAAATTGCGCAAGAGGCGACAATTGCGACAGAAGACAAAGATTTTTATGAAAATGAAGGCTTTTCGATAACAGGACTCTTCCGAGGGTTAATTATAGACCCAATTCTCAGGCAAAGAGTCACCGGAGGATCTACCATTACCCAGCAATTGGTTAAAAATGTTTTACTAACGTCTGAAAGAACACTTCCTCGAAAAGTAAAAGAGTTAATTCTAGCTGTTCAGGTCGATAAAATTTATTCAAAGGATGAAATTTTGGAAATGTATTTAAATAACGTTCCTTATGGCGGTACAGCTATTGGAATTGATTCGGCATCCGAAGCATATTTTGGTAAGGGCGTTGAGGAGTTGGATTTAGCAGAAGCTGCATTTTTGGCAGGTCTTCCTCAAGCCCCTTCCTACTACTCTCCTTTTTCAGGAAACAAATACTATGTAGGCAGAACTGAGTACGTGCTTAACCAGATGGTTAAGGAAAAGTATATAACGGCCGACCAAAAAGAAAAAGCCTTAGACAAAATCGAAGGATACAAATTCACCCAGAGAAATCATGCGATTAAAGCTCCGCATTTTGTGATGTGGGTAAAGCAGTTGGCAGCAGAGCGGTACGGAGATAAGGCGGTGGACGCAGGAGGCCTTCAGATACACACAACATTAGACTACAAGATTCAAAAAGAAGCAGAAAAAAGGCTGGCAGGATTCCTGGTTTTAAGAGAAATTG
>ERZ1292632.1745-Hain-H43-01um-R2-1745-length-20102-cov-4_pt1 | contig 13075 bp, 11 predicted proteins | sample MGYA00564407_ERZ1292632 | MGnify/ENA primary metagenome ERZ1292632 (study PRJEB36523, sample SAMEA6512637) | groundwater metagenome | collected 2019-01-08 | study: AquaDiva: Metagenomics assemblies of 32 groundwater samples
TTACTATAATTCCTTTTAATTGCACTCCTGTAACTTCTTTTTCCTCGTTCGTCCTGTCTATATCAGAAATGCTTCTTACCTGTTCTTGGTATTGCAATACTTCGTCAATGTTCTCAATTTTATTTTTGTATTTATCAATAAAACTATTCCCCGGAGCTACTATTAAAAAAGTCCCGGAAAATATAGTGTCTATTCTGGTTGTAAAAACTTCTATAAAATCTTCCACTCCTTCAACTGCAAACTTAATCAAACTACCGTGGCTTTCGCCTATCCAGTCCTTTTGCTGCGTTTTAATTTTTTCCAGATAGTTGACTAAGTCCAAATCTTTAATCAGGCGGTCGGCATATTTTGTGAGCTTTATGAGCCATTGCTCTTTTTCTTTTTTTTCAACCTTAGTGCCGCATCTTTCGCATTTGCCGTTTATCACTTCCTCGTTTGCCAAACCGATTTTGCACTCATGACACCAGTTTATGTCTATCTTTGCTTTGTATGCCAGGTCATTTTTAAAAAGCTGTAAAAAAATCCACTGAGTCCATTTATAATATTTCGGGTCTGTGGTATTTATCTCGCGCGACCAATCAAAAGAAAGCCCCAAGCTCTTCATCTGACGCCTGAAATTATCAGTATTCTTTTTTGTCACAACAGAGGGATGCACTCTCTTTTTAATGGCGTAGTTTTCGGTGGGCAAACCAAAAGCATCCCAGCCCATGGGGAACAAAACATTATATCCCTCCATCCTTTTTTTTCTAGCCAAAGTATCTAAAGCAATATACGGCCTGCAGTGGCCAACGTGAAGCCCGTCGCCCGACGGATAAGGAAATTCAACTAAAAGATAAAACTTCTTTGATTTTGAGCCGTTTTTTGCGCAAAATACATCGGATTTATACCATTTATCCTGCCATTTAGCTTCAATTTTCTTAGGATTATACTTTGCCATAGTTATTTTCCATAATAGCATAAATATTCTATATCTTAAATAACTTTCTGGCGTTTTGAGTTGTTGTCTCTGCAACTTCATTAAAACTGATTCCTTTTAAGTCAGCTATTTTTTGTATTACATGTTTTACAAAAATCGGCTCGTTGCGGCCGCCTTCGCCCTCTGGGCTTCGGCGAGCCAAAGGAGGAATTAGATACGGGCAATCTGTCTCAACTAAAATTTTGTACAATGGAGCATTTTTAATAACCTCATCTAAATCTAGTTTAAAAATTATTCCGTTAATACCAATATAAAATCCCAAATCCATATATCTCTGCGCCTCTTCCAAATTGCCCGTGAAACAATGAATTACTCCTCTAACCTGCTGTGTTTTTAAAATTTCTATAATGTCGTTATGCGCCATTCTGCAATGAATAATCACTGGCAAATTTAATTCTTTTGCAAATTCTAACTGTTCAATAAAAACTCTTTTCTGCTTTTCCTTAAATTGCTCTAATTTTACATTGGTTTTCGGTTTGTAATAATAATCCAAGCCAATCTCGCCGATGGCCACAACCCTTCGGCTAGCGCTCAGGGCAAGCCTTTTATATCTCTCATAATCAAACACTTCTTCTTTAACAAAAAAATCTCCTTCTTCAGGGTCTGTTTTTACTTTTTGAAATTCAGCAGATGCATATATAGGATGAAGGCCTATTGCCGCATAAACCCCATCATTGTATTTTTCAGCTATCTCAACCGCCTGTTTTGAAGTTTCATATTTTGTGCCGACATTAATCATCCAGACAGAACCTTGCAAGGTTCTTTTTACAACTTCATCTCTGTCATTATCGTATGCTTTAAAATTTAAATGCGAATGTGTGTCTAAAATCATGACTATATTTTAGCATAAATGTAAAAAAAGAGGCAGGTTGCATAGCATCCTGCCACGATTCCTTACTCCAGCCATTTCCCTTCATCAAACGTGGGCAGTGGTGGAGGAGAAGAGGACTGAGTAGAGGAGGGCTGAGAGGACGCGGACTCTCTCTTTTCACCGCGATGAATCGCATCAAAAACCTCACGCCGGTGAACGGGTACTTCCCTTGGGGCCTCAACCCCAAGGCGGACCTTGTCCCTCCGGATCTCCACCACGACGACTCTGATGTTGTCGCCGATAATGATACTTTCGTCCTTCATGCGGGATAGTATCAACATGGCTGTCTACTCCTTCTAACTATAGGGAGGGTCTCGCTCTCTCAAGTCATCATGACCTGAAAAAATAGAAACGAGCTGATTATATTATAGCAAAAACATATATTTTGTCAAACTCTATATTTGTTTGACAAAATATATGACATCTGCTTAAATCAACAATTAACTCCGAACTTTGAAAATCAGGTCTGTTCTATCCCCCAAAACTCTAAACAGAAGGAGAACGAACATGGGGAAGAAAGTGTTTCACAGCAGCGTAGAGGGCGCCCAGCACAGTCCTAAGGGGCTCTTGGGATTCCTGCAGTTTGCCAGGGATGCGGGCGCAACGGGTGCTCAGCCCTCGAATTTCATGCTGGAGGCCAAAGGGAGCAGATTCCTTTCTGCCTCGGAAATCAGGAACATGTACCAAAGATACAAGCTCGAGCTCGACGGCGTCAGCGCCCACTGTCCTTTCTGGGTCCACACCACTGCCTGGACCAACAGCCCGACCATCAGGTCCTTTATTCCGGCCGAGGTGGCTCAAGAGCCGCCTAGGGAAATCGAGCAATGGGCTGAGGATTACATTCTCTACCTGCTCGATCTCTGCGCCGAACTCGGCGTCAGAATCGTCCCGATGTTCTGGGGCACGGCTTTTGGCTGGGAAATTGCCACCGGCTATCCCTGGGGCTTCTGGAGCGGCCCCGGCTACGACCTCGTCAAAGAAGGCGAGGAACGTTTCGTGGTCAAAACGAAGAGAATAAGGGAACACGCTCGCCAACTCGGCATCTATCTCGCCCACGAGATTCACCCTGGCACCGCCGCTGTCTGCGCCGAGGACTTTCTCCATTTGGTGAGCATCTGTGGTTCCGACCCTTGTCTCCAAGTCAACGCCGACCCTTCTCACTGCTGGGAAGGAGAGGATTGGCGGACGCGGTTCAATCGGGTGGCTGAGTACGTAGTCGCCTGCCATATGAAGAACCACCTTGTGATTCCCGGCCTTCCTCTGCGGTCAATGGAACCGAGGTGGCCGCAAAGGGCGATGCAGTTCACTCTTCTTGGCAAAGGAGACATCAACCTTGTCGAGTTTGCCAAGTTCCTTGTCACAATCGGCTATCCTCAACGGTACTGCCAAATTCAAGGAAAAGAAACAGCTCCCCTGGTTGTGGAAGCTGAAGACGCTGTGGTTGACCTTGACACAGTCAGCGCTGACGGCGTCGGGTTCGTCAACAAAAACTGCTGTTTCAAGGTGGCCGAGACCTCCTTTGAGGCAGGGATGGGAGCAGACAAGAAGTGATTCTCTGAAAGCCCGTCTTTTCCGAGAATTACAGACCCGCAACTTAACAAAGCTGCGGGCTTTTTTTAATTATACTCTCGGAAATAACGACTCTAATTTTCGGGGTACCCCTTGGGTCGCAACTGCTTTTTTAATCTTTTCTGCGGTTTCTGGTAAAAATGGTAAAAGCAAAGTACTTATTTCGTCCAGCGCATAGAATAAATCACCAATCACCTCGGGCTTTTTCGTCTCCCATAACTTTTCATCATTTATATATTTATCGCAATAGCTTATCAACTCTTGCACAACTGCTAACGCCTCATTAAACTTAAACTTTTCTAATGCTAACGCATAATTCTTTTTTGCTTCTTTTATTCTTTCACTAGTTGCCTTTGTCGGTTTTGATTTTTTTACAATTGTCTTGCCTGCTACGCCTAAAACCCTTGCCACTAAATTACCTATGCCGCCAGCTAAATCAGAATTATACCTTGTCTTAAACTTCTCGTAAGTAAAATCACCATCCTCTGTCGGAGGTATCTCTCTTAAAAGATAATATCTAACGCTATCCGTACCATATTTATTAACTAGCTCAAACGGGTCAATCACATTACCCAATGATTTTGACATTTTTTGGCTTCCGATAGTTATAAAACCGTGTATGAAAATTTGTTTTGATGGTAGCAAACCGGCAGACATAAGCATCGCTTGCCACATGGAAGACTGTTGCCGAAGATTATCTTTCCCCGCTATTTGAAAACCTGGCCAAAAATCATTAAATTTTTTACTATTTGGCCACCCTAATGCAGAAACATAACTTACCAAAGCTTCAAACCAGACAAACATTACGTGTTTATCGTCATTGGGAACCGGCACGCCCCATGACATTTTTTCTTTTAATCTAGAAATGCTAAAATCCTCTAATCCTCGTTTTGTAAATTCTTTAATTTCTTTAAATCTTGCTTCTGGCACAACAAAATTTGGATTTCTCTTATAAAAATCCAAAAGTTTTTTCTGATATTTAGAATAGCGGAAAAAATAGTTCTCTTCTTCAATAATTTCTATTTCTTGGTTCGGATGTGTAGAGCACCTACCATTAACAAGTTCTGAATCTGTTTTTTCTAACTCGCAACCGACACAATATTTAATCTTGTAATTTTTTTTATAAATATCGCCATTATTATAACAAGTGGTCCAAAACTCCTGTGCCGATCTAATATGATTCTCATCCGTGGTCCTAATAAAGCTGTCGTAGCTTAAATTCAGAGTTTGCTTTAGCTCCTTATATCTTTCGGCGAGCTTATCGCAGTAAACTTGCGGGCTAACCCCTTTCTCTTTTGCTCTACGAAAAACTTTTAATCCGTGTTCGTCCGTACCGGTGTTAAAAAAAACTTCGTTACCGTTTTCTCTATAATAACGGGCCATCACATCAGCTTGAATAATTTCTAACGCAAATCCTATGTGGGGTTCTGCGTTAACGTATGGAAGCGTAGTTGTAAGATATATTTTTTTCATAATTCATTTTCAACGCTATATGTTTTTTTACTTTTATCAAATCTCTTTTTCTTTTGGCATGTTTTATGTATGGCTCAATGATATTTATAAAATTAAACAACTCATTTTTTCTTCTTATTCTAAGACACCAAAGGTCGCAATGATTTTTAATGCCTCTTTTATCAGTATACCCTTTTTTATTTCTGATTATCGGTCTCTCCAGACTAATTCCCACTTTATCCAGTCCTCTAAAAACTTTACTAATTATATTCTTATCATAGCTTGCCAAAGTATATGAACCAAAATTATTGTAAATCCCGAATGATCCCTCAGCATCAGTATATCCCCCTAAAAATGACAAGAAAAAAACTTCATTTTGGAAAATCCACTTTTTTATATCATCTTCTCTTGATGTCAAAAAATCGAAAGACTTATTTAGGTTTGCCATGAAATGAAAACTATCGATTTTTCCATTCTTTGCCAACTTTTTACTTTTATTTACATTTATATGTCCAAATTTTCTAAATAAATCTTTCATCAAATCCAATTGTTCTTTTTTTGTTGTACAAGAAGAAACATAAATAGTTTCTCCATATTTTCTTTTACTAACGTTCATATCGCCCAAACAAAAACCTATTAAATAAGCTTTTTCAATTTCTGAACCATCATAATCTTTTTTAGCATATAGCGTAACTGCTTTAGATATTTTTTTACACCTTTCTTCATTTGTCAATATAATACCCTCCACATCGCTTCTTCTTGGTATGTTAAATCTTATAAGTTTATGGAAGATTGCAGAGGGACTGCATCCGAATTTTTCGGCAATTTTATATGTAGAGAGTTTTCTATACCAATAAAATTCATCTAATGTCTTACGAGAAATTATATATTTTTCGGGATGGATAATAAGTTTTAACGCCTCAGACTTGCTTCTTAATGGTATTTTATATTTTTTCAATTCACTTTCGACAATCGACTTGCCGCAATTATACTTTTTAGCAATATCTCTACTGGATTTTTTTTCATTTAAGTATAAATTTTTAAGATCTTTCTTGCTAATATATACTTCTTTGCAACGGTTAGGGGCGATACCATACCTCCATAAATGAGACCAAACCCTTGAGCTAGAACAATTATAAAATCTAGCTATTCGGGAAATATATAATTTATCAGTTAAATACAATTTTCTTAATTCTTTTTTAGGGATAACAATTTCCTTCGGCATAAGGTATAATTAGTTAAAATATCTTTATTTTAACTAATTTTATCATAATTTTGAGGAAATTTCCATGATTTTAATTGTCCATTTATTGTTCGGAGCGGCAATCGGGTCTGTTATCAAAAATATGTCGGGATACCCCTTGGGTCCCATTGTTCTGGCTTTTTTAAGTCATTATTTTTTAGATCTGTTTCCCCATGTTGAGTATAATATTGAAAATATAGAGAAAAAGCAATGGAAAAATGCCATACCCCAGTTTACTAGGGCGTTATTGGATTTTTGCTCAGGAATTCTGCTTATCTTAATATTTTCCAACAACCAGCCCATAATATACATTTGTGCCTTATCTGCCATAGTCCCAGACGGACTTTCTATCTTAAATTCAATGTTTAAAAGCAGGGCGCTGCAAACTCACGATAATTTTCATCATGGAAAAATACATTTTTTAAAGTATAAAAAAATCTCCAAATTTTGGAGAATAGCCAGCCAAATAGCAGTAGTTTTTGCGTCTATTGTTTTGCTACGCGGAATCTAGCAAATCTAGCAAATAGAGGATTCCTCTCTTCTTTTTTCTAAAAACTCTTTTAGAAATTCATAAATAATACCAAAGACCGGAACTGCAAAAATTGTCCCCAAAAATCCAAAGAGTTTAGCTCCCACAAGCAAGGAAACCAAAACTAAAACCGGAGGAATATCAATCATCTTTTTCATCAACAATGGAGACAAGAGATTGTTTTCAATTTCTTGTATTGCGGTTATAGCAATTAAAACATAAAGCACAGTCAGCCATGAACCGGTGGAAACGATAATAAATACGACCAATAAAATACTGGTTATCCATGGCCCGATATACGGGATAAAATTCAAGACGCCTGAAATTAAAGCTAAAAGAAAGGCATAGTTTATTCCAAAGACATAAAAAACGAGAAAGGAGGCTATCCCTACAAAAAGACACGATAATATTCTTGCTCCAAACCAGCCTGCAACTTTCTTTTGAACCCTTTCAAAAAGCGATATTATCTGCTCTTCATATCTTTTGGGAGTAATTAAAGTTAAAAACCTTTCAGGTCCCTTCTCTTCTAAAGAAAGAAAAAAGGCAATGGTTAAAATAAAGGCAGTGGCAGATATTCCTCCAAAAAAAGCCATAAGGGCATTCATAATACCTTTAGAGCTTTGCTCTAACCTGCCTGTTAAAAATTGCGTAAAATCATCAAAACTTTGCATTGCATCCATACCAGCCTGCCTTAAAACCGGACTAATCTTTTCAAAATAGTCAGGTATATATTGGGAAAACTGTTTTAGTTCATAAATAAAAATGGGAGCTGTCAAATAAATCAAGAGTCCTAAAACACCGAAAATTGACAGATAGATAAGCAAAACAGCTATAACCTTTGGTATTTTGAGCTTTCTTAAAAAATTAATACCGGGCTCTAGCAAAACAGATACGGCTAAACCGAAAAAGAACCAAAGAGCGATATCTCTGGCTAAATAGATAATGTAGAAAATAAAAATTGCTATAAACACCTTGATTACAGCCTCCCAAGAAATATCTAATGTTTGCTCTTGGCTCATATGATTTTATAACTTTAATAATTGTTTTAGCCTTTCTGAGTCTTTTTGGTTAAAGGGGCCTATTAATGCCAAGTTTAACTTACCTTCTGAAAATATATCCTCTGCTACTTTCTTTATATCATTTATAGAAACCTGGTCAATTTTTCTAAACTTTTCTTCCGGGGTTAAAATAGTTTCTTCCAGCAATTCTTGCGCAGCATAAAAGGACGCCTGACTGTCAGAGGAATCTAAAGACAAAGACATAACACCCTTTAAATAGTCTTTTGCTTTTTGCAGCTCTCGGCTTTTAATTTTTTGAGCTTTTAAGTTCTTGTATTCTTCTAAAATCAATTTTACAGATTTTTCCAGGTTTTTATGGTCAATACCCGCCTGCGTTACTAAGTACCCTGTGTCAGTAGAATTATCGGTTAAGGTATGTATAGAGTAAGCTAAGCCATTTCTCTCTCTTACTTTTATAAATAATCGCGAGCTCATGTTTCCCCCTAAGATTACCGACAACAAGGCTAATGTATACCTTTTAGGACTAAATAAATCATAAGCTCTTACCCCCAAGCAAAAATGGGTCTGGTCTGTCTTTTTGCTATGAATCAGCACATTCGGTATTTTTTGCCGCTCCTTTATTTTTACTTTAGACTCAGGGCTCGCATCTGCTATACTTTTAAAATAATCTTTAATTTTTGATTCAATTTTTTCTGAATCTATGGCCCCGGCCACGCACACTATTGTGTTTAAAGGAGAATAGTGGGTTTTAAAATAATTAACGACTTTTTGCCTATTAAAACTCAATATATTCTCTTTTTCCCCAATGACCCGCCAGCCAGCCGGCTGGTCGCCGTATAAAAGATTTTCCCATAGTTCGCCAATGTAAGCTGCGGGATTATCTAAATACATATTTATTTCTTCAATTATAACGCCCTTTTCTCTCTGCATTTCTTTTTCATCAAATTTGGAATTTAAAAATATATCAGAGAGCCAATCCAAAGCAATGTCTTGGTGTTTTTTATCTACCTTTGCCCAAAATCCAGTAATTTCTTTTGAGGTAAAGGCGTTATATTCTCCGCCGACCATATCCAATGTCTCGGCGATTTTCAGGGTATTGGGCCTTTTTTTAGTGCCTTTAAAAAACATATGCTCTAAGAAATGAGAAATACCATTTATGTCTTTCGTTTCGTATTTAGAGCCAGTACCAATAAGTATCAAACAAGTTACGCTGTTTGAATTTTGCATGGGGACTGTAATAATCCTTAATCCGTTTTTTAGCGTTGTTTTTTTATACATTTTGTCTTTTTTATTTATCTTTAAGATTGAAATAATTTATAAAAACTTTATTTTCTTTAGCAAGAAAAGAACAGATTCTCCATTTAATCCAAGAAAGAATAACGTTAAAGTATCCCTTTTCTTCATAGCGACGCAAAGAAGTGGTCGCATAACAATTAAAAAGGACTTTATACTTTGCGCCTGAATTCTTTGCATTCTTCACAAAGTTAAAAAGTTCAGCCGGCTCTTTTTTGCTATCAAATCCTCCCGCATTAAAATAGACTTTTCTATGACAGAATAAAACACCGCCTCCGACTCCTTGATATATTCTTAACCAGTGAATCAAATTTTTAAACCGGAAAAATATTTTTCCTCTAATGTTACCATTATCTCCTCTTCCCGAAAGAGTCCCTACTGTATTTTCATCTGTAATTTGAAGAATTTTTTTGATACCACCTTGTTCAACATAACTGTCGGCATCAGAAAAAATAAAAATTTCTCCTGTAGCCGCTTTTGCGCCCTCGTTTCTAGCATTGCTTAATCCAATAGGATAAGGGAAACTTATAATTTTGTCAGCGTATTTTTTAGCTATTTTAAATGTTTTTCCGTCATCAGTAGAATTATCAACAACGATTATCTCTAAAGAAGAACAATCCTGGCTCTTATACATTTTTAAAGATTTTTCAATGTATTTTGATTCATTATAGGCCGGCATTATCACTGAAACCCTTTTATTGTTCATTTTAAAGAATCTGATATTTTTATAACTAAATCAGAAATTTTAACCCGTTCCTGTTTCATTGTGTCTCGATATCTTAAAGTAACGTCGTTGTTTTCTAATGTCTCAAAATCTATAGTTACGCAAAAGGGCGTGCCTATTTCGTCTTGCCTTCTATATCTTCTGCCAATGGAGCCCGACTCGTCGTATTGGCAGTTAAAGTGTATTTTAAGCAGAGCATAAACTTCTTTTGCTTTTTTAACAATCTCTGGCTTATTTTTAACCAAAGGCAACACCGCAACCTTTACGGGAGCCAAGCTGGCGTTAATATTCAATACTGTTTCGATTTCTTTTGTTGATTCTGTTGTTTTGGTTCTCCCACCCTCAACTTCTTCAAAACCAGCGCAAAGTAAGGTAAACAGGGTTCTATCGGCTCCGGCAGATGTTTCTATAATATGGGGGGAATATTTTTCTCCGCTTTCGTCCGTATAACTCAAATCTTCTCCGCTGTGTTTTGAGTGGTTGGATAAGTCCCAATCTCCTCTATTGTGCACGCCTTCAATTTCTTTCCAACCGAATGGAAACTTGTATTCAATATCAACTGCTCTTTTTGCATAATGAGCCAATTCATTTTTCGGAGTTTCTTTTATTCTTAAATTTTCTTTTTTAATGCCTAACCGCATATACCAGTTCATTCTTTCTTTCAACCAATATTCAAAGAATTTATCTGCATCATCTGGGTTGCAAAACCACTGCATTTCCATTTGCTCAAATTCTCTTGTGCGGAAAATAAAGTCTTTGGGAGTAATTTCATTGCGAAACGACTTTCCTATCTGAGCTATGCCAAAAGGCAGCTTTAAACGCATTGATTGCAAAACATTTTTAAAATTAACATAAATTCCCTGGCAGGTTTCAGCTCTTAAATAAGTTATTGCCGCCTCGTCTTCTATGGGGCCCACAAATGTTTTCATCATTAAATTAAACTTGCGCGGCTCGGTTAGTTCTCCGCCGCAGTCAGGACATTTATTTTGTTCAATTAAATCTTTCCTGAATCTATAATGGCATTTTTTGCACTCAACTAATTCGTCTGCAAAGCCGGCAGTTAAGTGACCTGATGCCTGCCAAACTTTAGGACTCATTAAAATAGAAGCATCCAATCCTACAATATTGTCATGAAGCCTGGTCATTTCATTCCACCAAAGCTTTTTAATATTGTTTTTTAATTCCACTCCCAAAGGACCAAAATCATAGCAAGAACCAAACCCGCCGTAAATCTCAGACGACTGGAAAATAAACCCGCGCCTTTTGGAAAACGAAATTATTTTTTCCATTAAGTTATCAGTATTATCTTTTTTCATAAAATTTATTTTTAATTTTTTTCTCCTTGGCAAAGCCAAGGAGATTATTATTGTACTATTCCGCCGCCGGAATTGGCAAAATCGTCCGGCAAACTTGTATTTACCCCAGAATCTTTGGCCGTAATAACAGTTCCGGTAAATTGGTTTTCGCCTGAAATATTTACTTCTCCTATAAGAGGAGCTGTAGTACCTTTTTGCAAAGCAGAAGGAGTTAAAGATACTTGGAAAGAAAGAGAAACAGGGTCTCCATTTACTCCTGTGCCGGCCAAAATGTCGCCGGCAGACCAAACAATTTCACGGCTGGCTGAATCAAAAGAAAAACTTGATAATTGGTCTTGTGGTAAAATCTGGCCAGTCAAGCTGATATTCTGGGGCAGGACTGCTTTTACTTTAACATTTTTAGTGTCGCTAAAGTAATTCTTAATATCCCATGTAATTGTATAAGTGGTTGCTTTTCCTGCTTTTGGCGGGATGGGGCCAGAATTTGAAATACCAGGGTCTTTATAGTATGCTCTTTGAGAAATTACCAAACCAGAATTAACTTTTATAGTAAACTTTTGGGTAATTTGAGAAATATTAACTTCATTAGTTATCAGGGTATCATTTCCATCTTGATTTGCAGGAACCCAATTGCTTTTTACCTTTACATTAAAATCTACCTCGCTTTCCTGCTGAACATCCAAGCGCCTTAACTGAGACACTTGCTTTGAATCCCAGACAATCATATTGTCATTGAGCTGAACTTGGCCCCCTTCTGCTTGTATTGTAGACGTGTCTAAAGCTGAACCATCAAGCCTTGCTATTATAAAAAGGTTGTCAAAGGGGCTAGACCCTATGTTTCTAAAAAAGACCCGATAGTGAAGAGTTTCGCCGGGCGAGGCAACGTAATCAGAAGACCCGTTAACTTGCTGGGAAATAAATAACAAGGGTTGTATTGACTGAACGTCGGCTGTCGCCTCTTTTATAACAATAAAGTTTCCGTTTATCCGCATGCCTAATTTTGCGCTAAAAGTTAAAGTTTGATTAGTATCGGCATTCATTTTTCCTTTAATGGTAATTCTTCCGCCCTGGGCCTTATTCAAGGTTTGCAATTTCCATTCTGAGCTGTCTAATGACGAGGGTGTAGATGATACAAAATCAAAACCAGGCACAGAATCTACCTTGATGCTAAGGTTTTCTAAAGGATAATCTATGTTGGAAAAATAATTGATAGAGTATTGAGCCTCCTTTCCTTTTTCTAATTTAGAAGGCAAATCAAAGTCTAAAGTAATTGGGGTTGTTTCAATTTTAGTAGTAAAACTAGTGTCTGATTCATAGGGAGCAGTTATGTTTTTTGGCACATATGTAAGCGAAGCTTTAGCGGTTTTTAAATCATTGTCTTTACCCAACAGACGCGTCTTAAACTTTACAAGCTCTTCGTCTCCAGGATATATGTCTTTTAAATTTTGGGTGATTCTTGTTTTGCCGTCTTCTGTCAAAGAATTCTCTGGCATCTCAAAGATAAGCTTAGGTTGCTCTAAAACAAAATTCCCGTTATTTTTGTATTTTACAATATATTCAATTTCCCCTCCTGTTTTGGCTTTATCGGGACCTAAAATCTCCAGCTTCAAAAACTCTTTTGAAAACATACTGCCCATATAAATTATATATGCAAAGAAACCGACCATGACGACAATAAGTAAAATTAAAAAAATAGCTTTTTTGGACATATTATGAATTTTGTTTATATAAATGATAATCTTCTGACACTTTTTCTAATAATATTTGGGAATATTTATCAATCTTTAACTTAGAAATAATTTGCCAATCGTTTTTTAAAAATAGCCTTAGAACTTTAACGACATCAGAGTTAATTTTTTTAGCTTCTCTATCAGCTCCTAAGCAATTTTTACAGACAGCACCGCCTTCTTTATTTGAAAAATAGATACTATACGGATTTAATTTCTCTTGGCAGGCAGCGCACTTATATATTTCTGGCCGATACCCCAATATAGAAAAGAAGTTCCAAAAAAAATAATGATAAATCAGCGAGTGGTTAGTTTGGCTATTCAGTTTAGCAAGTGTTTCGTTCAACAAATTGAAT
>ERZ1292632.3106-Hain-H43-01um-R2-3106-length-13071-cov-15_pt1 | contig 13071 bp, 13 predicted proteins | sample MGYA00564407_ERZ1292632 | MGnify/ENA primary metagenome ERZ1292632 (study PRJEB36523, sample SAMEA6512637) | groundwater metagenome | collected 2019-01-08 | study: AquaDiva: Metagenomics assemblies of 32 groundwater samples
TATCGAGCATACTTTTATACAAGAACTCGAAGATCGTGCCTATAACGTCTTACCTGCCGATCTCCATGCAGGATTCGGCGGCGGAAAGTCCTACCAGCGCGTGTGTGGGACGAAAATATCCCCTTATCGTGGGGATATTTTTTTTACTCTACCTATTAGTCCCACCACGCTAGAAAAACGCACAGTGCTAAATACCCAATAGCAATGAATATTGCACCAAGGAATACGCCTCCGGCAATTTGTAACATATTATTTGAGTTTAGGTTCGTTAGAATCAATTTCCCATCGTTCAATCTCGACCTTTACTTTTTTAGCTGTCTTTAATCTGCCACGACGCGCCCAGTTGATCGCGTCGCGCCATTTGATGTTGTTTTTTTTAGCCCATTGGCCAAGAGAGATGTTTGAAGAACACTCAAAACATTGTCCAAGAATTAGATCTGTTTCAATTCCACATTTTTTACATTCGCCGCTATAAGTGTCAGCCATATATTTTTTTGTTAGTTTTTAATTGAGATGTGAGAAGGTAATTTACCGCGTTACTTCGACCGTAGGGATGGCCAAGATGAATGAACCACAACAGTTGGAGACTCCGTATCCGTTGAAACCATTCTTGCTGTAGACCGTGAAATAGTCCCGCGAGTCACCGACGAACCAAGCCCCTGAGACATTGAGCCGATAATTTTTGTCATTATCTGTTCCACCTTCCATGAGGTATTGTGCCTGACGAAAGTCTTTGTTATTGCTTTCAGTCACGCAGTCAACCGCTCCATCGAAATGATTTCTATGGCTAATGTGAAGGTACCCTTTGTTATGCTTGATGAATGATTTGATTGTAGTCAGTGTAATTTTTTTCATATATTTTTTGTTAGTTTTGAATTAAGCCGGCTTGGTTTCCATTGACTTGACATTAAGCCATGGGGTGAAGTCCGTAGTGAAGTTCAACATCCCTGTGACCGACACGCGCTCATTGAGCATTGAAGGATGCCAGAGAGCTTTTTTGAGTAAGATCGGTTCCGTACTTTCTCCCTTGTAAGGGAAGAGAAAGGATTTTCTACCGACACGTTTGAAGTACCCCGTGAGATTGACTGTTGTGTATTCCATATATTTTTTGTTAGTGATTGAAGTTGTACGACCTTTGATGAATTAGTGTTCTCTCCTTACAGATACAATATATCATATCTGATACAAGGTGTCAAGGGTGTTGCTTGTAAGCAAAAAAGCCCATAAAACGGGCACATATTGACAAAATACGCTTTTTATGGTATTATAGGAATGTATGAAAAACACTAAAAATACAATCAACCCGGAAAACAACGATCTCGCTCGAAAATTCAGCGCGAAGGGATTTCAGGTTGAAGATGGTAGCAAGCCACGATACGACCTATCTGCTGTAGCAGAGTCTGGTATTGTAAGCGGCCTTCGTGAAGGTGTAAGACGATTGCAGCAAAAAACTAAGGCGAACGCTCAATAAGTTTAGGCGGAGTTCCTTTTGGAACATCATTAGACCTCGCCTCATAAGATGTGGTGCGAGGGTCTTTTTTATATTTATCAAACATCGGAGTCGTTTTCTCATCCACGCCGTATAGAACATACTCTGGATCAACAAAACGTCCATCTGTATATAATCTTCTTACGGCTCTCGAGGTAGCGACGCCCCCCGGAACGTGATTATGTTTAAGGTGGATTTCATAACCAGCCGCATTTAATGCTTTGTAGATTTCCTCCATCGAGGATTCACTTTTTCCTACGATAGGAAGAATAACATTCTCACCCTTCTCAATCGCGTCAGCCACTAAACGATCGTTAATCGTTTTACTTTCATCTTGAAGCAATCCTGCGTGCAAAGTAGATCCAAGACGCTCTTTCGCCATATCATTGTCCAGAACGCGAGCTCCAAATTCAGCCGATAACGGATCTGCGAAAACTCGTGATTTTCCCGCTGCTGGCGGTCCCATGACAATAAATGCTTTCTTTTCTTTTCTAATCGGTGCTGTAAAAGTCTTTATTTTAGGGTCAAAAGACCCTTGTGTGGACAATTCTTTATATGTTTTCTCGCGTAATGCTTGACGCTCTGGTGTGTTGATTTTATTCGTTGGTAGCATTGATTCTGCTTCTTTTCGTAGATCAACAATTTCTTTCGTATCGAACGGTGTTTTTCTGAACTGTCCCATTTCTGGTGGGATAGGTGTCGCATCTTTAATATCCACAATGCTTGGATGGATAATTCCTTGAGCAGTTTTTGCGGTTGCCGCTGCTTCAGCTTTTGGGAGTATTTTTTTCCCTTGGATCATTTCTCTAATGACTGTTTCAGGATCAGCCACATGTTTACCGATTTTTTGCAAACCAAATTGGAGTATTTTTTCTTTTAGACCACCCGCTCCTCGCGTTAAAACGTTCAACTGTTCCAATAGACTCGCCTGTCGAGCATCGCCGGCTAATTCCATTGCTATTTTAGCGAATGTAGCTTCTTGCACCAAATCAATGCCAGTCATCTGTCTGATGACTTCAAATGTTTTTTTTGTCCCAGCATCGGCAGGGCTGAATACACGTTTCATTAATGTTCCACCTTTTGAAACTTCCGCGCCTAGATTTTTATTAAGCCAATCAAATGCCTTTTTTAATTCCGCATATTCAAGATTCTGTTTTTTATAGCTTCCTCCTATACTTTCTTGCTGTTTAGCGTTTAATTCCCTTAATACTCCTTTGGCATAAGATATTACATTCTTATCAGCCGGTTGCGCTAAATTAGTTCGTGCTTTGTAGAGCTTTCTTTGCAAGAAATCTATTACGTCATCAGTTTTTTGTGCCGTTGGATTATCACCGAGATTCTGCAATTCTTCATAAAAATCCCGAAGCAAATTGGAATCCGTCTCGTCAAGCTTCAATCTTCTACCCGGAGCAGCGGAAATCCTTATACCATCCGGCGTAACTTCAACTTGCCCGCCGAATCTTTCGGCTATGTCAGAGTCTATTTTTGATACTATTTCATTAACGCCTTCTATTGGTTGTTCTGCTTTTGATTTTAGCGTTATGGTTTTTTTCTCCCCAACGCTAGTCATTTTCTGTTTCAATACACGTAATGCTTCACTGGCTTTTTCACCAGCGAGCTCAAGAGGAGTAGATGATCTGGGATTGATTGCCGCCTCTTTTCCTCTCACCATCATCGCATCAAAAGAACTAAGCGCCGCTTTTGGTTCAGTCCCTTCTAGCAGAGTCTTTGTACTTGGCTCAATTCCAGCTATACGCTCTTTTATCGTTAGTCCGGGGGCGGTTATCGTCGGTTCTGGCGCTTTAATACCCGCTTTTATTTTTTGCGGCCCCAACATCTTTCCTAAAACAGCACCGCCAACTGTGCCCAGAATAGTATTCAAAAAGATACTAGCAGGACTAACATTTTCTTCTGAAATAGCTGCACCAAATCCACCAACCCCCCCCGCGACAGCTCCTAGCGCCGGTATGATTTCACCTCCCGCGAGCAACGCCGCGAATTCAGCTCCAGTACCGATCATCCTTCGCGTTTCTTTAACGAAACCGCCTTCTTTTCCAATCTCCGCTCCGATCGGCTTAATTTGTCCAAGGCCGGGGATCTGATAACCCTCCGTTAATCTTTTCTGTGCTCCTTCTATATCTCCACCGATGGCGCGTCCTGTTGCTTCGATGGGAGCAAGTCCTGTAACTGCAGCGGTGGCGACAGGTTTTGCAATTCCTTTAATCATAGGAACAGCAACTTTTTCTGCCGCAACCTGCATAGCTACGCCTCCCAGACCGCTTGCTGCAAAAGTCGGTGCGTATTTCGTTAAACTGCCCAAAAACGACATTATGCCTTTTGGTCGTGACTGTTCTTCAGGTTGTTGTTCGTCAGGTACAAACCCCGACGGTTTATCTGGTATAAATGGCATATTATAGACGTTCGTAGATATTAGAATCAAATTCTTCCGGCAAAACGCTGCCAGTAGCTCCATCAGATTTTCTTCTAACTCGAATCGTTTGCGCTTGTTCTCCTTTGAATTCACTTATATTATATCCCGCTTTTTCAAAAGACTCGATGTATTCTTCTTGTTTAAGCTTAACAAGATTACGCACGCCCGCCAGCTTCTTTTCAGCTACTGCATTCGTGTCAGTTAACTGAGGCAGCATTTTACGATATTTCTCCTCGTCTTCCTTACGAAGAACGCCACCCTCAAGATAACTACCTATAACCTGCGTAGCGCGTTTTAGTCGCGCTTGAGCGTCTTGCGCCTCTGTATCATAAGGATTCAGGCCTCTTGCACGACCTACTACGGGGCCAAATAAATCTTTTCTATTTAGTAACGTGTCAAGAGGGTTCAGTACATTATTTAGATTCTTTCCTTCCGCCAGAAGTTTTGCTTGGCTAGACTCAAGTTTTCTACCTTCGATTTCTTCCTTTTTCTTCCCAAACGTCGGTTTATCCGACCCAACCATAAGACCTTCGGCAATTTGACCCGTTCTCCCAAAACCGGCGACTTCAGACGCTTTTATGCGGCGTGAATTGATGACACCGGATTTGGGGTAATTACTCTCTTTTGTAAAAATATACGTTTCCCCGTTAGGGGCAACCTCTGAACCCACCACGATTCCAGCGTGTCCAGTCCAAGTGGACGTGCTTTGAACAAAGAAATCACCGTATCTAGGAGGGTTATCTGTGCCTGCTTTTATAGATGAGTCAATCTTAGCGATTTTTGATTCGTAAGAATCACCAACTCCTGCACCTGTAAGGTCATTAACAAATTGTCCACACTCTGGAGCATCAACGCCGTCTCTTTGCCAGACCGCGCCGTCTGGGATTATGTCTTCCAACGCTTTCTGTCCCTCTGATGGGAACGCGGGTTGGGTTTGTCTTGTGCTGGGATTTACAAACCACATCCGTCCTTGATCATCAGTTTTTGTTTCCCACCCGTCCTGCGCTTTGCCAATAGCTCCTAATGAATGCGTTTGTACCCGCTTCGTCACAGGGTCAAACTCCCAGTATGTGCCGTTACCGTTAGCGTCAATCTCCGTGCCACTTTTTATATCTCCACGAGATGTCCCATAGTAAGTAGCTTCTCCAATCTGCACGGCCTGTCCTGCAGGGACTTTGTCTAAAATAGAAACTAGCTTAGAGGCATTATCCAACTCTTTCGCTTTCCTTTCTTCCGCGTCCTGAATCACCAGCGCCTCTTGCGCTGATTTTGTTGTCTGAAATATCTGCGAACTAAAACCTTTCGGCATCCCCGCTTGAGTGTCAAGCTCGTTCAGATAACTATCAGGCAATTGATCTACCGTAAATCCGGCAGATACAAGATTCTGTACCGTGCTCATCGCCCTATCTTGCGCTTTCAACGCTCTGGTATCTTCATACTCCGCGAGTTTCATTGTCATCTCCTGTTCCGCTCTAGCATCATCGCGTATGCGCTGACGCTCTTGCATGGCCGTCTGCGCTTCTCCAAGCAGTCGTTGGCTGATGTTGATCTCACCGCGCAGAGCCTGGTCCCACGCTTGATTTAAGAGCTCCGCTTCCCGCATCCCCCTCTGCTTATCATCTAGCTCATACGCCCTAGCGCGTTTTGCAGTAGCTGCTTCTGCGTAGGGAGTAGCGGTTTGTTGCATTCTAAATGCGGCGGCTTGTTGAGTCGCTTCCGATTCTTTGCGAGAGGCGGCAGTTCTTTCTGCCGTGATTGCGAACTGATCCTTTAGAGGTTTCTGTGCGACTTCTGCCGCCTTGAGCTGATTCTCTATCAGGTTTGACGATTGCTGCCCCATTATTCTATTTAGGTCAGCCAGCTTCTGATCGGAAGCCAGAGCATCCGCTTCTATCTGCTTTTGACGATCTGAGACAGTCTTGCCCACACCTGCTACATAGGTTCTGGCTGGTGAACTCGTAAGCGACGAATCACCTGCGCTATCAACAGCTTTTTCCGCTATTGGATTTAACATTGATAGTCCTCCGATCGCGGCGTCACGGTTCTGCGGGTAGTCGGCTTGGAACTGTTTTACCTCTGCCTCGCCAAAAGGCGCACCAGTCGGTATTTGCTGTTTCTGTTCTTCGGTAAGAGATGTAGCCATAATATTTTATATTTTGAATTTCGTGTCATTCTGCTCTACCGCCTCCGCGAGCTCTATACCCCAGCGTACGATCTCCCAGTTCTGCGCCGCTCCACTTGTAGACAACTGCAAAGATACGTTAAAAAAATATATATTAGGATTTATCTCCAAAAAATAGCGATACCTTGGCAAGTCGTCCGCTGCAGGATTCGATCCAAACTGGACGCTGCCAAACGCTGACGCTCCGAATGGGTTATACGTCACCTTAGTAAACTTATGGTCCGCACTGCTTCCACTGAGCGTCTTCTCCGTCTGTTGTGTGGTGCCGTCCTCATCATAAAGAAGTGTCGCCGTCATCTCCGTGTTTTCTGACATACGTACCTCTATAAATCCGTTCGTGATGCGTTTCTGCTTATGTGGCGCGCCGAACTGTTCAGCCCAGCTGCGGATAGTCGTAGTAAACGACCCGTCTTGTCCTGATTGCGGATTGTCCGTATTGGATAGAGGAGTTACACGATAAGAGTTCGAGCTGATACTTGAGTGCCAGTGAACTTCCGTTTCCCCGTCAGTTGCATTGTAAACGGCTGTCCAGTCTTTTACGTTCCAGCCGACGTATGGTGTGTCCCAGAGAATAGGCGTGGTTCTACCTTCGGAATCCGTGGACTGCTGAGTCAAATCACCGCGCACCACCACGTCGTTATACGTTGAGTTGATATCGCTCTTGAACGCATACCAGACGATGTTGTTCACGCAGATACCGGAAGCGTCATCATGTACACCGTCATCAAATATGGACTGGATAGGAGTCGAGAGTACGACGTACTGCGGTTGCTCGTTCTGCGTTACACCTGTAAGCAGGATCATGCGCTTGTCCGTAGTGACGGACACCATGCCGTACGGAGTGGAAAATGTTGATCTCTGGTTCACAGCTCCAATTGTTGTGCTCTTATCGTCGGCCGGAACAAGTGTTGTATACTTTGGAACGTCGATAAGCGATCCCGACTGGACATAATTCAACATCTTGATATTTCGTTTCTTGTAACAAAGAATGGCGTTGTTAAGTTTTCCGAACGCGGTAACCCCACCGGAGAACTCTATGTCTTTCGTTCCTCCGTCACCGTCCGAAGAACCTGTAGTAAAATCATCTGGATTGTTGAGCTTGGAATAGTTCCACGTACTCTGGCGACTGCTTAACCCGACGTGCAATCTCCCGTCGTGAGCTTCAATCACTCTGCCCACGAAGTTAGCAAGGTCGGCGGTAGGAGCTGTCCCGTCTAATGCTCGTGGGGACTGAACAACCAAGGAACCGTTGGCTTCTCCCGTAGGATTAGGAGTCACGCCTGTCAGAGTAGTCGTGCCTTCTCCACCCGTATAGTTGTAGACAGTACTGCCAATGATGACAAAAGCGTTCGCGCTACCTGCATAAAATCCGCTCGCTGTCCACGTCCCTGATCCTGTCTTTGTGATTGAGTTTGCAGTAGTGGAAGATATAACTGCGTTCGCACCGTTGAACTGCTGCCAGTCGTCCGTGCCGTTGCAGAAGAACGAGTGGAACTCACCGCCTGCTTCGCCGATGTTGCCGTAGCCGAACTCTAGCGTTGTAGTGAACCCGCTCTTAAGCAGTGCCCACTCCGTAGACGTTCCTTGAAGCCAGTAGTAGACGCTTGTAGCGTAGGATTTCAATTCAAAAATATCTCCACCGCGAGTTTCAAACGTCCACGCTCTCTGCACTGGAGTAACGTCAGACGCCTCCGTACCCATAACCTCGTAGCCGTCTCTCGTTGCAGGAAGACCGTTACCAGAGAACTTTACATTCTGTCCTACGACAAACGACCCCCTGAGTTGCGAAGCATCGTTGTCGTTGCGGAAACCTGAAAACTTCCCACCAGAGAGCTGGTCAGGAAAAACAAACCACTGCCGACGGTTTTTCGCCATGTCTACTTTAATCTCTGGGAATTCGCGTGGCATAGGTTAAAACTTATTTGCACGGCGGTACCAGAACATCTGGGGCTTGCTCTCTTGGCTTCCGTACTTCGCCTTCAGTGCACGTTCTTTGGGGAGTAGTTCACCGCGCCAATAGTTTGCCTTGGCCACGTCCATCAGTTTCTCGGAGGCGGCGATCTCCAGCGTCTTATAAACCAGCACCTCCTCGAACTCCACGGGTACAAGCAAGGAGTCTGAAGTTGCAGTCACCTTATTCTGATATGTCCCACCCGTAGTCTTTACGTTCTGCGATGAGTAGTACGGGAGCTGGAAGTATGTCGGTAGAGCTAGGAAGATATTATCCAACCGGTATGTTCCGTTTATACCGGACGTTCCATGGGTTATCAGAATCTGAACGTAATCAATCGCGTCGTCGTCAGGCGTTCCGGTCGTAGTCTTATCTGCCATGTTGAATCCTATGAGTCCCCAGCCGCCAAGGATCGTATCGCCTCTGTATCGTGTCGTTGCCGTGATCTCGTAGTAGTTCGAGGAGTCGGAACCAACACGTAAGCGGACAGACGTGAGTGCGGTTGTGTTACCAGACGGACATTGTAGGTCAAGGAACACCCAGCCGTTAGTAAGATAATCCGTAAGATCAATAGTTGATGAGATCGTGGAGTTGACGAGCGTAGTCGTACCGCCTGAACCTGTGACCGTGAATCTGAACGAGTTTGATCCTTGCGTGGATATTTGTGTGTCTAGCGCGAGTGCAGAACCGTCACCTGATACCGTCCACGTTCCATTGTCAGTTAAAGACTCGCAGTCGTGGATTTGTTGAGACGAGCCGTCAGGATACTGAACCACTAGGAACGGAGTCTCGCGGTCAAACTTAATCGCCGTATTCCTGTCGGTTATATATCTCGAGACGCTCCGAGCTGACTGATGCACGAAATCAGGACTTACATTTCCATACGGCTTACGTGGTGGCATTATTCCGGCGTAATCTGATGGGAGCGGATACTCATACACGCCAGAGAACAGGAGCAGGTCAGTTTCTCTCTCCGTGGTAGGCATCTTATAACCAGTCGTGAAGTACTTGTTTGCCTTGTTTGAATACAATATCCAATCCGCTTCGGATATTCGTTGTCCGATGGTAGAGGTATGCTGCTGGCAATCGGAGATTAGGTCAGATACGAGAATCATATTTTATGGATTATAAGGAGAAAGATTCCTGTCATACTCGGCCACCCAACGAGCATTTCTTGCTCCTGAGCCTGTGTGCGTAATCTTAAATCCATCAGGTATCGGGTTAATAAACGCCTTAAACACCTCCGTCCCCTCTTCCCATGAACAAGCCGTATCGGCATCAAACATTTCGTATGGAATCGCATCATCATCCGTACCGGTGGAACCTGTCGATGACGTAGCACCAAGAACTGTTCCGAGCGCGTTTCCGACCAACCAGAATCCCCTAGAATTCCCGCCCGATGTACCGTAACATTCCATCCGCACGCGCGTTGGTATAAACCCTAACTGAATCCCGTTGAACACTCCGGTGGTCTGCATCTGTACGAAGCCGGATTTAATTGCTTTGAAATCAGGAGTAAGTACCTGAAGCGTACTTGTAGTTAGTGCTCTGCCGATTCTCCCCGGTACAGTTCCTGAAACAGCAATATCCAATCCTATCTGTCCAGCCGTACTTGAGACGTAATAATACGCGCCTCTCGTAAGTCCGGACATAAATGACGCTACGCCTCCGGGTCTAACGTAACTGATCTGCGAGCCAAGAGATCCTGCCGTTGCTGCCAAGCCAACGAAACCATAAACGGTGGAACTTACTTGGGCGTTCGTGAGAAACAACGTCCCCGTGGTAGACATATAGATAGAATCACCTACCGCAATCGTCATGCCTGCAGTGCCAGTGGCATATCCTGAATTATCAACGTAGTTCTTTGTTGCGGGATTAGAAGCGACAGTCGGTTCTGGGAATAACCAGCTTCCGGTGATCGTCCACTCTTTCGCTAAAAACGAACGCACATCCCAAAATAACCTCCCGACGTTATTCGTTGACGTACCGAAGTTAAGAAAACCTCCGTCATCAGAAGCAGTAGACGATACATACATCCCCACGCACGCCGCTCCGCTTACGCAGTTCGGAATACCTGACGAGATCGCTTGCAATCCCAGCGTCGTAGAAACGTTGGATGCTGTAAATCCTCCAGCGCCTACGTTATCCACATAGAGTTTATTCGCCAGCTGACCTGCTGCAGTAGGTAGCGCCGCCGAGCTCGACGTAATCGGGAACGAGTCAAACGTGAGCACTCCGTATTTTGTCTCCGCTCCGTTACGCGATAAGAACTCGGAATAAAACTGTCCGATGTTCGTCATTATTATCCTGCTCCCCGCGTTGTGCGCCTTCGCGAGTGTAGACGACGTGGTGAGATCCCCGCCTTGATAGTTGAGTCCACGGATACACGATGACCAAACGCCCGTACTCTTGGCTGTACACGCTATCAATTCCTCTTGTCCAGTGATTCCCGGTTCGACGGTAAAATACACGTTAGGCGTAGAAGACGGAGAGATGTTAGCGAGCGTTATCTCGTTGCCTGCTTTGTCTTCTGTAGTGTTGACATTTATAGACGTGGCGGCGGCGGTCAGAAACGAGGTGATACGCGCGTCGTAGTTTGTGACGGGACGGTACCCCGCACCAAATGTATTCTGGTACGTCTTGTGTACCAAGAACCCCAACGACGCGACGAACAGGACGGCTAATGCCGTTTTGTAGTATTTATGTAAGGACATATTTAAGATAGTATTTCATTTTATCCATAAGCACTGTGTAGGCCGACAACCGAGCGTCGCGCTTAACAAACCCCTCTGGAAGTTCTCTAAAAGATACCGCAACGACCACAGATTCAAACGGTACGAGTTGAACATCTTGCATATCGTCTCTCCACCAGTTTGCGCATTTTAACATCTGACCATCGTCTGTTACATCAAAAGCAACCATAAAATGCGGTCCTACACCTTTCCAGTCTCTAACGCCGATTGCAATCGGTGTCTCTTTCATCGCGTGGTAAAGTCCGTTCTTTGATAAATCTCTAACGTAAAAATAATTTCCTATACGATATTCGTATGCGGAATTTAGAGCCGCTTCAAAGTCAACATCTTTCAAATTGCTATCCCATTGCCCCTGTGGGAGTATCCCTGTTTTTCTCGCTGGCTCAAGACATTGACTCGGAGTAGCCCCAGATGGTTTTGTGTTTGAAATATCCGCCAACCATTCCCAAGATAAATCCGGTTTATTCTTATCCTGCCATTGACGAATAAACGTAATCGCACACGACACGCAAGAATTCACCCGCCCTTGAAAAATTAAAGGCAATCCTGAAATATCACGATCTAACGGTTTGATTTCTTCAAGGAAAGGAGACGCGCCAAAAATCTTCTCGTGAGAAAAGTCTTTTAGTCGTGGAGCTTCGAGTATTAAACCACCTGCTGACATAAAGTTTGAAAATTATTTTTCATATTCCCGGATCAACCTCATCAACCTCGATCCATAGATGATTTCCGAATCCTTTATTATAGAATGAGGGTAAGATTTTTCTCCCCCATTTATTCCACGTGGATACGCCTTCTGAGAATTGAATTCTTCCGTTCACGGGAGAAAAAACGGGTTTGCCCAGATCATTCGGTGAATTGGCGTCAACCGCCGGGTGGAAAACGGAACCAGTCCACTGTAACCATCCAAATCCCTTATAGGTGAAATCGCAAGGGATACCATCCTTAAACAAGAAAGATGGATCGTCGTAAAGTTCTTTCACACGACGAATAGACAGACCTGCTGGATAGAACGTCCACGTCGGTGGCTTTCCTTTGGCCAATTCTATATGGAGATGACTTCCTTGAGCTGCCCCTGTTTTTCCAATATTACCTATCTGCTGTCCACGCTTAACGTAAGAACCTACTTTTACGAAGGGTGGGTCCTTTAAGTGCGCGAGATGAACAAATCTTGACATAATAGTTTATTATCTATAATGTAACCCCAATAGCATTACCTGTCCTATGCGTGTCAAACGAAATACTGGAAAAATTAAAAGGAATGGATATTGGTATATCCTTAGAAAGAATCATCCGAATTCTGGGAAACAGGGTTATATTGCAGAACATAGGTTAGTTATAGAACGACATTTAGGACGATTTCTTGGACAGAATGAGGTTGTACATCATAAGAATGGAATTATAACTGATAACAGACTTAAAAATTTAGAATTATTTTCTTCACCTGGACAACATACTAAATCCGCGCATTCTGATTTGTTCGAAGAACACTCTAAAAAATTTAAGGGATGCCATTTTTCTAAACGAACAGAATTTAAGAAAGGCACGACTCCTTGGAATAAAGGCAGAAAGGGCATTATGCCAACACCTTGGAATAAAGTAGGACTCACGACTAATTGCTTGTTCTGCAATAAGATATTTCATACTGCACCTTGTAAGATTAAGAATGGGAGAGGAAAATTCTGTTCTAAGAAATGTTTTGATGACATTAGAAGAGGGAAGAAGAGATGAGACATATACTATTTCAACGCTTCTTTTACGACTTCGATCGCCAAATCTTTATCCTTCATCTTACTTAAAACAATCGGATTTTTCTTCGCTTCTAAATCCACTATCTGGATCAGCTCTTTATACTCGTCAAACGTAAACGATTCACTTTTGTTGATCTTGTCCTTGTACTTGTTTTTCAGCGTTCGATAATCCGTCTTGCCGAGATTCTTACAACTTCCGTCAACGCAAATACGAGCGGTATCTTCGCCTGCTCCAAACTTGACTTCTTCAGTCTCAGCGCGAACAACCGCATAGATCACCATTGAGGCGAAGAATAGGATTGATACGGCGATTAACCAAGACTTTTTCATAATTATTTTTTACGTTTCTTTTCTACGCCTTTAATAACACCTTTATTTTTTGATGCGTAAAAAACCTGCTTACCTTTCTTCGCACCATAAGTTTTTTTCATCGCGGACATTACCTTTTTTCCCTTTTTCGTAATTGGCATATCACATTATAGTTTTAAAAATCTTCTTAGTGAGCCACTCCGGC
>ERZ1292632.1599-Hain-H43-01um-R2-1599-length-21436-cov-20_pt1 | contig 13058 bp, 14 predicted proteins | sample MGYA00564407_ERZ1292632 | MGnify/ENA primary metagenome ERZ1292632 (study PRJEB36523, sample SAMEA6512637) | groundwater metagenome | collected 2019-01-08 | study: AquaDiva: Metagenomics assemblies of 32 groundwater samples
ATATTGAACACGACCCAATGGTCAAACACTCCGTCAGGGTGCAACGCCTTCGGCACGTCCGGGTCGTCCATGATAAGAACGAGCGACTTCGCCGCTTCAGGCACGCCGGAAAAAGTAAGAGGAGGATTTATAGTCCGGTCTCCGTCGCAGGTGTACTTCGCGGGAATCATTCCGTTATTTTCAAATACAACGCTTGAAAGAGAAAAAGTTTCTATCATAGGCGTGGTTGTGGATATTATATCAGTACGAGAATTCAACACAATAAAAACAATCACAATGATGATAACTAGAAACAGATACTTCATCTGCATATATTATCAGACCGCGACGAATGTGCATACACTTTGCGGCATCTTATTTTTAAGCTAGAATGCACATGCGCCCATTCTGTGGGCTAGTGGATTCCGCGGTAGCTCAGTGGTAGAGCGCCTCGCTGTTAACGAGGATGTCCCAGGTTCGAGCCCTGGCCGCGGAGCAAAAGAATATGCTAGCGTCAAAATGAAAACTTATTGTCTCGGAACGGGCTGGCGGATTGAAACAAGTGCGAAAAGAAGACTGATGCAGAGAGGTCCGAGAAATATTCCGGAGGGACCGAAGAATGTGAGCCCGCCGAACACGGAGAGGAGCACGATAAGAGGATGAATCCGCATACCCTTCCCCACCAGCTTCGGTCCTAGAAGATTATCTACTAGGCCTACCGCCGCGACGCTCCAGACTAAGAGACCGAGCGCCGGTGTTGTCGCACTTATGATGAATAAATATGCGATTCCGGGGACGAGAACGAGCGACGTCCCGATACCTGGGATGAGTGCCGCGAACGATGCCACCACTCCCCAAAGGATGAAATTTGGAACACCAAAGAATGCGAACCCAATACTCGTCAGTATTCCCTGTATAAGTGCAATTGTGAGACTCCCTCGTATGACAGAGTTCACAGACTGTTCAAGGCGCGTGAGTACCGCATTGTCGTCGGTATCCGCCAGAGGACTGGCATCAATAATGGTTCTCTTGAGCTTTTCCCCATCACGAAGAAAGTAATAAAGCGCGATTAAGAAAATGAAAAGACTGAGAAGCAATTTGGCCAGTCCGCCGAATGCCCCGCCGAGATTCTGGGCCAGCCATTCTAGGCCGTCTTTTACATATTGCTCTATATAAACTGATTCAATAAACGTGTTGAGATATGTCTCCCCAAAGCCGTTATTTGTAATGGAGGAATATAAATTCTGCGCTTCGCCGGCTATCTGCACTGTAATGAATGCGAGCGGAATGATGATGCAAATAAGAGATACAAGCATCGTAATAAACGCGGCTAGCCCTGGAGAGGCGTTCATACGGCGGAGAACGCTTTTGTATAACGGTTGTAATACTACTGCAAATACCAGAGCGAGAACCAAGACGACCAGAAACGGTCGGAAGATAAAGAATGTCAATACTGAAGAAACTGCTATTAAAGATATGAGAAAATACGGTTGAAGCGTTTTCGCGTTCATAATGTATTCGGCAGTATAGCATTTATCATCTTTTTGTGGTATTATCAACGACAATGAGATTGCCTGACTTGGACAAAGAGAGGAGCGAGCGCTCGCTCTCTTTTTCTGACTTTATGAAGTCCTATAACGAAGACCTTCCGAGCCAATTCCCTCGCGCATCGCTCGCGCTCCTGCGCGAGTTCAGGAAGCTTCATTCAACGCTTTTTAAAGACGGCAATTTATGGTCTCTGGACCAGCACCGCAAGAAGGTGATGGATTGGCTAAGCTCGCGTGACAGAGATTACTAATTCGCTATTGTTAGAACCCGAAGAGCGAACGAACCGCCGACCACGCGCTGGCCGTGTACCGCTCAAATGGCGAACGCGGAGAGAGCGTACAGTACGCTCCGTTCCAATCATGCCCTTCGGGGCAGAAGATAAACGCTATTGGCTCTGACGGAGCGGGAGCGGGAGCGGGTTCGCTCGGAGGCGGACTGCTTTCAGTCGGAGGCGGAGTGTATGTACCGCTGTCCGTAGGTGGAGGAGTGTAACTGCTACTATCCGTCGGAGGTGGAGTATACGTGCCACTGTCGGTCGGTGGCGGGGTGTATGTGCCGCTAGTTGTGGTGTCGCTCGTAGAAGTGGTCACACAGGCGGAGCCGTTCCAATATTGACCACTACCGCACGAAGTGGACGGTTGCGTTGTCTGCGTCGTCGATGTTACGCACGAAGAGCCGTTCCAGTACTGGCCGGATGCGCATGTTGTGGTCTGTGTAGTAGGCATTCTGCAGTAATTTGACGCGCTGTCCCACGTGCCGCCGGCGGTCGCGCATCCCTGTTGCGCGCTTTCCGTGCTGTACGAAGTATCGCTCGTAGAAGTAGTCACACAGGCGGAGCCGTTCCAGTATTGGCCGGATGAGCACGATGTCGGCTGTGTGTAATTCCCTCCGGAACACCCTGAAACGGGTTCCGTGGTGCAACTTCGTACGGTCTGCGAATTGTAGGACGTAACATATCTCGTCATTTCCGAATCAAACCATCCGCTTCCCATTGAGTGGCATCCGTTCCCCAGAAGTCCGATGAGTTCGCTTGAACAGCTTCCGCTGGTCGTATTCGTCTGCGTGGTTGAAGTGACGTTTGCACACTTGGCCGGGTCCGGCATTCCGAAATCGGTGCTTGATTGCGTCCCGGCTCCAGACATCCATATATTCGCCTGCGACCCGACATTTGCGCATGCTTGTTTCAACGATTCTATGCGCGATTGTTCCGCGTCCGCTCTAACCCATGACCGAAGCCCTTGGCTATTCCACACCTGCTCTCTCTGTCCAGACGGGACCGGATACGGAGTCGGGGTCGGCGGAATGTCAGACGCGCTGCATCCGTATGCCGGAACTGCGGAACATGCGTAGAGCGTTCCGTTCACCGTGCGATATTCCGCCATAGACGGACTGAAACAATTTCCGCTTGAATCCACAGTGCGCCAACCGCTTCCGTACCGTTCGCAACTTGTCGTTTGAATCGGCGGCGGCTGGACGACATTGGACGGCCTGCAGGAATAATATGTTCCGCATTCCGGCGAACTGAACGAAACTTCTTTCGCCTCCCCTGCCGGACAAGATTCAACGGTCGGCAGAGCGGGGCAAATATTCTTTCCGTCCGGTCGCGGCGGTTCCGTCCTCGTGTCAAACGGAATACATGCACCGAGAACCCTGCACCCCAACTCGTTAACAGATTCTTGCCTGTACTCGCCGGACTTGCACGGTATTGGCATCGACGCGGCATACGACGGGCAAACCGGCTGCCGTGGATATTGCTGATATTGGCCATACTGCTGTTGGTACGGGTATTGCGGTTGATTCTGATATCTCTGGTCCGCAGGATACGAATACGGCGGATATTGCTGATATTGCGGCTGGCCGAAGCCGGGCGGCTGCGGCGGAGGTCCTTGCGGATTGTCCAGCCAGCTCTTGAATTGCTGAAGCGCCTCTTCTTTGTTGAATTGCGCATCCGCAGGTCGAAACGCGTCCCGCCCATCTTGCGGTGGAGTCATTCTGTACGAAGTTTCTATGGCGCGCTCATACTTCTCGGCCGCGACATCCTTGGAGAAAATGCCCTCGCGCGCTGTTTCGTTCAAACATTGCTGCGGATTCGTCTTGCAGAACGATTCCAAGTCACTGATTGACCTGAAGTTATTGTCTCCAATGGAGAAATCCCCTTCCGTCTTGAACCTCTGTTCAACGCGCGAGCGCGCTTCCATTCCAGCCTCGCCGAAGCGTATCTTCTGGCGGATATCAGAGACGATATTCTGCGCATGCGGAGAGTCCTTCGCCAATAGCTCTATCTGCGGGATGGCGGCTCGCGCCGCTTCAAGGCAGGACTGCCCAATCGACGGGTCGGACGAGCATTGGAACGGGTCCGCAACCCCCCTCTTGGACATTTCGCTCTTCATTACTTTTTCTATTTCTCTCATGGCGCCGAACTGCCCCCTTTCTTCCTCAGAGATGAGGTCATCGCAGAGCGATGGGTCGGTCCTGCATTCGCCGAAATCCACCGAACCGCGTTCTTTGACCTTCTTCACCATGGAAATGGCGAACTCTTTGTCCTGCGCAGTAACGAATCCTTTCTTGACGAGGAATTCCATCCCTCGCGTTACTGCTTCAACATCTCCCCTGCCTCCCGCCTCTTCCATGTATCTGCCGATTGAACCCGGGTCGGAAAGAGTTTTTCCGTCCATTGTCGTGAACACGATGTTCTGCGCACGGTCGGAGAACGTGTTGAATGTCGTCTGTACGCTGGAGTAAGCCTTTTCCAATTCTTTAATCCCATCGCTGCCAAAGAATCTGGTCGCTATCTGGCGGCAAACCTCCGGTATTGCGGAGACGCCTTCGGACCGCGCTTCCGCTGGCGGAGCCAGACAGAAATTCCCGCACCCCTCAAGAGTGTTATCACCGCACGACACCTGCCCGCTCGCTAGGCTTTCCTTAAGGGCGATGCTGGCATCCGCTCCCGCCGCTCTGTCCTTCGTCTCTTGCGGAATGTATTTTTGGACATTCTCGTGCTTCGCTAGCCGTGCGCATCCGCGCAATAATTCAATTGACGCCGTGTCAGGGTCCATCGTGCGGCATGCCTCAAAGTCCACGCCGAGGGACTTTGCTGTTTCAACAATCGTTTTCTTCTCATTGACTTTTTGAGGAGTGAGGTCAACGGCTTGTGCAACTTTTGAATTTCCGGAACTCAAACGCTTTGCGATTGATGTCGCAACGTCAACAAGGCATGCGGTGTCCTCGCATTGCTTCATCTTCTCCACCGCCTCTCCCTTGAACTCGGTCAGGAGCGTGTCCACCTGCTTCACGCGGTCGTCGGAAAATAGGTCGTGCTTTTTGCCGATTTCCGCGCATTCAACGACGTACTTTTCATCGTTGCAAATCGCCTTGGCCTGGTCGGCGCGCACAACCGGAGCTCCGTAAACAGCGCTTAGGTCCTTGAACGCGGCATTCATTTGCGCCTCTGTCGCTCCGCTTGGAGGAGCAGTCTGCGCGAGGGCGACGCCGGCCATGCCGAACAGGCCGATTGCCCACGCGCCAGCAAGTATCTTCCGCATACTAGTTTTCAAACGGATTCAATACCTTCTTCACTTTTTCAAACGGATTCGCTTCAACCCCTTCAAGAGGATTCACCGCTTGGAACGGATTTGCGGACTTCGCCGCATCTTCCGTGGCTTTGCGCGCGCTTTCTCCCTGAAGCGCCTGCACATCGGCTTGAGCTTGGGCGTACCCTTTGGTGTATCCGTTTGAACGACCGAGCCAAAACGCAAGACCTATCAGAACGATGACTGCAATAACAACGGTCGTCTTATTCCTGAAGAATTCCGCGTAATTTGGCGATGGCATATGCGTAAATATTTAATTAACGTGATAATACTAGTATTCTCGCACATCTATTTCAACGCGTGGAACTTATGCACACCTGCTACAATAACGGCAATGAATCGCGTTTTCACTAAAAAACTCCTGATAGGGACCCTGGTGGCCGCCGTGCTGGTCGGAGCGGCCTTTTCATTCCCCGCCATTCTCGTGTCCAATATCCAACATGAGCGAGAGCGCGCCCTCTCCGCGATGCAGGAGCAGTTTCCTGTTACAGTTAATCCTGCGGATAAAATCATAATTGAAGACGAGCGCGTTAACGCGTTTCTTGAGAGCCGCAGTTCCCCGCTTCAAGCGGCCGCCGGAAGCGTCGGGGATATATTCAAAGACATCTTCACGTGGGTCGCGGTAACAATCGCCGATGCTTCTTGGTATCAGAGCATAGCCTCGGCCGATGGCAGACTCGTCAACATCACGCCGGGAATGCGTAAGGAACAGGTTGCAAACGAATTTGCGAAAGTTCTCTCTTGGAACAACAAGCAGAAAAAAGAATTTTTAACCGACGCCGACTCACAACTGCCTCTTCAGGAGGGTTCATTCTCGCCAGGTGTTTATCTCATTACCAAAAATACTGCGCCGTCTGAAGCGCAGGCTCTCGTGAACGAACGTTTTTATGAAGATATCCTTTCTCATTACGGAACGACAATCGCCAAGATAGTTCCGCTTAAACAAGCGCTGACTGTCGCTTCGCTTATTGAACGCGAAGCGGGAGGCGCCGATGACAGACGTCTTATATCAGGCATCATTTGGAATCGGCTTTTTATCAATATGAACCTTCAGATAGACGCTACGCTCCAATATGTTAAAGCGAACAGCGTTGCCGGAACGAACTGGTGGCCGAAGCCGGTCCCCGCGGACAGATTCAGAAAATCTCCATACAATACCTACCTTAATAAAGGACTGCCGCCGACTCCTATCGCGAGTCCTTCGGTCGCTTCTGTTCTCGCCGCCTTAAATCCGAAAAATACTTCTTGTTTGTTTTACTTTCACGATGCGTCCGGAGGATTCCACTGTGCTGACACGTACAAAGAACATGTCGCACTCTTAAAAAAGTATTACGGCCGCGGAAAGTAGCCGTTTGACATTTGTCTATATATACCTTATTGTATAAAAGGACCAACAACCTACCAGAAAGGAATTCAGCCATGAAAATTTTGTTCGCAGACGATATGGGAATGATACGAGCGATGCTCGCAACGGCATTGGAGCATCGCAAGCATTCAGTGGAGGTCTTCACCGACGGCGATGAACTTCTTGAACGCCTACTCGAACCCGACCGTCGACCGGATTTGATTATCACTGATAACAGCATGATACGGGTGAGCGGTCTGGACGTGCTGTGGCGGATAAAAAACGACAAACGGTACGCGGAACTAAAATCAATACCGGTAATCGTCTACTCTGCCGATGATTCGGCAAAACTAAAGACTGAAGAGCTTGGTGGCATATTCGTTCAAAAAATGCTCGAAACCAACAAACTCTTTGACATCGTTAACAAACTTTCCGCCAAGATTGCAAAAGAAAGGGGGTGACGCGATGGCTAAGCGTCGTTGTGAATGCGGAGCGAGAAATCCCGCCTGTTCCTTAAGCCCGTTCCGTCACCAGCGGAACGGGCTTTGATTTTTGCCACAACGAAAACGCCCCGGAAAACCAGGGCGATGTGCGCAGATGCGCGAAAGAGCAATCAGATGAACACACTCCTGTTCGTAGCGTTGAGGATGTTCAGGCACACCTTTCCACGAGACGCCGGCGCTGCCGAACGCACGTAACATTTGGCTTCGTTCGGTTTCAGTATTGGCTGAAGAAGTGTTACCTCCCAGTCTGTTGACCTCGGCCTGTTTTTGCCGATAGCGGGTCTGATTCTTCCGCCATCGGCATTTTCCTCATCTGCAGTGGCAATGGTTTCCTCCGTAATGATGGAATCGGTGGCAAGCATGTAGTCCTCCGATTCCACCGCATCCGTTGTTTCGTCAGGGTCGGCGTGATAAATCCGCACACCCGGCCACAATAATGACGACACTTCCGCTTTTACTTCTTCCTTCTTTTTCATCAAAATCCCCTAAATTTGGTTTTGAGAATTTTCCCCGTTGAAAGCGTGTTGCCTTTCAACACCAAAATCATACTCCTTGCTCCACGTTTGTCAAAACGAGGGTGTGTGTTGACAAAAAATGGAGTGTCTGCTACTCTTAACAAATCAACCAGCGCCGGTCCGGAGAAGTGGGATCGAGCTTCTAATTTCGGCTACTGATTTGATACATTAGACACACAATCATCATCTCAATCTCTAGCTATGCAAAACGGCACAGTAATCAAGAAGAACGAGAAGGGCTTCGGCTTTATTAAAGTCGACGGCGCGCCGGAAGGCGCAAAGGACCTTTTCTTCCATTCCAACGAGCTCCAGAACATTTCGTTTGATGAGCTCCAGGAGGGCGACAAGGTTTCTTTCACGATCGGAGACAGTCCGAAGGGTCCGAACGCCCTCGGCGTCAGCAAGGTCTAAATAAGGCCTGAACAAAACGTCCCGCCTCCGGCGGGACGTTTTGTTATAATGTTGTTTATCATGCTCGCGCCAAATAAGGGAAAGAAATTGGAAATAACTATTAACGGTGTTTCGTACCTGCGGCTCCCCATCAAGACACGGCTCATAAATCCTAGCGATGACTTAATGAGACTTCTCGACGAATACGTTAAAACCCACATTCAATCCGGCGATATGTTATTCGTCAGCGAGAAGGTGGTCTGTATCTGTCAGAATCGCGTTCTGCCAATTAAGGATATAAAAGTCTCGCCACTGGCGCGGTTCCTCGCGAAGCAAATAGATAACAAGCGCGGAACTCCGGAGTTCAAGGGCTTCGGACACAGCACCGCTTTCGCAATGCAATTATTTCTTGAAGAGGCCGGATATCCGCGCATTTTATTCGCGGCGCTCGTCTCTGCGCTTACGCGCCCGCTCGGCATCAAGGGCGCTTTTTATTTCATCAGCGGCAAGATGGCTAAGTCCGTTGACTGTCCGATGTCGTTCTCATTCATGCCGTATCTGCTTTACGCCAAGCGCGCACCGTTGAAGCCAGATAACGTCGCGCGCGAAATACGCGATAAGTTCAACGTTGAAACTGTGATTGTTGATGCGAATTATAGGGGCGCCTTTTCGCTCGGCAAGTCAACTTCGGCCATTTCAGAAAAGTTCATTCAAGCGCTCGTGCGCGACAACCCAGCGGGTCAGGATAACGAAATGACCCCGTTCTTCCTCATTCGGGCCATTCTGTGAGCTTGCCGGCTTTGAGCTCCATGGGGTCAGCCCTACGGACGTAGCGCCAGTTCCCTTTAGGTACTAGGAAGTAATGTTTGCGCTCGCTTAAAGCGTCTGCGATATTCCACAAATCTTTTTCAGAAGTTATCCAGTCCATACCGAATTTACGCATATCAAGCGGCTTGGAATAACATTCCAGCACTTTCTCTCCGGTCTTGTTCACGAACCATTCGTGAAAATATGAGAGAGCGAGTTCTCGCGGAGTTTGATATATCGGGTCGCGGAATCGTATAGTGGAGTGATTTGTCTTGCTTATCGCTCCCCAAAAACCGTTACGCTTGTACAGAGCGACAACGTGGTCAACATCTCCTTTACCGAGCCGCGATGAGAGATTCATGATTATTGGAAGTTCTCCGTGAAGCCAGAGCGCGGTGGCGGCTAAGAGAGCGCCTTCTATGCAGTGTGCTTTCTTATTCCGCAGGACTCTGCGCGGAGACATGTGGGTGTCGCCGCTCTTCTCATAATTTAGAGGAAGACTGTCCAAAAAGTTTTGAATCTTAATAGGTGTAGAGAGGAGGCGCAGTGTGCGCTCCTCTGCTCGCGTTAGGCCGAATTGCATTAATTACATTGTAACAAGAGCTGCAAGTTCTTTCTGTGTCTTCGGGATATGATTTATATCAGCCTGTCCGACAATACGAATTGAAGCGCCGCTACAAACGCCAAGCACAGTACCGGCGTTCTTAACGGCACCACCGGCCATAGTGTAGTTAGAATCCGCATGAAAGAGAATATCTATGCGATTAGTGTAACGGGCGTTCATCGTGTCTGCGATAACGCGATATCCGATTATCGGAGAGACTATTTTATAACCGCAAGAATTATTTGAAACGGAAGGACCGGCTATTTCAACAATCGTGCCGAACGGGAGCTCGTCAGCGAGGTCGCTTGAACGTGCGGCCACAATTTCTGGATTGGAGAATGCTCCGGAAGCTGTTATTAAAGGGTCGTTATCGGTTTGTTCCGGAACGGCGTTATACGCAGTGAGAGTTACCGCATAGCTCGGCTTAACAAACGCCGACGGCGCCTGCGCATGCGCCGGCAGACCGGATAAAAGCAAAAACCCCATTAGGGCTGTGAGTGGAAACATTGAATTTAGTTACCGAAATAGCCAATAGCTACATCGTTATTTTTATACTAGCATATTGACATTTTATTGTCAATGATTTGAAATGGGTATCCACTTGTCTCGTGTAGCTACGATTTTCCTGTTAGCTTAATAGCATGTTAGGTCATAAGTCGCTGTTGACAAGACTGAGACAGTTTGACTCCCCGACGTCGGTTTATCACCGCTCCAACCGTTTGAGGCGACACATTTTGTTGTGTTTATAGAAGACCATGTGAGTGTTACCGGCCCGCCACCAGCCGGAAGAGAGGTTGAATTGGAAGTGAATGTAGATATCGTAGGGGCCGTTATCAAATCAAGATACCCTATTCCATACGAACTGCAGCCTGTGGCGTTACATGCCTGAACTTCAACTTTATACGAACCCGCTGTTGTAAAACCGAAATACGACGGCGTCCCGCTTATAGAGGTGGCAGTAGGACTTACAGTCGTTATTGTAATCCCGTCAACTTTATAATTATAACTCGTCGCGTTCGCCGTAGACCAAGACACGGACATTACTTGATTTAATCCTACCGGATTCGGAGCGATAAAAACGGTTGGAGTAGACGGTGTAGCTGCGTTCTGGCTTGCCGAACATGAACCGCTTGGCGAGCCATTGTTTGAGCCGGAACATGTCCAGGATACGGAACTGCCTGCTGAAGGGAAAGAGGCGTTACTTGGAGAACCGCTTGAGCACTGTTCGTACGGGCTATAACCTGTTGAGCCATACGAGTAGGCGACTCCGTCTGCCTTACCGCAAGAGCCGTTTATTGGCGGAGGCGGCTCCACCATCCATACCCATGAGGTTTGAGAAGTGTCCCAATTACTTCCGTTCCAGCCGGCCACATAAAACGCGTGCCACCCGGGGCCCCAGCCCATACTCTGTCCTGTTATATCTATTGAACCAGACTTTGAAGGCGTCGCCGTCCATGCGGACCATCCGTTGTTATATTGTTGATAATAATCTGCATTCCTCCAGGTTATCGTAAACTGGGAAGTCAGGTACTCGTTGGAAGACCAATTTGCACTAACATTCGTAGCGGCATTTGCAAAGTTCGGATATAAAAAAAGAACTGCAAAAAGAAATCCCAGAAGATTGGCTGTCGTTTTTAGAGGCGGAAACTTCATAATTAGCATTTTTATTTTGCAGAAATAATGAATTCCTGCGGAATAAATTTACCGTCTTGAGCATTGGTATTTTCAACTTTTATGAAAATGGTTTGTCCCGGCTTTATGGCACTAAGCGCTGTTGCCGTTCTCGCACCGGCTACTGATAACCCAGTTTCATTGTCCACTAAATACACAGGTATGTTTCCGGAAAAAGACATGCTCGCCGTCTCGGAGCCAACCGTATTAAAAGCGTACGGCTTATACATAATCTTACTATCTTGGAAATTAACTGAAACAACCTTTCCTTTTACATACAAATCGGAGTTTGAATCAGGCGGCAACGAGGAATCTGGCGGCAGAGGCAAACTTTCGGGCACTCCAGTATTTGTTGCTATATCCGCAACGGGAACAGTGTTGCCGGCTGGTTTAACGGTAAGAGCCGCGTAGCCGACTCCGCCGGCTACAATTAACGTCAATATTAACAAAATCACTTTTGTGTTTATAGTCATAATGTTTTCATTGTATCCTAAAATTTATTGAAAGTCGGTATCACGTTCACCGTGACCGACTCGTCAACTGTCTGCCCTCCGTTGGTCTGACAGGTGATGGTGAAAATGGACTGTGAAGATATTGCAACGCTCTGTGACGTTGGCGTTTCAGCATAATCCGTACGAGAGAGTCCTGGACCGGAGATTGTACAGCTTCTAACCTGCGATGCGCTCCATGTAATTTGAGACGGTGTGCCGACATGAACTCTCGTTGGGCTGGCTGAAATGGATGCGGAAGGAGAAAGGACCGTAACTGAAGTGAGTGAGGGGGACGAATCTCCTCCTATTCCGGAACAGATGAGTTGATAAGTGTATGCGCCGACGGAAGAGAGGGGACCAACTGAACGGCTCCCTGAGGGTCCTCCTGCCGTGAATCCCGTGCCCGTACAAGAGGTTGCATTGTTTGAGCTCCAAGAGATAGTTGAAGGCTGCCCTTGGTCTACGGTAGCCGGTGAAGCGGAAAAACTAGTTATGACAGGTCGGGCGGGGGGAAATGCATTACAATTTATAGGATTGGTCGCTCCGTTTATACATACTAGCGAACCGAGCGGATTACCGGAACCGCCGCCCGTTCCGGTACATCCGGTTGGTGGCGGGTTACCGCTGCAAGCGACGCATGACCTGCCCTGAAACGCAAAACCGTTCGGGCATTGGTTACAGGCCGGAGGATTGTTCGCGCCGTTTGAACAAATTACGGTACAGTTCTGATTCGCATAACTACCGCTTAAGGCGCCGTTGTTGCAGGTTCGCATTTCAGAGACGCAGGTTGCGGGAGAATTCACAGAAGATGCTTGGTACGCAGTCGCCGAACTGCCGCTACTGATGCTCCCTCCCCAAGGAAGGTTGCACGGAGCGGGAGCGGCGACTGTTACCGTAACGGAAGAAAAAGCCTGGGCGGATGAAGTGTTTTTTGTTTCAGAACAATAGACTGTGCCCCCGCCGTTTTGGCTGACGCATGACCACGTCCACCACGCAGGGTCCGTATCGGAATTATTCGCGCTGGCGCCGGAAGAACAGGAATAGTGGGTAGTTGAACAAACCGGCGCTGTGGGAGAAGTAGAAACATACGTGCCGGTAAAAGAAATCGTTTCTCCATTTGCCAGAGTCAGGGATTGCGTCGGCGGAGCGGCGTAACCGGCAACCGAATTCCAGCTTATGGTGTATGTCCCTGTCGGTATCGAATCAACCTCTATCAAAACTCCGTCACTGCTAGGCACTAAAGGCTTAACATACGTTTGGGAAGCTCCAGAGCCGGTAAATGTTTCAGGACCTGTGATGGTCCAAGAAGCGGACGAATTGCCGGAAGATACATTAATGGTGCTTAGAGAACTGTATGCGATAAACCACGTACTGCAATTTAGATGAGCAGGATTGGTTGAAACAACGCCGGCATTACAGTTCTGAATGCTTCCGTAATAAAGCGGCGTGCCGCCGGAAACTAAGGTCGTGTATCCGATAGGTTCGGTGGCGCAGTCCAAGTGTGCTGGATTGGTGCTGACCACGCCTGCGTTACAATTCTGAACTGTCCCGTAATAAAGAGGCGTGCCGCCGGAAACTAAGGTCGTGTATCCGATAGGTTCGGTGGCGCAGTCCA
>ERZ1292632.563-Hain-H43-01um-R2-563-length-40859-cov-20_pt2 | contig 13055 bp, 16 predicted proteins | sample MGYA00564407_ERZ1292632 | MGnify/ENA primary metagenome ERZ1292632 (study PRJEB36523, sample SAMEA6512637) | groundwater metagenome | collected 2019-01-08 | study: AquaDiva: Metagenomics assemblies of 32 groundwater samples
ACATCCCGAATATGATCCGAAACAGGCAGCGGCCCGCGGCGCCCCGGGGGGCGCCATCCAGGCCCGCTCCGCTGGGCTCTCCTTTCCAGTATACCCTACAGCGGCCCCGGGATGGCCAGGCGGGCGCCGGAGGGCAGCAAGGCGGCGGCAGGGGCCAGGCGGGCGCCGGAGGGCAGCAAGGCGGCATTGGGAGGCAGCAATGGGCCATGGACGAGTCTACCGGGGCCGCCACCTACGGAGACAGCGGCGGGGGCTCGGCGTACAACGCCGCGGCTGACCTGAACGCCTTTACGGGAGGAAAGAGGTCACAGCTCGCCATGGCCGGACGGTATACGATTCCGGCCGCTGCTTCCCGGCCGGAAGATCTTTCCGACATCCGTGCACGGTCCGAGTTCATCGACGGCCCCCTCCAGTCCGGCGAGTTCTGGGGCAACGCGCCTCCGCCGGCCGGGGGTGACCCATCGACAGCGGCGGCAAACATCCGGGCCATCAGGGACATACCGCCGCTTGTGTCACAGGAGCCGCCGCCGGAGGACACTGTTGGAGAGGTAGACAACGCCGGTACGGGTGGCACGGATTTCATTCAGGGAAACAACGGCGACACGGGCACGGTGGTTGCCGCGAACACCACGAACTTTTCAGACATGGGACAGGCGACAACCGGCGGCCCCGCGGACACCCTGGCGAGGGCAACGGGCGGAGCGGGTATAGCGGCGCTAACCGGGGATGTCGTGAACACGGGCGGGGTCACCGGCACCGGAGGAATGTCCCTGGGGGGCACGAACGAAACCATGCTCGAGGGCATTACAGGCGGCACGGGCACGGTGATCACGGGGACCGGGTCGGCAGGCGGCACGGGCGTGACGGCCGGGGAGATCAGGTCGGAAGACGGGACCGACAAGAGCCAGACCATCGGCGGAGTGAGATACGACAAGTTCGGTAACATTATCAGAGGTGGCAGATGAGCGACCCCGAAATCATCGACGTTGCTCCCACCGTGCCATTGCCCATCCCGGCAATGCCAACAGCAAAGCCGCGCGGGGAGGCCGCGGTGTCTCCTGCGGCAGCGCTAAACGCCGCCGCGGCCCCCTCTCCCGCGGTGCCGAGCCTGCTTGCCGAACTAGACCAGCGGCTGAACGTGTACCAGGGGCCCGGAGAGACGGGAGCCGAGACAATCGGGGTTTCGCTTGGTGGATCGGCTCCGCGGGCGCCGGGGGGCGGCGGGGCCGGCGTTGGCGTTACGCTGGAATCGAGCATGCTCGATCCCGCGAGCGAGGCCGAGGCCCGCGCACAGACCGAGCTGCAACTGGCGGCAACCGAAAGGGAAGCCGGCGTTCTCACTGCATCGAAGCAGGCACAGCTAGAGCTTCTACAGCTCGGCCTGGACGACCAGATTCGCCGCACGTCCGACGTGGAGGAGCTAACCAGTCGCGCCATGCCACAGGTGGTTGCGGACACGCGGGGCTTGCTCGAGGAAGCTGCGCGCGTTGGTCAAATGCGCATAGACCCCAGCCGATACTACGCCTCCCTTGGCTCGTTCGGAAGAATCATGGCGGCGGTTGCTATCGGGTTCGAAACGTTCGCACACTCCAACAACCCCAACGTCCCCCTGATTGCCCGGCAAATGCTGTCGGAGGCCGTTGATCGTGACATCGACGCACAGAGGATGGCAATAGCGGCCGCGCAAGAAGGAATCCGAATACAGGGCAGCCTGTTGTCCCAAATGATGGAGATGTACGGCAGTGAGGTTTCTGCCGTTAGCGCCACGCGAATCCTAATGATGGAAGACATCAACGCGCGGGTTGCGCAGGCACAGGCGGCCGGGGAGATACGCGCGACACCAGATCAGGTAGCGGCACACGCCGCTGGCGTGCGCGGGGAACTGACCCGCTGGTGGGCCAGCTTCCGCGAAGACAGGACAAAGATCCGCGTGTCGGCCCAGGCCAACAACCCAGACCGCGCGCTCGGAATGGCCGATAGGGTAATCGGAAGATACATGCCCGCTCCGGCGGCCACCGTTCCAGGACAGAGCGGAGGCGTTGGTGGGTTTAGTGCCCCGGCTGCACCCCCGCCCGAGGGAACTCCCGCCCCGGGCGCGATGCCGGCAGGCGCGCCCATGGCATTGCCCGGAACGACAGCCCAGGGACTTCCGGCGGTACAGGACTCCGGACTTGATCCGCTGGCCCAGGGGATCGACGTGGCCGCGCTTCGGGCCCGCGCACCACTCCGAAGCGCCCCGGCCGCTCGTCGCGGCAGGAGAGCCCCGTCCGTCATGACCTTCTCTGAGCAAGAGGTCTACGGGAACGCCCCGGCGGCGGCGCCCGCCCCCGCTCCGGCCCAGGCAAGCCCGGGAACGCCGGCCGCCGCTCCCGAGGCACAAAGAGAGGCGACGGTTGGCGGACAGCGTATCGCTCTTCCCGAGGGAAGATTCGTTCAGTCGGCCCCCATGTCCCCCGGGACCGTAGTAAGGGCCAGGGCGCTTGCTAGAACCATGGCGAACCCGGACGGTTCCCCGCGGGTGCTAGAGTCTGCAATCGGCAACCTGGTACCAAGCGCTGACGCGATAACGTTCGTTGCCAGCACTCCCGAGGGCAACGCCGGCAGAAGGGCCGCTGTGGAAAAGATCCGGGCAGGAAGGTTGCTCGTAAACAACATCCAAACGGTACGCGGCCTGATTGCCCAGGGATCGAGGCTGGAAAACTCTTGGGATCAGATCACGGGTCCGCTCGGGGCTCTGCGGCAGGCCATGGCTCACCAGATCCGCGTTATCTATGGAATGGGCGCGCTACAGTCCAATGAGATGACAATAGCGCTTGAACAGATTCCCGACGCAAACTCTGTAACCGGAAGGGCGGCGTGGGAAGAAAAGCTCAGTCTGCTTGAGGACGTGGCAAGTAGCAACTTTGAGGCCTACGCGCTCGACGCCGGGTATGAGTACCAGCCGGCAACCATGGCCCCGGTGTCATTCGATGTCGCCATGCAAAGGCTGGGCGCCGTTGAACTGAGCCAACCAAGCGAGCCGGCCAGCGGGGCTCCCGCCCCGGCCAGCGGGGCCCCGGCCCCGTCTTCCTCGGAGAGCGCGTTCATGCGCCCCCCGGGGGACCCGAGATAACATGCCGTCTCCCCTCGTACAGTATCGGCTCTCAGAGAAGGACGAAAAGGGCCGCGTGGTTGGGACGCGCGTGGTGTCCGGGCTGAATGCGTCCCTTGACTTCATCCAAGAGCAGTTTCGCAAGGGCATCGAGTGGGACTTCCAGGCGGGTAGCCAGGTTCCGATTATCGTGGAGTCTGAGGACGGCAGGCAGGAGACTTACAACCTGCCAGGAGAGGCGGCGATCCCGGAGATCACGAACCTAATCAGGAGCGGCCTCCGCTTCGGGTCGGACACGTTTGATACGCACAACGAGGTCCGCAGAAACCAGGAGCTTAGGCGGTGGGGAAACGAGCTTAGGGGCAACGCGGCGGGGGCATTCGCCGCTGGGGCGGCCGGCGGCCCGTTGCTGGGCGCGGTAATCTCTCGCGCAGAAGGGTTTGGAGCAGACCCGGAGGTCGCCCAGGCAATGCAGTTCGGGTTTCAGAACCTAACCGAGGGAAGTCCCTGGGCATACGGGGCAGGGCAGGCAGCGGGGCTTGTGGCTGGTGCGGTGGGTCCCGGGGCCATTGCGAGGGCCGGTGGGTGGGGTGCCGCCAGGGGCCTTGGGCAGGTTGCGGCCACCGAGGCCCTTGCCGGGGGCTTGGCCGGAATGTCGAGCGCGGCGGGCAGGCTCGCTTCTGCGGGTATCGGCAGAGCGCTTCCCGGGGCCATGGGCCGCATTGCGGCAAGGGGGCTGGGTGAGACGGTTGCCGAGCCGCTGCTTGCGCGCGCTATCGGAGGGGCCCTGGAGGGCGGCCTTGGCGCGGCCGGATACATCGCGGCCGACCGCATGGCGAAGAACGAAAGGCTGTTCATCAGCGATATCATAGCAGACGCGTCGCCCTGGGCCCTTGTTGGCGGCATGCTTCCCGTCGCGGGAGCTGGGCTGGCCGCTGCTCGCCGGGCGTGGTCTGGAACCCCCGGGGCGAGGATTATGAACGCCAGCAGGGAAGAGCTGGCGAACAGCGTAATCAACGTGCGCAAGCCGGGGCTGGAAGCCGAAACGCAGGTTGCGGAACACCTTCTGTTGTCGGAGCGCGGAGCGATGCCGCAAAGGTTCACCACGGGCAGCGCGGCGGCGGACCGGGTGGCCGAGATCCTTGGAAAGAGAGCCGTGCTTTCCAAAGACGAGGTTATCGCCCTGGTGTCGCCGACCATGCAGGCGGTTGCCAGAAGGACGCTGGACGACATTGCCCAGGAGTCCGGCGAGGCACTGTCTAACCACATCAACGCGGCCTTCAAGCAGTTTGACGAAATCTCGATAGACCAAATCCCACTAGAGCGCATCTCCTCCTATTCCATGGAAGACGTCGGCATTGCGCAGTCCAGCATAAACGCTTTTGCGCCCATCCAGTCCGCGCTGAACAACCTGCCGTTGGACGGCCCCCTGGCGGCATGGGGCGCTCGCGGAGGCGGTGCCCGCGGAATCCTTGAGCGCGCGGCCAAGGCCCACGAGCCCGCCATGGAGCGCGCCGCGTGGATAGAGAGCAACGGGTCCAGGCTTTTGCCGAGTACAATAGCGGGCATAAAGCAGGAGTCTTACGAGAGGCTAATCACCGTACACAATGACCTGGGGGAAGAGGTCCTAAGGCTGAACAAGGCCGGCGAGAACGCTGCGGCAAGCGAGCTTCGCACGGTAAGGGACGGGATCAGGGGAGCCATCGACGACGAGGCGACCTGGGGAGAGGCCGCAAGGGCCGAGGCCCCCAGGCGGCAGATGTTCAGCGAGATCCTCGATGTAAGGGATTCGCTAAACGGGCGGGCGCCGCGGGGCGTGAAGTGGTCGCAGGACATCGAGGCGGCGAGGCTAATGTCCGGCAATCGCGTAGACCGCATAAAGACGGCCGCCCTGCTCAAGAGGATGGCCTCCCCGGAGGGGCAGAGTGAGATGGGGTTCTTGAGCCGCCGTCTCGAAGAGATGAAACAGTCCATCACAAAGCACGGAGAGCTTCTACAGAACCCCGCAGAGATGCTAACGGCGATCAACGAGGCGAGGAACTCCCTCTTGAACGCCAGGAACCTTATGGTAAACAGGCGGGCGTTTGAGCGCATTCGGGCGGCGAGTCCGAGCGCAACCCCGTCTGACGCAGCAGCCGCCGTGGGCGGATTCGTTTTCCGATCGCTGCCCGCGTACCTGCTGATCAAGGGAGCGCTCGGGCTCCGCAAGTGGATGAGAAACCCAATCGATACCATGAGCCTGATCAAGAACGCCGGGGCAAACTCGGTCGCAACTACCCAAAGGGTAGTAAATGCACAGGCAAGCATTGCGAGGGTTTTGTCAAGGACAGTGGCCTACGGAGTGGGAACCAGGGCCACCGCCCTCGGCGTTGTGGCATCCCAGGGGTCGCGGGAATCCAAGCGCAAGGAGTTTGAGGCAATCTCTTCCCACCTTCGCGGACTGGCCGCCAGGCCGCAGGCCATGTTGGATCACGTAGAGATGTCGGCCAGTCCGCTGGCCGGACTCAGCGAGGCCGCGCCGCTGTTTGCGTCTCAGTACCTAAGCCGCTTCGTGGTGTACCTAAACTCGCAGCTTCCCGTGCAGGTGGCGAACCCGCTTGACCCTACCCGGATGCTCCCTCCTTCCATGGCGGACGTTGACGCCTTTATGGTGAAGTTCGCAGCCCTGCAAGATCCATACTCCCTCATGGAAAGCGTTGCCTCGGGCAGGGGCAGGACAGAAGCCGCAGAGGCAGTCAAGACGGTGTTTCCAGAAATCTATGCAACCCAGGCCCTTGCGGTATCTGACACCATCGCAGAGCATACCGGCCCGATCGACTACCAGGCAAAGCTTCAGCTGGCGATCTTCTTCGGAATCCCAGATGCGACGCTGGCCCCCGCCTTCCAGGCCGCCATGCAGTCCAAGGCCGCCCAAACACAGAACCAGGCACAGAGCATCGCCTCTGTGCGCAGACCCGTCACCATTGCATCTTCGCAACAACAATCCGCAACTCAATCGCTCCAAGAAAGATCGTAACCATGGCAAACTTCGGATACGTTAGTCAGTTTCCCACCGTGCCGGATGGCGCGGCGAGGTCCGTTGCTGCCCCCACCAAGGGCGTTGCAGACGCGACGGTCAGCGCAACGAACTGGCAAGGGATCTCATTGTCCTTCTACCAGGGGCAATACATCAAGATGTACTGCGAGGGAAGTGACATCTATTACTTCTTCGCGGCCACGGCAGCGCAGACGCCGACCGATGGCGTGCTTGATAACGTGTCGTGCCAGGACCGCCTGTTCCTTGGAACCAAGGAGCACATGGTCGTCCCGGGGAGACACTTCCTTCTTCGCTACAAGGCTGTGTCGGGAACGGGCAACGTTCTCCGCATCCTGAGGGCATAACATGCGCAGACCCGAGCGCAGACAAACGCGCGTGGCTCCCGTAAACCTGTTCTTGCCGCCGCAACTTCCCGGACTCGTGCAGTGGGTTCGCGGTGACCTGGGTATTACCCTAAACGGGGCGGACGTCTCTTTGTGGACAGACCAGGGGCCAAGTCCGGTCACCTACTCAATGACCACCGCGGCCAGGCAGCCGGCCTATGGCTACGCAACAACCAACAATGGTCGTCCCGCGCTAACGTTTAGCGGGACGGCCGCCGTTGGCGACGAAGGAATGCTCTGCGGCCCGTTGACCGTCGGGCACGTTTTCGTTGTGGCGAAGTTTACTCCGGCAACGATTCCATACGACTACTGTGGCCTGTGGGTGGCCCCGAGCGGATCGGATGCCAAGTGGAACATGCTGCAATGCGGCACGGCGACGCTTACAACGTGGTACTCAACGCCGGCCGCCGGCGTTACCCGCTGGAAGGACGGCGTTGCGGATAACGCCGGCATTGGGGTTCAGGCACAGCACATCTACGAGATCCAAGACACGTCCCCGTCGAGTCACGATTATGGCCTGCTGGTCGGCGGCGGAAACACAACCAACAATCCGGCGTGGCCCGGGTGGGTCGCGGAAATCATCGTGTATTCCGCAATCCTTAGCACGGCCAACGCCGCCAAGGTTCGGCGGTATCTGGTAGACCGATACAACATCACCGGAGTAACCCTGTAATGCGCGCACACAAGACCGCAACAGAAAAAGAAGCCAACGACCTCCTTACCAAGATCTCCTCTCGCATGGGATATCCCGTGGACGGAGTTCAGATTGGAGACGGCCACCGTGGCCTGGTGGGCCAAGGAAAGACGCTTCGCCCAGTTGACACGTTCGAGACGGCGGACGGTTGGGCGGTACCGCTCCCGAACGACGTCCTTGCGGCCGCCGAGGGCGGCGGCATTGCGGTTGTTGCCAAAGAGGCGGAGCCCAAGGCGCCGGGTGGGCCGCCGGGGTCCAAGTGAGCTGGGAAACCTTCGCCGTGTTGCTCATGGCACAGATAGGTGGCATGCTTGGAGTGCTACAGTGGAACAAGAACACAACGGAAAGGTGGTGCAGGGATCTGTTCGTTCCTAAGGCCGACTACGCGGGCCTACAGGAGAGGGTCAGGGCCATTGAGTCTAACGTGGTTGAGATCAAGAAGAGGACACAAGACATATATGACATCCTTGTCAGCAAAGGTGAGTAGGCTGGTAATCTCAGCGCTCGCGCTGGCGTACTCGTGCGGTGGCGGTATAGCGGACACGCGAGCCCCCGCAGACGGTACCGTAGACGCGCTAGATGCCACCGTGGCCATCGTGAACGCGGAGGGGTACTCGTTCTGTGCTGGCGTGTTCGTGGGGCACTATGTGGTCACCGCGCAGCATTGCGTTGGCAACAACGCGACCGTCCAGGTTGGGCTGTACCGGGACTGGAACCACAAGAACTGGACCCGTTCGGTGAAGTTCTCCGTGGCCCACGTCGACGACGTACAGGACCTCGCGATCCTGTCCCCGGCAGAGGTACTGTCGGATGATTCCCACTCTTCCGTACACCTTGCGGAGGCCCCTCCGTTCTACGGTCAGCAGGTGGTTGTGATCGGGCACCCCCTTGGCCTTGTATACAGTATTGTAGACGGAGTTGTATCCAGCCCCGAGCGTGACATGGGCCCCTTTGACGAGATGGTGTGGTTTCAAATCTCCGCTCCCGTGTCGCCGGGCAACAGCGGCGGCCCCGTGCTGAACAGGTGGGGCGAGCTCCTGGGCGTCGTGTCGTTCCGGCTGATTAGCAGGCAGGGTTCCGAGGCACACCTGGGTGGGGCGGTGCACTGGTTGACTATCCGCTCGGCCCTTGGTTCCGTTGTTGAATGAAAGGCGTGTATCATGTTTCTTCTAGAATCTTTTCGCTGGGTTAGTGCGAACTCTCATGCGCTTCTTGAAATCCTTGGCGCTGCGGTCGCTCTTGCTACCGTTATCACTAAGCTTACCCGTTCCCCGAAGGATGATGCCTCTCTGGCTAAGTTCGTTGGGCTCCTTCGCCGATTCTCTCTCCTCGGCTACAGGGACGAGGTACGTAGTGTGCCTATGCTTCGGGAACCGCCGCTTCTCCAGAGGCGTTTGTCGGGCGAGAGTGTGCCACCCAAAGCAGAAAAGCTGTAATGGACTTCCGGCCTGCTTACGCGCTGAGCAGGAAACTACTCAAGCCTAGAAAGGCCAACCCGCTCTGCGTGGTGATCCACACAACGGGCCCCGGACCGTGGCGGCGGTGGAAGGCCGCCGGCACGGGCGAGCCGTTCGATCAGGCGGTGAGAGTCTACACCGAAATCTACCGCTACTGCCCGCACGTAGTGATCTCCGGAGAGGACGGCCGCTGCATCCGGGTCGTGCCGGACTCGTTTGCAGCGATGCACGTTGGATCCGCCGGGCACCATGCGTACCGCAGCAACCCGCGCTCGGTTCCGGCATGGTGGAAGAGCACGTTCCCGGGGCTGAAGTCCCCGCTCGACCTAGCGGGAGGCGGGCTGTGGTCCCTGCGCAGCGTGAACACCGTGTCGCTTGCCATCGAGGTCAGCCCCCCCAAGGGCGGCGCAGCCGCGCCGTGGAGCGACGCAACGTACAGCTCCCTCGCAAGCACGGTTTCCTGTTGGGCGAATGAGTATTCAATACCCGTGCTACAGGAATATATTATAACCCACTCCGAGGCACACCCGCTCAGCAGGACAACCAAGTCCGGCAAGCCATGGGACCCGTCACCCGCACAGTTCGACAAGGCCAGGCTGCTGGCGACGGTAGCGCCAGCGGTCGTCAGCCCATAATCTTGGCCAGCACGGCGTTTATGTCGATGCCGTGCCCGCCGCACGCCGAACACTTTCTGGTATCAACAGAGTTGTATCCGTCTGGCCTCGGATCCTTAAGGACAAACATTGTATATCCTTTCCCTTTGCACTCTTTGCACTGCGCGGCAAGAACGGAAACGCTGTTCATGGGTACCCTCTTTTCCTTTCCTTTGCACAACGTCGCGGTCCCGCCGGGCGGGCTTCCGCTGCTGACTATTCTTGGTTCTTAGGCCAGTCGGGCAGGAACGTGAAGGTGGTGGGAATGTCGTACTCGAACCCCTCGGCGGGGCGGGACTTCTCGACCTCCGATAGCCACCACGCCGAGAAGTTCTCGCACCCGCGGGAAATACACCGCACGTCCACGAAGCCCTGGGCGGCCCACTCCGCTCCGCACTTGGGACATTTCATGCTGCGCCCGGCTCCTTCTCGTGCTCTCCGTCCTCTATGGCATCCGCCAACGCCCCCGTTCCCTCGTAGACGCGCAGTCCTATGGTTCCGGTGCGGATAGTTTCTTCGGCAGCGGCGCTTCTCAGCCACGCCGCAATCCTTCGGCGCTCGCCCCCGGCGCCCGCCGCAACCGCTTTCTGACACTTTCTTCCGCACCGGGTCTTCGTTCCGCTGAGCAAGTTGCCGCTGCGCACGACCACGGCTATGCCACAGCGGCACCGGCACTCCCACAGGATGCCCTTGTCATAGTTTCCCACACGATCGATGACCGTTAGGTCGCCGAACACCATCTCAGGCAGGATCTTGCTTTCCCTTGGCATCGTCGTCTCCTAGTGTTGCTTTGAACAGCTTTCTAGACGCCGAGTGGAACACCACGACCCCCTCCGGGTTCATGTACCCCGGAGCGGCCATGCTGCCGTGCTCGGTCAGGTGGCAAAGCTGCTCGTCAACCACGATCGTGCTGAACGGCCCCACGTACATAACGGGGACCACGTAACAGCACGCCGGCAGGGCGCCCGGCGGCGCCCGGAACAGCGACAGGCGCTTCTCGGCCAACCCGTACCCTCGCTGGATGCCCGCGCCCCACCACTCCCCGTAATGGTGCCCGGGGCCGAGGGTGCGCAGCTCCTCTTCGTGCCCGCACGCCCAGGCGCAGAAGCCGTGATTGTCTTTCTCGCCACGCACCAGCCACCGGGATCTGCTGCCGAACAGAAGGGGTTCGGCGGGGTCTTCTGGTACGTAGATAACGGCGTTGGTGCCATCGATCTTCTCGGTGATAACACACTCCCGGAACAAGCGAGGGATCTTGGCGTACCCGATGTGCGGGACGCCGCGGGGCGAGCCCGTATCGACAGGGGGGGCGGGCGTGAGCGCGCGGGCTCGCAGAACCATGTCTCGGACGGCGAGGCCGCCGACGGTTTCCGAGGCCAAGCTCGCCTCGCCGTCCGCAATGTGCTGCATGATCGGGAGCGTATCGCTGGTCATGTGTTCTTTATGCTTTCCGTGAAAATGGGTTCTCGACAGTTACCCGTATAGAAGATCGCCGCGCGTACAGCCTCCACAGGAAGAGCCCCAGCAAACATAGCCCCCCGGGCAAAGCCAACACCAGAGCCCAGAGCAGCATACGTTTCAGAAAACGCGCTAACCGCACCGGCGCTGTCCACTTCGTATAGACCTCCACGGGTCCCGACGAGCATTGAGTATTCTTTCTCACCAGAAAACCTCTTTTCTAACCCGGCCGCTAGGTTGTTGTACAGCCATCTCTCTACAGAATGCTTGGGCGGAAACCACGCGGCCTCGCGCTTCTCTACCACATGGCGGTGCCGTAGGGCAGAAAAGCATTCCCAGTCCCCGCAGAAGCCAATGATCAGGTGCTCGTTGGGTTTCCATATCTTCTTGTGTCCAACGGTTACCAGGTCCCCGTTGTTCTCGGACAAGGCAGAATCGCAGGACATTGTTGTCTTGTCGCCGAATACCCTGGCCGCGATGATGGTCACGTCAAAACTCCTCTTCTACGCACTCCTCACAAACCGCCCGGGAGTCTCCGTTGCCGTCTGCGGGAGATATCACCGCCCACCCCTTTGGGAGCGACATGTAGGAGTCGGTAACTGGTTCGCATGTCGCGCCGCACCGAGCGCACATCACCGAGTTCTTTACTGCTCGCGGGCCGAGCTTGTCACAGGCGAGGCAGATCCACTCGAACGCTACCTTTCCGACAACGTCTCCGTGTATCAGCCTGCGGAGGCCAAGCAGTTCGACGGCATCTAACGACGACCACCGCCCCTCGCCCCGGACAGGCCCGTACCAAAACAACGGAAGCGCCGCCCCGCAGCGCACGCACTCCGTGTGCCCACAAACAGGAATCCTGCTCATAGCATCCCCATATATTCTTTGGCCGCTTTCCTAATAGCAGGGAGAGCGACCCGTGCATACTGTACCGGAGACATCGAGCGGTCCTCGCGGGCGGTGGCCAGCACCGGGCCTGCGAGCTGCGCCACCATGGGAGCCATCGACATAAGGGCCTCGAGGGCCATCTGGGCCACGTCCTCCCCGCCCCTGCCGCAGGAGGCCAGGGCAACCTCTGCCTTGCGAATGATGTTCTTTGCGGTCATGCGCTGTGACGATATGTAGCTTGCCATGGTTCCCGCCGGGATAGGCTCCAGTGAGCCCAGGGCGCGCTCCCAGGCGATATCTATCTCCGGTAGGGTCTGGAGTACCTCCTCCAGGGTAGACTCCTCTGTGTGCTCGACATGAGCCCCGCCCTCCGTCGCGTTCACGAACCTTATGCTTGGGTCTGAAGACCCGAACGCCTCTAGCCACCGAAGGAAGGCCACCATGTCGGCCGTGGTAGCCACTTCGCCAGAGCCGCCCCACGCCGGCACGTTGACCCTGGGCCTGGGGGCCTCCGCAAGCTTCAGGCCGTGGCTCTTGTACCTGGCGGTCTGCTCTGCGATGTCGGACCGGGTAATGGTTTCGGCGGTGATGTCCACCGTGACGTGCTCGCGCCCGGTTCCCGTGGCGTAGACCCTTCCTCCCGGATAGGAAAGATCCTGTCCCACCATAACCAGCGTCTTGCTGCCAAGTACACGGGCCAGGGAAAGGCAAGCCGTGGCAACGCTGCTGCCGTAGTGGAACCACTTGCCGCCGATCTTGTCTGCGGCATGGGCGAACGCCGGATGTCCCGAGCAGAAGATGTACTTCTTGAACGGCGTAGAGTAGTTGCCGCTGTGGGCAGAGAGGCACAGCGCGGCCTGCTGCACGTTGGGCAGGTCCTTCACAAAGCCGGACGTGTCCATGCCCTCGATGCACACCAGCAGGTCTACCCCTGCCCCGTGGTGGCGAACCGCTCCCGCTGACGAATGCATGGCGAACACAAGGCCGCGCTTGCGACACTCCTTTAGCAGGTGCCCGTTCTTGTCTAGGCTCGGACCGGCAGAGACAACGAAGACGGGTATGTCCGCCAGGACAGGGCCGGCCTTCTGGATGAACGGGTACTGCGCCGCCTTTCCCAGGTTCCCTATGAAGCCCTTGACGGACAACTCGTGCCTGAAGATCATCGTATTGTGTCGAATGTTGCGCACCTCGAATGCGTCGCGCAACACGCCCGCGATAGTCTCGTACGCCTCCGGGAATGCCTCCGCGGCCCCCGCCCCGCAGCGGAGAAGCATGCCGTCTGATATGCCACCGGAGTGTACGGACATCTCGCCGAGCACCGACGCGCTTCTGAACACCCGAATGCCCGGAGGGAACGTGCCGGTTCCGCTGGGGTCGAACGCCCACTTGGACGGCGC
>ERZ1292632.3110-Hain-H43-01um-R2-3110-length-13053-cov-4_pt1 | contig 13053 bp, 24 predicted proteins | sample MGYA00564407_ERZ1292632 | MGnify/ENA primary metagenome ERZ1292632 (study PRJEB36523, sample SAMEA6512637) | groundwater metagenome | collected 2019-01-08 | study: AquaDiva: Metagenomics assemblies of 32 groundwater samples
AGAATGGCGCGCGTGCGCGATCGGGATTTCTAATCGTGACCTTGAATTGTCGGAACTATTGGTCCGGGCAGGAGCAAATATTCTTGTGTACGATGTTGCTCACGGATACTCTGATCTCGCAATCGAATTTGGTAGAAAGTTAAAAAAGAAGTTTCCTCACGTTAAACTTGTTCTTGGAAACACTAATAACGTTGGATTGCTTCACGAAACATATGACTTTGCGGATGGTATAAGACTTGGAATTTCTAATGGTTCGGCGTGTGAAACATCAAATACGGCCGGTTGCCGCGAAAAACAGTTTTCTGTAATTTTAAAACATAAAAAACTTTCAAAAGAATTTGGCGTACCAATAATCAGTGACGGTTCAATTAAAGAACCTGCCGATTTTACGAAAGCAATCGCGGCGGGAGCAAATAGTATTATTGCTGGAAAAATTTTTGCTGCTTGTCCTGAGAGTGCGGCAAAAATAGAAATTGTAAACAATCAATCAAAGAAAGTATACTCGGGAATGGCAGCAAGAGAAACACAAGAACGTTGGTTGGGAAAAGTCAAAAATGGATGTCCAGAAGGTAAAACTATATATCTCGACATTGGAGAATCAGTCTCGGCTCTTTTAGATCGTTACACCGGCGCGCTTCGGTCTGGTATCAGTTACGCTGGCGCCGTAGGCATTAAGACGTTTCAGGATACTGTTGAGTTTGTTAGGATTTAAATGAAAATATTTAATGTTTCAGTTCCGCTATCTTTCGCTATTGCGTTTACTGTCGCTCCTATAATTTTTGGCGCAGTATTTCTACTTGGGTATTGTACAACAAAACAAAAACCGCCAGTAGAAAAATGTATCAGCGAAAAAACACTTCAAGGGTGTGAACAGGCAGGATTTGATGTAGAGGCGCAATTGAGACGATGTGAGTGGGCTTTTTTGAGATGCGTAGACACAAATGATATTCTACAAGAAAAATTAAAAGGAGAAAAATAATGTTAGTACTTGAATTGACAGTTGAACAAAAAAATGATTTGGTTGGGTTGGTAGATATGCTTTTGAAGGTCAACGGGGTGAGCGCCCTCGCTAAGAGCGTTGAGATCATGAATGTTCTAAACTCTGCTCAGATAAAACAAACTAAAAATGATTTGGCTGGAACTTTGTAATGTCTAAGAAGTCAAACAAACCGCTTAAAGAAGATATGAAAACTCTGCAAAAGACCGGAGGCGCCGACTCATTGTACCAACGGATGACCTCGACTAAAAAGTCTGGCGCGCGGGGCGATAAACAAAAGAGCGGCGAAGACATCTATGACGAACTCGGCTGGTCCGACGATCCGTCAATGGAGAGTAACACTGATCAAAAAGACAAGTTCCAGAAACAAAAAGTTTTTGATCAGATGATGGAAAATCGTAAAAAGAGATTGGGCTTGGGTAAGTTAGACAAAAAGGTAAACAAATGAAAGACGTACTTAAAGACCTGCCGCCTTCATCTCAAGTTGAAACTCGTCTATGGCTTGACGGAGACGGTTTGTTAAATATTGCTTTTGAACCTATTCAGCCGGCAATGAAAGTTGTAATCGACCCGTCCGCTATGGAAAGTTTCAATAATACGTTGACGGAAAAGGTTGTTGGAATGAGCCCAAAGGATCCGAAAGTGATTGGTTACTTGAAAGAATATAGTGAGCGATGGCTGGATCAAGCTTGGCGTTCGGGGTACGTTTTGCTCGAAGACGTCATGGCGAAAGATATTGAAGGGGAATCGGTTTATAAACCTTGGGCATACAAGGAAAAGGCACTAAAATGAATCTTGTCCCATATCCAAATAACATTCTAATGAGCCCAACAATCAACATTGGAGAAGTTCCGCTTGAAGGATTCAAAGATGTTATTGAACTAATGTTCAAATCTTGTGAAGAATATCAAGGAGTAGGACTTACAGCAAATCAGGTAGGGCTTATTTTTTCTATATTCGTAATGAACTTCAAAGAAAAAGGAGTATTATTCTCTGGGGTGTTTATTAATCCGGAGATTGTTTCGCATTCAGACGAAACTCTGGTGGCTCCTGAAATGTGTCTTTCTTTACCGAGCGTCAAAGTTAATAAAGAACGATGGAAGACAATTAATGCTCGATGGAAAGATGCAGCGGGCGTAGTTCACGAAGAAGAAATGATTGGGATGAAAGCCGTTATTTTTCAACACGAATTTGATCATTGCTGCGGGAAGACTATTTTGTCTTCTTTGCCAGCGATCAAACAAAGAATGGTTGTTGAGAAAATGAAAAAGAAATTAAATCTATTGATAAAGAGTTATATCAAAAGGGATTTGCAAGCGTAAGTTTGGAAATCAGTCCTGGCTACGGATCAAGTCACGTTTTTACCTCCCAAGAAAACAATTGGAACTTTGACATCTGTGATCAATGTTGTACTGAAATTTTGAAGACTTTCAAAAAAGATGTTTTGACGGTTGATTGGAGTGATGATGAGTAAGAAGATACGTCTTGCGATCGACATGGATGGGGTTATTGTAAATATTTTACAGCCGTGGCTTGAAAAATACAACACAGAAACTGGTGAAAATATTCAAGTAGAAGATATCAAAGAGTGGGATCTATTCAAAACGGTTAAACAACCTAAAATATTGAACAAGATTCTTCTTTCGAAACATTTTTTTTCAACTCCTAAACCTTATTTGGATGTTCTTGATGTATTTCCAAAACTTCTCAAAGATGAACGTTTTGAGGTTTTTGTGTTAACGAGAGTCCCGCGGGGTTCAGAACGAGGAATGTTCGAAAAGCGAATGTGGCTAAAAAATCATTTCAACTTTCCGCAAGAAAACTTTATCGCGGCGCATAAGAAGTTTATGATTTGTGCTGATTTATTGCTTGACGATCAAATAGAAAATCTTCGAGATTTCAAGAAAGAGGATCCAAAAAGACTTTCAGTATGTTTTGACCACCCATATAATCAAGGTGCGATTTGTGACGCTCGTGTGAAGTCTTGGAAAGAGTTTTCGTTATTATTGGATAAGATTTGGGATACAAAACGGACAGTGAAGCAGACGAAGTGTAATCGACACAAAGATTGTTCCAAGAAGAAACAAGGAAGTGAATGTTGTTTTTCTTCAACTTGTGAAGAATGTTTTGGATATTAAATGAAAGGACCAAAGAAAAAATTAGTCCCTTTCAGGCTGTGGGATAGTGATATTATCAAACTAAAAAGTCGAATCGTGCTTGACAATACGAATTTTCAAAAGGTATGTGAACTTCTGGTGCTTCTCTATATTGCCGGCGACGAATACATAGCCAAACAAATAAAAACAGTTTGCGGCAAAAAGAATGGAAACAAAAGAAAGTATACTTCGGAATTTGATGATCTTGAAAGATCAATGTTGTACAAAAAAATTGAATCGTTTTCTAATCTTTCAGAAACTCAACAGATACTCGAAGAAATGGACAGAGAGAAAAAATAAAGGAAAACAAAAAAATGAACAAGATTTATACGTTGAGCACTGGCGGCGGCTTTAGAGAAGTAGTAAAGAATTTTCAAGACAAATTATCTCCCGACGAAGAAATTGTTTCTACTGCGATCAATGGAGAATGGTTTGTTATTACTACTCGTACTGTCGATGCCGCAAAACGAAAACGTAACCTGTTACTCGAAGAAGCAATGAAGCGGCCACCGAAGATCTAGCCGTTCTTGTGCATGTTTGCAATGCTTGCCTGATCTTCCTCTGACAGTGCGAATCCCAACTTGGTATATTTGATGGCGCGCTGGAAAGTTTTACTCCCTAAGACGCCCGTAAAAAGCATTTCTTGTTTCTCAAGACATAGAAGTGTCGCATTAGTGCCCGCGCCAAAATAAAGATAATCTTCGTCCATAGCAATTTGACAAATGTTGAAATCAAAAGAACTGATGTGCTCTACTGATTTTGGTTCATGAAAAGAGATGAGATCGAGTTCAAACGTTTCATCTTTTTTGGAACAGACATAGTGAATGTTTTTACTCGGTGATTTATATCCTACGGTTTCTTTAACTGTCCAATCAAGCCGCAAATACTCCTCTTTAAGACATTCCAGATATTTTTCGTCTCCATTGACGTAAATATCAATATCTCTAATTGGCTGATTGATAGCCCGTCGCGCAAAGAACCCACCAGAAACAAATAAGTTTTTTCCATCAAATGGGGCATAATCTTCGAGATATTCACGACACTCAGAAAAAAATTTCGCCCAACGCCTTGGGAATTGCAATTTCAAATTTGATAATTCAAATCTTGCTATCATTGAGAAACCTTTCAATTTCTTCAGAGAATGTTTCGAAACGCCCCGGCGAAATCAACTTAATTTTAGCTATAGATAATAGACGTTTCGCCTCTCTAAGCGTTTCGTTTCTATGATAAATCCCATTTTCATAACCAACCTGATATGCTTCTTTAGCCACTTCTCCGCCCGCGCACGTTGAGCATTCCTTCTCTCCTTCGTCATACGGAAATTCACGTGAACATTCAGGACAATATTTTGGTTCTCCCATTTTTCTCATTTTAAACCCAGAAGACCTTCAAGATTCTTAATTTGAATCTTGGCGAAAAAATCCTCAAATGAAGTAATTTTACCAGAACGCATAGTGAATAACGCACCGGCAAAAGGATAATCTTTCACTGCAAGAGCAAAATCTTTTTGACTTTCAATCGACTTCACCGTATTGTAGCATTGATTTACCTCAATCAACAACGCAAAATACTTGTCTTTGATTTCTTTGTGCAAGTCTGACCATTCGGGAAAATACGTGAGGAACTCCGCGGCTTCATTTGTTCTCACGATTTCGAGCATTCTTTTGTTTGACATGTGATCGATCATTCGATGCAACGCGACATATTTTGGAGATTTTACTTTTAACCTATTAAAATTTGCGTCTACAACAACATAACCTTCCTGCTCTATGGGGTTCATGGATTGTAGCGAGTCAATAACTTCTTTCACGGAGCCAAGAGGATATTTTTTAACGCATTCCCACTTGTAAAATTCGGGAGTTTCTTCGTTAAAGTTATGAACATTTCGAACTCCATGGAGAACAATTCTATTCTTTTTGTGTTGGACAACTATACGATTAAACGGTGTAAGCAGTTCGAACATGTAGCAATAAACGGTACTGGACGTTCCGTTTGGTAATTCATAATCTAATTCTTTCCAAACCCGCCAAAATAATTCTTCAAATGTAAATCCAAAGTCACCTACATCGCCAGATGCGTCGGGAGTTCCAGAGGTTGAGACGTTCCATTTGTTGTCGTACCAGAACAACGTGCACAAAGACCCGTCAAGCTTTTCGTAAATACTTGCCGTACGCCAATCAATTTCTGCTGCACCTAGCTCACCATAATTTAAAAAACGTTCGTAAGGAAAACAAACAACGTTCCAGTTGTTGTTCTCGTCTAAAATAACGCCTCGGCACTCTCTAACGATTTCATCGTGTTTGGGACTGCTAATTTGATCGTACTTAAACAATATAAGATTTTTATATCTATCGTGCCTTTTTGTTACTATAGATAATTTCTTTTCTAACTCAAGAACAGAATTTTTTTCAAGAAATTTTTGTAGATTAAGCTTTTTCATAAAATTTACTTTTATATCTATAAACTGTTTGAAAGGCAATTCCAAGCTCTTTAGCTATCTTCATAGGAGAAGCACCGGACTCAAGCAGAGTTAATATCTGTTTTTTTATTTGAAGATTTTTAAACCACGTAGTATTTTCTTTTTCGGTAGCAACATAGTTAAAAAAGAATGAACTTTTTTTGGTGTTAAATAATTTTTTATTTGAATAAAGCCACTCGCCGAAGTCGCAAGCTTTGCGTCCATACCAACGAAGCTCGTAACAATTTTTTGCATGTTTTATTTCTTGAATTTTAGGACCAAAAGGAACTATTGACTCACAATGCATTATAAAATTCTTAGTTCCGACAAAAGATATAGATAAGTATTTACAGTTTTTAACGTTTTGAGATTTTGTTACGCAGCCATCGCCATCGATGTATCCTCTAATAAAATCTCTTAAATATTTTGTAGGAATATTTTTGGGAAATTCGTAAATAAGGCTCTTGTTGGGTACGACATTATATTTCGAAAGACTTTTTTGTAATTTCGAAGAACTAAAATATATGCCGTAAGCATACTTTCCAGACGCTGTCATTATTTTAATGACGTTGCCGTTAAATAATAAAATATTTTTTATGTATTGTATTAGATCTTCTTGCTCTGTTTGTTGTATGGAGATGACATTGTTTTTTGACACACAACCATCAGAAGCAAACAAACCCAATAACCAACATTTTTCCGCCGTAAGATGATCAAAATAATTATGATTTACGTCGTACGCTTGGTATTTTCCATTTTTTTGTCGTAGTACCATATTATAATATAGGTAACTTAGAAGAATTAAAGAGATTTTTTTTAACTATTTGTATAAATAATCTCATTCTGTTGGCAAGAAGGTTATACACACTTCTTCTCCCGTGTCTTCTATGCCGACACAAACCTCTCTTGGTTTCCCCGGTACAGGTTCTATTGGTTTTTCATTAACTCGTACGGTCATTCTTTTTACCGTTTTCTTAAGGTAGATTAATTTTTCTTCTTGTCGTTCCCGAATTGTTTGAAGTTGTAAAATCTGCGCCTGTTGCTCTTCAATTTGTTTTTTAAATGTTCCGGCGCACGAAACGAGAAACAAAAAAATGATTGAGTTTTTCATAGCCGTTCTCTGCATGACAGATACCATCCCGACGGTAGCAATAAATTACCCGACAAAATATCTTGCCACTCGGAAGGGCTCAACAAAATTAATGTGGATGTGAAGTTAATCCCCAGATCTGGTCGCGCCAAAAATGTGAATGGTAAAATCTCACCAGAGTTTGGTACGTTTTCCGAAACTTCAAGAAGTCGAATATCCGTGAGATAAGAATCTGCAAATAGGTAAATATCTGTCGTACCAGGATCTTCTTTTCGGTGTGCATCGGCTAAAACCTTAGCTGTTGCAAGATACTCTTGTTCCTTAGTCATTTTAAATAATCCTGCTGATATATTTTTCGCGAGGGCAGATGTATTCCTGTTAATTTTTTCTCTCTACTGTCATCAAGACAAACAGCATAATCTCCCCACCAACGAAGTCCGAACTGCGAATTGTGCCCACATATCTGAAGAGCGTATTCTCTGCCGATAGGCTCACTTCTGTTCCAAATAATAGAATTGTCGGATTTAGGAAAATCTTCCCAATCCCTACCAAGATCACAAGCTTCAAGAACCGTGTTATAGTCGGGATGAACAAACGCATGAGAGATTAGACAGTTATCAATTTCGAGATATTTTGGAAGCTTTCTAATCCAGTCGATATATTCTTGAGGAACGTCAGAAGGAAATGATCTAATGGTTGCAGAACCTCCATTGTATTGCCAGGTACCATATTGATAGTAAGATGGTTTATTGCTCTTTTGATTAGCGCAATGATCCAAGAGAAGGTGCTCGTGATTACCCATTATTGCTCGTCCATTTTTCATAAAGAAATCAAGTACCTGTTTAGACTGATCGTGTCTATCGACCATATCACCAATACTAATTGGTTCTCCGGGCGGCATTTTGTCTAGAAGCAACATTAATTCATCATAACGCCCAGCAATATCTGAAACTATATTAACCATTATTTATTTTCTACTAACGTTCCTTGAGATGAGTCTCCGGGTTTGATGACGAGATCAAGAGATCGTAAACGATTTCTAAACACTTGCTCATATAGCACAGGTTCATAAGCGTCTAAACTGTCATAGACAATTTTTTCTATTTTATCAATTATAGATTCATCAAGTTTCATGGATTCTCCCGACACAAAGAAGCAACGACAGAGTTCATATCGTCAAAGATCACTTGCCAATCGGCAACAAGATTAAAATATTTTCCATTTGCGCCTTCGGCAATATATTGAAAGTCCGCTGGATAGTTTGACCAAATAAAGGGAAGAGTGCCTGAATTAATGCACGAATCAATAATCATTTGCCCGGTTGTCCGTGGTGAAGTATATGATTGTTGCGGCTCATCGGTCATAGCAAAAAATAATCCAATTGATTCTGATCGCCACAAAAGATTAAGTGGGTTGTTAAATCTTTCACATACGCCATACATAGAATCCATTGATGCTTCTGCCGCTCCGCCATTGCATCCGAGAGACTGTAATCTATTTCTAATATTAGCGAAATCTGTAAAGTTTGTATCAACCCAAACATATGGGAAAAAATGAACCGACATAATCACAAGTGCAAATTGAAAGTTTGGATTACCATCAAATTGGGCAGCGTAGGCATTACAAGCTCCAGCAACCGCTGAAATAGTTCCGCACATTGAACCAGATGTATCAATGATAAAAACGATGTCATATGTTCCGGTTAATTCTTCGCCGGTATCATCTACGACGCCATTACAGTCCTGATCTATAATTCCGTCACAAATCTCAGGAGAAGGAAGATGTTCATTTGTACATTCAATAATGCCATCTTGACACGAAAGCGCGCCGGGGTGGCAAGGAAAATTTAATTCCGTCCCAATCAGACCAGAATAACAATATTGTCCAACAAACACGCTTTCATCTGTTCGGCCGTCGCAGTCTCCATCTAAATTATCGCACCGAGTTTCATTTTCTATTACCTGTCCATTTTCTTGTTCAACGTTAGGTCCGTAAGAACAAGACCAAGATCCATTAATACATTCAACAATGCTGCTAGCACACGCGCCTAACGACAGACAAGGATATTCTTCTAGCCCGTGTATTCCCGGACGGAAAGTACGTGGAGTTACAGAATAAACGTGTTCATCTGTTAGGTTGTTGCACGATTCGTCGCGGTCATCACAAGTTTCTTCCGTAGGAACAACTTCTCCTTCGCAAGAAATTATGTTAAAATTTTCGTCGCAGATTGGTTTTCCCGACCTACATTCGCCGACATTTTTAGTTTTTGGATCACCGCTATAACATTCCCGCGGGCATACTCTTTTTAGATTACTATCGTCAGCGCACGACAATAAAAAAAATAAAAAATATGCCCGGGGAATGTTCATTAACAAGCTAGTTTGATTGCCAGGGCATCAACTTTGTCACCGAGAGCAAAAACTCCTTCACGGTGTCCTACCCTATACATTTCAACACACAATTTTTTGATCAATTTAAATTCCGCTGGATTGAGATCAACATTGACATCTCCCACGAGATCATCAAAAAAGCTTTCTGCATCTTTTTGTTTTTGGGGCTTACTCATTGGTTTCTCCCGGGAGTATGGTTAAAATCTCCGCCAGTTTCTTGGACTACAGGTTCGACTGCTTTACCTATCCGCTCTAATCTCTGAGTGTCAAAATATTCAAAAGGTGCCTTACCGTCCTTACCTACTTTTCCTTCTACTCCATAGCGCACACATCCATACAAATATTCAATTCTTTGAACTGCTACACCAGTAAAACCAGTAATTTTATCTTTTACTTTTGAACCAAGTTTAATCATTGGAATTCACCATCTCAAATGTACTCTTGTCTTCCGGCGTAACTTCAACGTCACGCTGTTGAACCGTTTCTGGCAGTGCAGTCAATGTTTCTTCGACCTTCCCTTCCAACCAACTTTGTGCCCGCGACACAAGCATTTCTACTTCTTCGCGAGTAATGTTGACCGATGTCGACCAACGAACCTTACCGTAATTTACTTTTTCGGTTAAGTTCAATACTGGTTCCTTGGTTCCTGCATGCGTTTGTAGAGACAACTCTACAAGACCCTTTGAGTTCGCAGTTGATTTGCCATTAGCAGATGAATGGACCCGTCCAGAACTTTTCAATACACGTAGCATTTTGTTTTCCTTTAGTGATCGTTATTGATCACAGAGAGCACTCTAGCATATCAGACTACTTGTTTACAACTTTTTTCTGAAAACCTTTCAAAATATCTTCAGCACAGTCATCACAGATATCGAACTCCAGGCAATTAACGTCATCAAACTTTGAACCGTATCCCATATTAAATATCATTTCTCCGCCGCCCATGAGACAGGACCATTTGCCCAAAACATCAATAACAAGTTTTTTTTGACATCGATCACAGTTAACGGATACGAGAACTTCTTCTGTTTTCGTAATTTTCTTTGGTTTATAATTTTTCATCCGCCATCCCTCAAAAATATTTGAAATAATTTAGCTGTTTTAGCACCGATATATTTTCTGACTTCTTTAGTCTCAACGATTTCGTCTTTACCCTCGGTGAAAATATCTAAAATCATTGCTTTGATTACCTTGTTCATGTCTTTCATTTCGGGTTCAGCATTCCATTCAGATCGCAATCGATCGAGTACATGACGAAGGCGTTCCGGAAGCACCCACTCATCGGCAATTTCTTTCGCGCCTTCCAGAACTCTCAATTGTTCTGGATCTGAAAATCGGGGAGTATGTTCTCGTTCGGCGAAAATAGGATTTTTGTGCTTCGAAATGATCCGCCCAGAATTTGGATGAATCAAATTAATTAGAGGACGCAAAACTATTCCCTCTCTTGTCTTTCCGTGGCCCATACCTCGACGGACAGCTATTTCACTCTCCTCTAACATGGCGGCATTTATCGCCTCTTCGGTTGTGTCTATTACTTTATATGGGATAAACTCAAAACCTAATTTAAGGGCAATTTTTTCTGCTTGAAAAACACCCAGAAATTCTTCATTGATTTTTACTTCAAACGTAATAAATGACAAGTTTGGACCGTACGTTTGAGACATTCCTTGCATTTTTCCTCCTAAAGATTCTCCGTAGACAGTAAGATTTTGAATATCGGGATGTTCTTTGGCGTTTTCACGAAACTTGTTTAATAATTCTTCTTGGTTGAATAGAGCAACAAATTGATCATGTTTTGCTCCGCCAGAAAAGAAATGAAGTTTATCTTCTTGTTGATTGTACTTTACATTACTAGACGTACCATGTCCTTTTTCCATTGCAATCGCTTGTTTGAAATACAAAATGTCTTTATTTTTGTAAAGATTATTTATTTTCATGTATGAAATGGGACACCTCTTATTGTTTAAATCCTGTGAATAAAAATATAGCCACCGGTAGATTTGTATTTTTTTAACAAACATTTACCAATGTTTTGTCTATGGATTTTTAATACATTTGCGCATTCTTGTTGATTGATCCAATCTCCAATATACTCTCCTGTGGCTTTCCGATAAACAGAAAAAGGCTTGCAGCCTTTAGATGTAGATATTTGCTCTCTTGCTTTTGGATTTTGAAATCTTTTTTTGGCTAATTTTGACAAAAATTCTCGCGCAAGTGGTTCTGAAAATTGTTTTTTTGAGGATTCTGATAGTAAAAATTTTGTCTTTTCGGAATGAGATCGACCATAGAAGGGGTGATTTTTTGGATTTTTAAATCTGTCTATCGCGGCTGTTGACATTTTTGCAATTGTTTTTTCCGAAAACATTCTTCCGAAATTATGATTGTTGGAGCCTCTCATTTTTTCTTTAGTTTCTTCAGATTTAGCACCATTAAGCCCTCCTTCTGTACAATTGTATCCGTTATCTATCGCGTTATACTCTTGAATCGTTTTAATTTCTAAATTGTTTAATTCGTCATACGATTTGATGTCTTGATGTAAAATTTCCCATACTAACAAATCGGTATACTTTCTAATAGCGTTATGAAATTTGCAGTTATGATCTTTTTGGTTTGAATGCAGCGCGCTCTTGAAGTGCGTTTTCTTTCTTCCTTCAAGAGTTTTGGTCGTCTGTCCTATATAAATTTTTCCAGACGGCGATGTCACCTTATAAATAATTCCGTTAATTTGCTTCATGTGTATTTATGTATTAAACACACCTCCTTTTAAATACCGTTATTACGCTATTATCTCATCGCAGACAAGTTTTCACGACAAAAACATACCCAATTATCAATTTATCCTAAAGGTTGATTGTAAGTCGTTTTTGTCGATTTCATCTTATCTCTTTTTAATTGGCGATCCCACTGTCTGACTTGCTTTTGATATCCATTTCGAATAACCCAAGCAAACAAAGGAAAAGTAACGGGGAACAACAATAAAAAAGATAAGTTAAAAACAAAAACTGAAAGCATCAAACAAATTTCTTTTCCCGCCATTAGTCCGTCTTCAACAGAATGTTTCGCTAATGTCTTCATATGTCTCCAAAGAGAAGCTTTGGCAAGTGCCGCTGGAGAATTTGGATGTGGTGATTTATTCATTTGGTTACCGAACAAAAAATCCAACTCCTATTTCGTTCATTTTTCTTCCTAAGAACATCCCGCGACGGTCACTACCTTTATAGTACAACAAACAAAACCTTGTTTCTGCATACTCACCAGCAAATAACCAACCTGTCTGAACGGAAAAATCAAAGGAATTTGTGTCTTGATTGTACCTAATATCATCAGCAAAGAACAATCCTGATGAATGTTTGATCACGTACCCCTGTCCAATAAACCATCGTTTGAGATGTTTAGGAAATATTTTATGAATATACCCAACGTGGACATATGATTTAATTTTTGTTTTGCCGACCTCTGTTTCCCGAGCGATTTCAAAAGATAGAAAATCTCTGGAATAGTTTTTGATTGGCGGCGAAATAGAAATATTTTCCTTTTCTTCAATTATTTTAATCTTTTCTTTCTCTTCGTGAGTAAGGGATTTTTCCCAAAGAAGATCAAAACCGTCAGAACGATGAGCGCTCAAATGCGTGAATTTCAAAGCACCAGAAAAAGACCCGATTCTAAACATCAGCGGCACGGCAATTAAAAAATCCTGAGTAATCAACGGAAAGGCCCCTTCGTCATATCCTAAAATTGACCATGACGCTGCCTCGATTCCCAATTGTAATTTAAGATCTGAACTTCTTTGTAAAAGAACAACCGGAATGGTTCTTCCGATTATAGCCTCAAGGTATTGAAGTTGCGCGCCTCGATATTCTGATGACTTGAGAAACAACCCACTTTCTGGTGAACGAACATATGCAAGAGGATTTTCGTAGATTGGTTTATCGTCAAGAACAGAAAAAGAAATAACAGAAAAC
>ERZ1292632.567-Hain-H43-01um-R2-567-length-40778-cov-47_pt2 | contig 13036 bp, 20 predicted proteins | sample MGYA00564407_ERZ1292632 | MGnify/ENA primary metagenome ERZ1292632 (study PRJEB36523, sample SAMEA6512637) | groundwater metagenome | collected 2019-01-08 | study: AquaDiva: Metagenomics assemblies of 32 groundwater samples
GGTTACGTTGCCGTAAGTTACAGTAAGATGGCAGTTGAGGAAAAACATGCGAAAATCAAAATTACCCTTTGGAATGCCGGCGTTACAAATCCCGCCTTACCTTCTGGCAAGCTTCTTAGCCTTCTTGCCAGCGATAATATTAATCATCTTGGTGACCATTCTCAGAACAAACGTTCTAATTCCGATGGGTCCAGTTGGTCAAATCGCGCAGGCCATGTCAACCAGGGCAATCGAACCATTACAGGAACCAATCTTTTTGCCGATGATAAGCTCGAATTTACCGGTTCCCACCTCGGTTCCGACGCCGATGCCGGAAGTGACAGTTTTGCCAACGGATACTCCGGTTTTGGAGACGATTGAGCAAGAATGTCGAATCGCCAATTTCCCAGGTGAAATTCAGCAATGGTGTGAACTAATTGAGAAATGGGCTGGGGAACGGGGACTGGATTCGGAGTTAATTGCTGCATTGATATGGGTTGAGTCACGCGGGAATGAGGGGGCAATTTCCCGCTCGGGGGCGGTTGGCTTAATGCAAGTCATGCCTTCAGATGGGATTGCGGCTGGATTCCAATGCGCTAACGGACCATGTTTTGGTAATCGCCCTACGATTGAAGAATTGTTAAGACCCAATTTTAACATTGAGTACGGGACGGGAATGTTGGCTGGGCTGATTAAACATTATGGGACTGAGCGAGATGGGTTAAAACATTATGGCCCATCACGAAACAACTATTCGTACGTGGACTTGATTTATGCCACACAAGAAAAATTTGGAGACTAAAAATAAATGGATCCTATTACTTACTTTTTACGTGTGTTCTTTTCGGCTTTCCTGGTTGAGACTTTAGTGGAATACCTGCTCGGACTGCCCTTTGACAGAATCGAAAAGCTAAACCCCTACAAATGGGCGTTGGTTTACTTCTCCGCAGTTTTCGGCGTCGGTCTTGCGGTGTTCTACAGGATCGATATTTTGCCTCTCACCGGGCTTGAGCCTTCGATTGTTGGTCAGGTTTTAACTGGTTTATTAATCAGTCGCGGGTCTAATTTTATTAACGACCTTTGGTCCCGATTTTTCCCATCCGGTGTCAAATACGATTTGCAAGACTTTGAGTCGGGTCATATTGCTGGATATGGCATGGGGTATGCGGACGGGCGGAACGATGAGTTGGCTGAGAGCGGGCCGAAGTAAATGGCGCACGGAGGCGATACTCATTCTGGACCGCGCAAAACAGTTGAGCTTTTGGCTGGGGTAAAAACATCGGGCGAAACTAATCGAGCTGTTGTTCTTTGCAACGATTTTTTAAGGATGGGGCCCGGACGGTCAACTAAAGGACTTTTAAAAATCTTGGAACCCGGAATGACAGCGACCGAGCGGCAAATTGCCCATTTCAAGCACCGAAACCGATGGGATGAGCGTGCCGTAATCTACGACCAACAATCCGAAACTGAGAAAAATTTTAAGGCTCGGGAAATGTTATCAACTGGCCTAGCGTTGACCTATAACCGTGTCGCAGAATTAAAAGCATTGGCCGAGAAGCTTACGGGTTATATAAATGACGAAGATCGTGTATGGTTGACCGATGTTAAAATACTGGGTTTGGGTCATGGTGCAAAAAGGATCGATGTAATTAGGTTCAACTACCACCTGATCGACCAATTCCGAGAGACTTTAAACGATCTTGCTTTAGAGGTTGGCGGGCGAGTCCGCAAAACCGAGTTAGCGAATCCAGAAGGTGAAACTTTTATGGTTGGGGATAATGATGAGATCCGCGAAAAGCTCAAGCGAAGGTTCCTTGACGTCATCGATTCAGAGCCTTTCGTCAGCCCAACGGAGTAAAGTTCTTGATAGCTTATCCGATATTGAGTTAAGATTCCTAAAGTACGAGTGGGATCTCTGGGCACGAGACAATCAAAAGGAACCTCAAGGAAATTGGGGAGTATGGATGATTCTGGCCGGCAGAGGGTTTGGGAAGACTCGAGTTGGAGCCGAGCAAGTGCGAAAATGGGTGAAAAAATATCCACTCGTTAATGTCATCGGGGCGACCGCTGATGACGGTCGTGATGTAATGGTGGAGGGCGAAAGTGGAATTTTGGCAATTTGTCCGTCAAACGAGCGACCGGAATATAAAGTTTCCAAACGGCGGTTGGAATGGCCGAACGGGGCAATCAGTCTAATCTTTACGGCCGATCAACCCGAGCGATTGCGCGGAAAACAACACATGAAACTTTGGTGTGATGAAGTTGCAGCATGGCGATATATGGACAAAGCCTGGGACCAAGCGATGCTAGGTTTACGATTAGGCGATAAGCCACAAGTGATTGTAACAACGACACCACGCCCCCTGCCTTTGATAAAATCGATCATTGCCGACAAGAACAATATCACTGTATATGGCACAACTTATGATAATCGGCCGAATTTGGCGCCCGGGTTTTTCGATTATGTTATCAAAAAATACGAAGGCACGCGGTTAGGCGAGCAAGAGCTAAATGCCAAAATTCTCGAAGATGTTGTTGGCGCTTTATGGACGTGGGCCAGTATCGATCAATATCGGGTTCCTATTCAACCGGCATTGGAAAGGATTGTTATTGCGATCGACCCTGCCGTTTCGACAAATCCTGATTCCGATGAAACCGGGATTATTGCAACTGGATTAGGAGTCGACGGTCATGGTTATGTTTTAGGCGATTCGTCTGGAGTTTATACGCCGTTGACATGGGCCCGAAAAGCGATTACTCAATACGAATTGCTTAGTGCCGATGCAATTATTGCCGAAGTAAATCAGGGCGGCGATCTTGTTGAAGCAAACTTGCGATCTAATGGATATATGGGCCGAATCATTAAAGTCCACGCTTCACGCGGCAAAAAGCTTCGTGCCGAACCAATCAGCGGACTTTATGAGCAAGGCAAAATTCATCACGTTGGGTTGTTCGGTACGCTGGAGTCGCAAATGACAACGTGGGAGCCAGGATTATCGAAAGACTCGCCGGACCGAGTGGACGCTCTAGTTTATGGAATGACTTATTTACTAACTAAGGGCGAACAACGAAAAGCTACGTCAAGGCAAGGATAAAATATGCCGATAACCGATTTAGAACGTGCCCATAAGGCACTCCTAGATAAATTACCTAAGTATAACCAGCTTTTCGAGTATGCCGAAGGCGATCAGCCGTTAGTATATTCGACGGCTAGACTTCGCGAAGCGTTTGATGATTTTAACGCACGCTTTCAACAAAATTGGTGTTCCGTTGTCATTAACGTAACCCTTGACCGAATGGCTTTGTTGGGGTTTGAAGTAAAAGATGCAAATAAAACCAATATATTGGCTGAAATCTGGCAAAACGAAAAAATTGCTTTGGAGGCTTATGAAACTCATTACTCAACTTTGGTAACTGGTGAAGCTTTTATCGTTGCTTGGAAAAGTGATGACGATAAGGTTGAAGTTTATCACAACGATCCACGAATGTGCCATGTGTTCTATAATTCCGGCAATCCCAAGAAAAAAGAATTTGCTTGCAAATGGTGGCGAGACGAAAAGGAAGAAGCTTATTACTTGACGCTGTATTATTCCGACCGGTTGGAATATTATTCGGTCAATGCTAAAAGCACTCCGAGCAGCGCAAGAGCTTTTCTCCCAATGGATCCACCATCCGCTCCGAATCCCTTTGGCGTCATTCCAGTTTTCCATTTTAGAACTAGCTCTAAGGGCCCGAAAAGCGATATTGAGCCTATCCTATCCCTTCAGGACGCAATAAACAAGCTGTTTGCGGACATGATGGTTGCCGGAGAGTACGGGGCGTTCCGCCAAAGATGGATCATCAGTAACTCGGACACCTCGGCGCTCAAAAATTCGCCTAATGAAATTTGGTCGATTCCCGCTGGCGACGGTCAAGGCCAGCAATCTTCTGTCGGCGACTTCAATCCGACCGACTTGGATAATTATCTTCAAGCCATGGACAAGATCGCCGCAGTTATCGCCATTGTTTCGCGTACGCCAAAGCATTTTTTCTTTGGATCCGCGGCCGACGTTTCCGGCGAGGCTTTGTTAGTCGCCGAAACGCCATTGATAAAAAAGGTTAAGCAATACGAGAGTAATTTCGATTCAAGTTGGTCCGAGCTTGGAGCCTTCTTGCTTCGTTTGAGCGGAAGCGGCGAAACATCTCAAGACGAAGTCACACCTCTTTGGGCGCCCCTACACTCCGTTCAACCGGCAACCGAGGCAACTACACTAAAAACCAACATCGAAGCCGGAATCCCGCTAGTTACTCAGCTCCGTCGGCAAGGGTGGACTGAAGATGAACTTGAGGCGATGCAAAAGGACGAAGCAGATCAAAAGGCTAAAACAACCTCTATGGCTTCGGCCCTATTGGAACAAGCTCGGATAAAACAAGAGCAAGCAAACGACGGCGATGGGAATTCCTAGCGTTCCTCCCCCCGAATCTGATGTTGTTCGGGTGCTGAATGATTTTCGTAAGCTGACCGACGATCGAGATACTGAGGCTATGCGCACACTGGCAGATCAATGGTTCCTTGTTGAAAATAATCTCGAAAACGATATGTTTCGGCTTGCCCATCAAATGGCGGAAAACCGGTTAGCCGGTAAGGTTATTACCGAACAAATGGTTTTCTTAGACCAACGATATAAGATTTTGTATGATAATATGACTGCGCAAATTGATAAATATGCCACTGGGGCAGTCGACTTAATTGCTGGCAGCGCAAGTAACATGGCATTATTGGGAGTGGACGCAGCTAATGCAGCAATTTTTTCCTCTTATGGTCCGCTAGGTGGGTTTTGGAACCGACTAAATATTCGAGCGGTCGAGGCGATGGTTGCCACTACGGGCGCCAAAGGTCCACTTCGCTTACTTCTTAGAGAGACATTTCCTTTAAGCACCAACGGATTAATTAAGGCTTTAATCAACGGAATGGCAAGGGGCGAAGGCGCAGCAGCGACTGCCAAGAAAATGGCCGAGGGATTCGGAATGGGATTGGAGCGCTCTTTGTTAATCGCTCGAACGGAAAATGCACGCGCTTACCGGTTTGGGTCGGTCGAGCAATATCGAGAAAGCGGAGTTGTTAGGGTATTTATGCGTTTGGTCAAAAAAGTTACCGCTTGCATGGCTTGTTTGATAGAGGATGGCGAAGTGATACGTCTTGAAAACGAGCTGACCGATCATCCACGTGGCAAATGCAGCGCAATTCCTTGGGTCGAGGGAACCGATCCACCGGCTTGGGAGAAGGGAAAAGAATGGTTCAAAAGACAGCCCGAAGCAGAGCAACGCCGGCGGATGGGCAACGCGAAGTATGAGGCATGGAAAGATGATAAGATCAGTCTTGAAGATTTAGTTAGGGAACATAAATCAAAAGTCTGGGGCAATAGCCCACGAGTTACAACTCTAAAGGAATTAGGACTTGGCATAAAATCAAAGAAAAAATCAGAAGCAACAGTCGATATTTATGTCAAAGGTAAAAATTTAACTGAAGATGGTGGAGCGGTTCTTGATTTTAATAAACGATGGCACGATTATACGGGTCGACGCGACTACGTTCCTGATGCAAGGCTTGCAGCTATTGGCGATATGCAAGGGTTTTCCGGTTTACCAACCAAGTTGACTCAAGCCCAATATGCCGATAAGTTGGCAAAAGGCGAAGCAAAACAAATGTTTCGTGGGACTGCCGATAGTGGAGGAAAAGGCTCGGGTGCAAGATATGCTGAGCAATTCCGTACCGGGGATATGTTTTATGGTCTAGGTATTTATGGCAATGGGGTTTATTTTGCGGTCGATCCAATGATTGCGGTAGCATATTCTAGAGAATCTCAAATGACCGATAAAATAATTACCGCGGCGCTTCGGTCGGATGCTAAAATAATTGACTATAAAGATATTGTTTCGGTTGCTGAAGCTACGGGAATGGATAAATTTTTTGACGATCCGGGACAAATTGCCGCCTGGTTAGGGTACGATGCAATTTATAAAGAAGGCACGAATTATTATGTTATTCTTAACCGAACAGCTATGTTTTATCCGGGAGACGATTAATGGATCCAAAAGTTTCGAGGCAATTAGCACAACTAAAACGTGAATTAGAGCAATTAGGTAAGGGATTACGGTTTAATCTAACCTTTATTGATAAAATTTTGGATAATCCCGAATCGATGCAAGTGAAGGCATTCGAAGATGGGTTAAAGGCTTTAAAAGCTAGCGAGAAGCTGGCGAAAGGAAAGGAGTCGAGATGACTAATCAACCACCACCTGGGCAACCACCAACCGGACAACCACCATCTGGGCAATCGTCATCCGGACAGCCGCCAGCTGGACAACCGCCACCTCAAAATTGGGAAACTTGGCTGTCTGCCCAACCACAAGAAGTACAAACGGCTTATGATACTCACGTTACCGGTTTACGGAATGCCGTGCGCGCCACTCGAGATGAACGGGACACGGTAACCAGAGAACTAAAAGACGCAGTAGCAAAGTTGGCGAAAGGGTCTGACGCCGAGAAGACGTTGACTGAAATGATCGCCAAAGCTGAAGTGGCCGAAAGGCGAGCGAGCTTTTACGAAGAGGCAATTAAACCCGAGATAGGGTGCCGAAATGTAAAAGTTGCGTTTGCCTTGGCTCAATCGGATGGTTTATTCGATCGAAAAGGTAACCCGGACTGGGTAGCGCTAAAAGCTTTAGCGCCCGAGCTATTCGGTGACCCTAAACATCCGGCCGGTAATGCCGGTACCGGAACTAATCAATCGCAACCTCATGCGACCATGAATACCCTAATCCGTCGTGCGGCGGGAAGGGAATAAAAGGAAAAAACAATGGCTTTTAATAACATAATCAGCCGGAGCGATGCTTCGGCCTTAATTCCCGAGGATGTGTCGGCCGAAATTTTGGCCCACGTTCCGGAAATGAACCCCATCATGAAGTTAGCGCGCCGATTGCCGAATATGTCGCGTGCTCAGAGACGTTTACCCGTGCTGTCGGCCTTGGCAAGTGCCTACTTTGTCAGTGGGGACAACTCACGCAAGCAGACCAGTGAAGTGAACTGGGCAAACAAATATATCGACGCCGAAGAGCTTGCCGTCATCGTGCCGATTCCAGAAGCCGTTCTGGATGATGTGAATTATGACATATGGGGGCAAGTCCGTCCCGAAATTGAAAAAGCTTTTTCGATTGCTGTTTCCAATGCCGTTCTATACGGAACCAACATCCCCGCCTCATGGACAACCAACCTCGGCGCCGCGGGCCTGGTAACGTTTGGCGGATCGCTTTCTAACGCGGCATACACTGATACTTACGAAGCTATTTTAGGTGAAACTGCAGCTGGTGTCGTTGGTCTTTTCGGTGCAATCGAAGAAGACGGTTACATGGTGACCGGTTCGATCGCGCATCTCTCCATGAAGGCAAAGCTTCGCAATGTTCGCGACTCGAATGGCCAGCCGATTTTCAAGCCTTCGATGCAGGGCGCTTCAAGTTATGAGCTTGACGGTGCACCAGTTTACTTTCCGACTGATGGTTCGATCGTCTCGGCCAGCTCCTTGTTGATTGCCGGGCAGTGGGATCAGTTAGTTTATTCGATGCGCCAGGATATTACTTATAAGGTTTTAGATCAGGCTGTAATTCAAGATGCGGCTGGAACGATTATCTATAACCTCGCTCAGCAAGATATGGTTGCGCTTCGTGCAGTAATCCGTCTTGGCTTTGCTCTACCGAACCCCATCAATCGCGTTCAGCAGACTGAAGCTTCTCGACGCGCTTTCAAGACTTTGATTGCATAAGGAGCAAACCATGGGTCTCTATCCGAAAAATCTCAATGAATTTGTGGCGGGCATGGGAATTCCACGCGGTCCGTTATCGAAAGTCTATCTTGTGGATCCTGTGAACGGCTCGGCAAGCAATCCGGGTACTAGCTGGCAATATCCTCTCTTGACCGTTGCTGCGGCTTATGCGCTTTGCGTCGCCGACCGGCACGACGTGGTTTTGCTCTTATCCGGCGATACCTCGGACCAACCAGCCGCGGCAATCAACTGGAGCAAGGACTTTACTCACCTTATTGGGCTTGGGCCGGAGCATTATGGTGTTGGCCTTCGTTCTCGTATGGTTGGAACAGCTGGCAACGATCTTGCTCAAATCATTACTTTTTCTGGGACTGGGTGTATCGTCAAGAACATCCAATTCTTCCAGGGGAATGATGCTGCGGCCGATAGTGGTGCAGTAATCGTCAGCGGAAGCCGGAACTACTTTGAGAATGTTCTCTTCGCCGGCATGGGTCACGCGACCGCAGGCGCGCGCGCGGGAAGCTATTCGTTGAAAGTGACCGGTTCCGAAAACACCTTCAAGCGTTGCGGAATCGGACTTCAGACGATCGTTCGCGCTGCGGCAAATACCGAGTTACTCATGAGTGGCGATCCGTGCTACCGTAATCGGTTCGTGGACTCCGAATTTCTGTCTTGGTCCGTAACCGCAGGCAAATTTTTGGTGAAGTTTGATTCGACGTCTTCGCCCTGGCAAACGCAATTCGAAAACTGCTTGTTCGCTAACCTCGACCAGGCAGCTGGTGGTGGCGATGGGGCTTCGATCGATAATGCAATTAGTGATGCGTCGGTTTTCAAGCATCATGTTATCCTTCGTGGCAATCTCACGATTGTTGGGTGCACTGGTGTTGCCGACGTTGTAACAAATATCTATGCGTCGGCCCCGACTCCTAGTGTTACGGCCGGTTTAGCTGTCAATCCGACAACCTAATCAATAATGGTCCCTTTTCTGCACGTATGGGGGAAGGGACCAACCAGACAAAATAAAAAAAAGAGGCATAAAATGGGTGTAGCTTTTGCAAATGATGTTGGCAAGGGGGTCATGGAAGTCGAAATCGAGGGTTGGGCGACCGCCGCCGGAAACCTTGGCTCGCTTGCAAATCCCGAAGGTGTGACGCTGATGATTACACGATCTTGGCTGTATTCTCGCGTAATTTCAGCACTTGCCGCGACTTTGAATGTGGGAATCGGGACCGATGCTCAGGATGTTAATGATATTCTGAGTGCTGTCGATCTAAACGCCTTGGCGGCGGGGTCGGCAATCTCTGGCTTCGCTCAGATCGTTGCGGCCGAAACCGCAATGACGACTCCGGCACTCTGGACTGCGGCAAAGTTTTTGAGTTTTACGACCGCAGCTCAGGTCAGCACGGCATTCCGCGGGACTTTGTTCCTAGAATACATTCGGGTAACCGAATAATAGGGGGATAGAAAACGGCGTGAGGTAATGGGTGCGATTATCCACCCATTGCCTCCCGTTATGACAAGGAATAACTATGACAATAACCGCAACTCAGCTTGCCGATCTTCGCCGAATGGTCAATGAACCGACAACGGCAACGTATACGGACGCTATCCTTAACGCAATTGCCGGCAAATATCCAATGGTGGATATTTTCGGCGAGCAATCGGTCTATTATACGGGGTCTAATCCGCCCGTTGCCACTGCTAATGATGAATGGTTCCCAACTTATGACTTAAATGCTGCTGCGGCGGACGTCTGGGATGAAAAGGCTTCGGCTGTTTCGGTCAACTATGATTTTACTGCCGACGGTGGAGACTATAAGCGCTCTCAGCAATTCGAGATGTATTCTAAGATGGCCCGAACCTATCGGTCCAGACGTTCGCTGAAGACAGTCAAGGCGGTAAAATCCCCAGAAGAACCTTATGCCGACCGACCCGATTATATCGGGAACTTGCCCGAACCAGTGGAGTATTAAATGCCTTTTTCGTCAACTGAGCTAAGTGGATTCCGAACTGCACAAACTGAACACATGTTTGATACTTGTGTTATTCAAACTTATTCGGAAAATTTTAACTCATTCGGCGAACCAATTTCTTCCTATGCGGATGGGTCGGCAATTAGTTGTGGGCTAGATACAAAGCCGAGCGGCGAGCGACGTAAGGCTAGTAATACGGTCATCGAATATGACGCAACAATTCGTCTGGCAATTACCGTAGTCCCAAACGTAAAAGACCGTATCAAAGTTACGAAAAGATTCGGCGAAACTTTGACACCGAATTTAGTTTATGAAATCGCCGGTCCTATTCAACAAGGGCCCTCGGGGATTCGGCTTTTACTTCGTAAAGTATCAGTATGATAAAAACTAAAGCGGTTATAACGATCACCAAAGATCACGTCAAAGAGATAATTAAGACCGTATCCGGAGAGGGACTTTTAACTATTGCTATGGCTGGCGGACAAGTTGTCGAAGCTTATGCAAAAATCAACGCCAATGACGTTTTCAGTGGCAAAGCTACTGCCGGAGGGGGATTGACCGGGAGCATACAGACAATTAAAGCCGAATCTTCGGCAACCGAAGCCTGGGTCGACGTCGGACCGACTGTGGTTTATGGCCGGATTCGAGAGCTTGGTGGAACCATTCGCCCAATTTTTGCTAAGATGTTACATTGGGTATCCGACGACGGTGAACATATTTTTGCTAAAGTTGTTCACCAGTTAGCTCGCCCATATCTTCGGCCGGCGTTGGACGAACATGTATTTGACATCGAGAATGCAATTAAGAATCAGATAAAAGAAGTTTTTGCAGGGGTGCTAAAATAATGGGCACGCTAAAGATTGAAGAAGGAATTGCGTCTTACCTGCAAGCTCATGCAGGATTGAGTGCGCTAATCTCGACTAGGGTTTATATTAACCGAATTCCGCAAGGCGCAACCTTACCATTGGTAGTTTTTCAACGAATTTCAACTTCGCGAATTATTACTCATGATACGTCCGGACTGACCGATCTAGCGTCGCCGAAATTTCAATTCGACGCTTGGGCGACAACTTATGCTTCGGCTAAAGCAATTACAGATCAGATTCGGGCGGCGTTAAATGGGCTTATAACTACAGTTACAATCGGTGCCGATTCTGTCGTAATTCAGGCAGGAATAATTGACGCCGAGCGATATAACCCCGAGCTTGAAGAAGTCGGGCTAGAACGCATATCGTCAGATTATACTGTCTGGCATTTAGAATAAGGAATAAATATGACTAAAATAGCAGCATTCGGAACTCTTTTAAAACGTGGGATTTGCCAAGTTGAGACGGCAGTAATTGTAGGCACAATTACCGGTAGTGGGAATGCAACATTTACCCTAACAATGGCCGGAATGACTGGATCCCCAATTGCGACTTCGGTTGCAGTTTTGAATGGCGACTTGCCCTCAGTTACGGCGCAGAAAGCTAAAGCCGCAATGGATCTAAATGCCGACATTACCGCCAAAGTTGAGCTTTCAATTTCGGGCGATAACTTGGCCGTTCGGGCCTTAATTGGTGCGGCAAACGACGCCACAATGAACCTCGCCTATACCAATGGCACTTGTACCGGGCTAACCCCTGATGCGACGTCGACCGATACTACGGCTGGGGTCGCGGTCGTGACCGTCGCTTCTGTAAAAAACATTGGCGGGCCTGGACTTGCACTCGATAACGAAGATGTTACGACCCATGATCAGTCGACTTCATTCGAGGAAGTTGTTCCAACCATTTTGCGATCTGGGGAAGTGTCCATAGAGCTTGTTTATGACCCCAATGACGCGACTCATAAAGCATCAACTGCCGGCTTTCTCGATGACGTCGAAGCCAAAGTTTTAGCCTTTTTTCAGATCATTTTCCCGGGCCCATATACTTGGGGTTTTCAAGGATATGCGGTGGGCTTCGAACCATCTTCATCTGCCGATGCGGCTTTAACCGCTTCCGCAACTATCAAGATTACAGGTCAACCGACCTTAGTATAAAGGAAAAAACATGACTAAATATTCTGCTTTTGGTACCTTATTAAAACGTGCCGGGACAACCATCGCTCAAGTAAAAAGCATTTCGGGACCCGGTTTATCTCTGGACACCGAAGATGTTACCAGCCACGACTCAACGGGTGGCTGGGAAGAAGTCGTCGGGACGATTTTACGTTCGGGCGAAGTATCTTTCGAAATTGTTTACGATCCCAATGCCGCAACGCATAAATATGCAGTAGGCGGATTGTTATCGGATTTAGTTTTGAAAACTGCGGTATCGTATACGTTGGTCTTCCCATCAGTAGCTACGGTTACCTGGACTTTCAACGCCTTTGTGGTTGGATTCGAACCAGGCGCTCCGGCAGACGGAGCTTTGACCGCTTCCGTAACCCTCAAAATTACCGGTCAGCCGACTTTGGTGTAAAATGACCCTAAATCGTGAAGATATTCTAAAGGTTAAAGATATTCGGGTCGAACGTCTGTTTGTGCCCGAGTGGGGTGGGGAAATTTTCGTCAAGGGGTTGACAGGAGCCGAGCGAGATAATTTTGAAAGTTCAATTATCTCTATGCGCGGCACAAAGCAAAAAATTGACATGGAAAACGTCAGGGCAAAACTAGCCGCATTATCCATTTGCGATGAAGAGGGAAGTCGAATGTTTGCGGCTACTGATGCTCTTGCGCTTGCCCAAAAAAGTGCCTCGGCTCTTCAACGAATTTTTATCGTTGCCCAACGCCTATCCGGCTTGACAGAAGCAGATGTTAACGAGCTGACGGAGGAATTAAAAGCCAACCCTTTAGGCGATTCACTTATCGACTAGCATTAGCTCTAGGCGGAATGACACGCGCCGAAATGCTGTCCCGAATGTCATCTGAAGAGCTGAACGGTTGGTTGGCTTTTAGCCGATTAGAGCCATTCGGGATCGAGGCAAGTTATCTTGGGCATGCTATTGTTGCCGCAACTATTGCCAACGTCAATCGGGCAAAGGGGGATAAGGCACATCGAGTCGAAGAGTTTATGCCAACGTTCGGTAAGGACGAACAATCGATTGACGAAATGGTTCAATTTGCCGCAATAATGACCGCAGGTTTGGGTGGACAAGATTTACGGGAGTAAACTATGGGGATGATGGGTAATACCTTAATGTCCTTGTTAATAAAAATTGGAGCTGATTCTTCACAGTTAGTGAAAGGATTAGGTGATGCTGAAGGAACCGCCGCTAAAGCGGGAAGTAATATTGCCAAAAGTTTATCTACAATTGGTGGGGC
>ERZ1292632.3113-Hain-H43-01um-R2-3113-length-13032-cov-6_pt1 | contig 13032 bp, 21 predicted proteins | sample MGYA00564407_ERZ1292632 | MGnify/ENA primary metagenome ERZ1292632 (study PRJEB36523, sample SAMEA6512637) | groundwater metagenome | collected 2019-01-08 | study: AquaDiva: Metagenomics assemblies of 32 groundwater samples
GGCACGTTCAGGATGTCAATCACGCGGGTTGCTACGGTGATGGCGGCGGCCTCGCCGAAAAAGAATTCGATAGCGTGCTTGCCGTCAGTGACGTACTGAACGACCTTGATTCGGATGACTCGGAGTCGGCGCTTGGAGATGGAGGCTATTAGGCCTGTGGTGTCGGTGCCGGTGGCGGTGAGCAGGAGGACTTTGTGTTCGATGGTCAGGATATCGGGGTTCGTTGGGGACAGCCGTGGGCGGCCTTCCTCGCGTGTCTCGCGGGGCCGGACGGCGGCGAGGTAGTCGGGCCGGAGCTTGCGGGCTGGGCGTGGCGGAGTCGTCATGCTAGCCGTATAACCTCTGGATAAGGTTTACCAGGATGGTAACGATTGAGCTGCTGCCGACTTGGGCGGTGGCGAGTACCACGCTCAGGATGGCGGCTTGAATCGTAAGGGTGAGCTTGGTCCTGGCTTCCAGGCGGGTCATCCGGGTGTCCATGTTCTTGACGGTGGCCTGTAGCGCTTGCCAGTCTTGTAAAGGCAGGCGGTAGACTACAGGCCGTTTCGAGTTCATTGCGGGCGGGGCTGCGGCGCGTAGGCGCGGTAATCGGGCAGCGCATCGGTCATCACCTGGGCTTGACCGATGCGCTGGGCCAAGCGTGCGTCCATCTCCGCCAGGGCCGCGGCGGTGTACTTGCCCTCGTTGTTGACACGCTGTTCCAGGGCTTGGATGCCCTCTGCGATCACGGCGCGGATGCCTTGCAGGTGGGCGAGAAGCTCTTGTTGGGGCGTCATGCCCATACCTCCTTCTTATACCGTCGCGATGGTGATTTCACTTGTGGCCGCCGAGCCATAGACTGCCGAAAGGAGCTCGGCGGCAGAGTAGACGAACCCTACCAGCGTGGCTTCGACATCAATAGTCACCTGTACGTCAAAGGTCTGCGTAGCGTTGTCCGCCCCGGTGTTCGCCGAAAGAGTGAAGGTGACAGTGATTGTCTCAGCGGCACCCGTAAGAAGGGTTTGCTCTGCGATGTATGCTATGGAACCTTTTGAAGTGGCAGCGTTCAGGGTGCGGCCGATGGAAATATAGAGTCCTCCCATGCGGTAGCGGGAGAGGGTGTTAGAAGTGATGATGTAGTCTAGCTTGACGACCGCACCTATGTAATCATTTGGGACGGTTACCCTGAGAAAGCTGGTCAGGGTGTTGTCGACCAGGTTGTTCTTGGAGGCAACGACCCGGCTGACGTGCGGGCCGTTAGCCCCCTGGTGAGCTTTCGTATAGGGGCTACCTGATTTCGTGAACTCCACCAAGTCGGTGAACGCTGCCGGCAGGCCGAGGGTAACCAGCGTGTCCGTGCCAGTGAGCAGCGGCAGGTTGAGTTGCCTGTTTGCAACGATCGCAGCGGCTTGGAGAAGGTAACGGTATGTAGCGGCGGGGTTCTCGATTTCCAGTTGGTTGTCCCGGAGGTAAAAAGGCTTATCCAGTGGCGACTTGTACCTGGTCCCGTTGAACAGGAAGGGGAGTGCTCGCTCGAGGCGGATTCTCATGGTTAGGCTTTGATGGCGTAGTAGGCGACGCCCTCGGCGTCTACAGAGCTGTTGATGTACAGGTCCGCGAGGTTGATGACCTGGCCTTCCCCGGCTTCCAAATATAGCTGGTCTCCGGGCTGGAGGCCCTCGTTGGTGGTGGAGAGGATGTCGGTGCCTCCGACGTAGATGACTCCGGTGTTAGCTATGTTGGCGGTGATGGTGATCGCCTTGACGTTGCGGGCGCCCAGGGCTACGGCGGTGCCAGCGGTGGTCACGGTCTTGGCACCGCTCAGGATGACGGGGCTGTTGCTGTCGGCCATGGGAACTACCTCTTGCGGTGCGAGCGGGTGTGCCGGGGCTGCGAGGGGTTGCCGTTGCCTTGTTTCGGGGCAACCACGGGTTCCAGGGCGAACTTATCCGGGCACTGCGTCACCATGTGCGTGGCGGTGTCGTCGGGGACGTTGACCACCTGGCCAGGCGGGATCGGGAGGCCCGCCCATCCCAGGTAGTCTGCGGTCAGGTTGCGTACCTGTGCCATGGCTACTCCTTGGGGATGCAGAAGAGGTAGAGCCGTCCGACAAGGGCGGCGGCCGCAGCCGCCGTGATCTTGGCGGTGATGTAGGCGTTGGTGCCTCCTGCCTTGTTCCAGAGGTGGGCTTTCTCGGTGGCGTTGGTGCCGGAGCCCCCTACGTCTTGGGAATCGGTGATAGTTCCGTCGGTGGCGCCGGAGCCGATGGCCACGCCGTCCAGGATGGTGTCGCTCCCGGTAGCGCCGTCGGCGTCGACGTCTACGTCCAGGACGGCGCTAGCAGTGGCGCCCTTGGTGTCCAGGACGAAGATGGCGCGGACGATCAGTACGTCCACGCCAAAGGGGTTCTGTTTGGTCACGGCGAAGGCGTTCTGCACCCCGCCTGTGGCCTCCAGGCGGACGATGAAGGAGGGTAGGTATTTGAACCCCGTTGCGGCTGGCCCCGCCAGCTTCTTGACGTTGATGGCGGTTGGGCCTGTTTGGTCCAGTTCGTATACGGCCATGGTGCTCCTTTAGACGCCGGTGATGTTGTAGGTTACAGCCGTGTGGGTTTGGCTGGCCAGCGTGGCCCGCTGGATCAGGGCGGTGCGGAAACTGATAACCACCGTGTGCTGGCGCTTGATTGGCTCCGGCACAACCTCAATGCTTATCTCTCGGCGGGAGCCCCGCATCCATTGGGTTTTGTTGAAGGTCAGTACGCGGCCTGTTGTGCCTGCCGTGCCGTCTGTTACCTTTCCATCGGAGGCCGCTTTCAGCATCTTCTCGCTTACGATGATGGGAACGCCCTCGATGGCCGCGAGCTGGCCCGTCAGGATGGTAGCTTGGGGGCCGAAGACATCCAGGGTCTTGACCTCGGTGAGGGTCATGCACTTTATGTAGGTGGCGATGTCCATGATGTGGACGCATTCGCTCGGTCTCACCGCGTACTTCCCTAGCAGTCCTCGGTTGGTGTTGAACATCGCGGCGCTGGCGGCGGCGTTGTGGTTGGTGGCCATGGCGGTGTTGTCGATCAGGCCAGCGTGGATCAGGCCATCGAAGCCGAGCAACCACTGGCCTTTGCCTGCGTCGGTGGTGGCGATGGTCGCGCCGTCGGAGTTGATGCCGTTGGTTACGCTGGTGTCGCCGCACAGGATTACGTCGTCCAGGATCTCCCTGGAGTTCCGGGTGACCTGCGCCAGGACTGCGGGCATCATGGCGACTACAGACTCTTCGGAGAGGTCATAGGACCAGGGGGCAACGCCGACAAGCTCGTATGCGGTAAGGGTTTTCTTGCCTGTGGCAAGCCGCGTCTCAGTTGCGGCAACGTTCTGCGTTCCGGGGTAAAAGTTGATGTCGCCTAGCTCCGTTGGGAGGTCGTATGGGTTGGAGGGCATGGCGACTTCTTGGATGAGTGATGCGATGGAGGTCTCCAGGTTTACGTCCATCCACAGGTCGCGGTTCTCCTTGGTGTCCACCAGCTCGTCGCCGTACCCGGTGGTGGTGCTGTCCATGGCCGCAGCCAGGGCGGCCTTCCATTGTTCGAGCATGGCTCGTTTGATGGGGTCGGCCTGGGCCTCGGGGGTAGTCGCAACGCTGCGTTGGAAGCTGGCAGCGATGCGGAGGGTGGCTGGGGTGTAGCCCTGGTACTTTCCGGCCAGGACGTAGCGGCGCTGGTCGTCGACGCTTCGGAGAAGGTCCGCGCGCTGCGCGGCTTTGAGGCGGTTCTGCACCGCTACCAAAGCCTTGGCCAGGCGGTCCTGCTCCTCCTTGACAGGTGCGAAGCTCGCCAGGAGCGAGGCGCTGGCGAAGTCCCGGATGCTGGCGATCTCCGCCTTGATTAGATTGAGGGTTTCGTTGTCCATAGCGTCTCCTTCAGGATATGTAGGCTTGCACGAATGGCTTGGGCTTCGTCTCGGTCAGCCAGGAGCGAAGCGATCCTAAGCGTTTCGGTGTTGGCGGGCACGGGTACCAGGGATAGCTCCCGCATGCTCTGGCGGTGGTAGTGCGTTCCGATAATGTGGTGCTGGTCGTCGAACCGTGGCTCGGACTCGATGGGAAGCGCACCTGCGGACATGGCGCAAAGAAAGCCACCATCTACAAGTTGCTGGATTTCCAGTGCCGTGGGCGTGGTGGCGAAAACAATCTGGGCAATTAGTGCTTGCTTGGCGATGTCTATGTTAATGTAGACGGTCTTGGCGACCGGCAGGGAACCCCAGTTGTGCGCGGCCATGACGATGGGGTTCTTGCGGTAGGTCTCTAGCTCCCATCCCTGGAGGTCAAAGATGTTGCCGTTGCCGTCTGGCCTGGCGGTGGAGGCGATCCAGGTGTAGACCTGCTGCCCGTCCTTCTGGCGGTCCCCTTTACCCAGGGGGGGTTCAAGCGCGGCGTAGGCATAAATCAGGCCTGTAGGTTGTGGTTGCACTGTCCCTAAACCCTACGTTGGATTCGGCGGTTTGTCAAGACTTGGCCTTGGCGCTCGGTTGGCCAGCGGCTTGTGACAGAAACAGGTGCATCTCGTGGGCCTGCAGCACTCAGGGTGATAGCCTTCGGTGCATTGGCTGGATTTCCGCCGGGCGTTCTGGTTGCCCAGCGGCGGGCCCGCGCCCGGGCGTGAGCCGCCTCGTGCTCCTGGGTTGCTCATCTCACTCCTTTCAGGGGCCTTCAATTAGTGGGTGGTACGTGACCTCCTGGGGGACGCATCGTTCAGCAGTTCCCTCGTGGTGGTGGGGCTCGTTGTTCCACAAGCAGGGCGTTGGCTCATCTGGCGGGGTATTGGCTTTAGGGCTGGTCGGCTCTTCGCCTTGCTCAGTCGCTGTGCCCTCCTGCTGTTGTGTGTTCGTGTCGGCTGGTGGTGGTACTGGCGATCCCGTCTTTTGTTCGACATCGATGGGCTCCTTTATGGTCAGCACTCGGGCTCTGAGCATATCGCGGGTCTCCTGCAACGGCCCTGCCTCGCTGGTGAGCTTGGCCAGGTATCGGGCTGCGGTGACTGTCGAGCACCCGACGAGCTCCGCGCCGCTGGCCATGGCCGTCTGGACGGTCAGGAACCCTCGTTCCCTAACCTGGTCCAGGACCCAGGCTCGGTAGGGCATTTCGTACAGGTCGTTTGCGCGCATCTCGGCGCTGCCTGCCTGGTAGTCCAAGGTTTCCCTGGCTAGCTCCGTTCCGACTGCACGATTCCTAGCTGTAATCGCTCTCTCACACGTTGGGTCACTTGGAATCGAATCTGGCGTTTCGTGTAGTCGGGCCTGGCCCCTGCGGGTGTTCTCCCGGGCGACGTTGCAGGATCGGCACAGGAGGCGGAGGTTGGATGGCGCCCAGTTGTGGGAGTCGTTATCCAGGTGATCTACGTCGTGGCCTGCTGGTGTGGTGGGCGGCGTGTGGCACAGACGGCAGTCGGGGCCGTCACGGAGCACCAGGAACGCGTAGACGTAAGCTCGGGTGAGAGTGCTCATCCGGCGGGGCATCAGGCGGGTGGCTCCGGTAGTGGAAGCTGTGAGAGTTCCAGCGCCAGACTCAGGGCCTTGCGTGTGTTGGCCAGAGCGGCAAGAGTGGCCTCGGCGTGGTCGAAGTTGTGGTAGCCGCCTCGCTGGACCTTTGCCCAGAGGAGGTCTCGGGCGGCTGCAAGCGCCTCCTGCAACTGTTTGTGCCAGTGTGTTGTTTCAGGTTGGGGCGCAACGTTGTATACGTTCCATGGTGCGCCTATCGCCTCGTCGTACGCCTTCTCTGCTGGGGCCACCGCCCCTGTGGTCTTTGTCGTGGTCATCGCTTGGCCTTCTTTGCTGAGGCCCTTGCCTCGTCGTACGCCTTCCCTGCTGCGGCCACCACCGCCTCGATGTATGGGTTCCATTCTGCGGCCACGGCCTCGTTGTACACGCTCCCTGCTGCGGCCACGGCCTCGTTGTACACGCTCCATGCCGGGGCCACGGCCTCGTTGTACGCGCTCCATGCTGCGGCCACGGCCTCGTCGTACGTCTTCTTTGCTGAGGCCCTTGCCTCGTCGTACGCCTTCCCTGCTACCGCCACCGCCCCTGTGGTCTTTGTCGTGGTCATTGCTGGCCGCCTCTCTTGTGGCCCGGGCAAGCGCAGACCGGGGCGTAGCCGAGCTCGCCACATTCGCGGTGAAGGCTGGCTGCAAGGGGGGGGTTGATGGGGGTGGCCACCTTCTCCCACTGGCAAGGTGGACTGTGGCCAGCGCGCCACCGGTTAGGATTCTCCGTGGTGGTGTGGATGGACCGACCGTTCTCAAGCACGATGCACCTCCAACTACGTTTTCTCTGGCGGTTAGGGGAGCCGCCACCGCCACGGGGTTAGGAAGAAGAGGACCAGGGTTGCCACGATGAGCATGACAGCCAGGTTGTCTATGACCCAGTCCCGTTTCCTCCGCGCCATGTCGATTGATTGTTTACCAGAAAGTTTGATTGTTGTCAATAGCTCAGGAGTTCTAAAGTTTCGGAGGCTTCGCCTCACGGCCTTGGGCTCGTGGCGCTGCAGCGGCCGGAGAGATAGACTCGGAAGTTTCGCCCTGCACCAACCCCATTCTTGCCGCCCCGAGACGAGCCTCAAACGAGCATATGTATCGCGGTTCGCCGAGCGCACTGCGCGAGCCGATGGCGCGGCGGCTACTGCCGCCGTCGCGACCCGAAGGGGAGCTCGTCGCCAGAGGGTTGGGGTGGAAGGCCGTGGGGTGGTGTTGTTGGGGCGGAAGGCCTGGGGTACACGGTGGCGGCGCTCCTCCTGGCGCAACGGCGGGCGGGCCAGCGACGCCACGGGCGGCGCGCCGCGAGCGCTCGCAGCGGAATACGGGGTAATGGGGTCTGGCCCGCCCGATCCGTGCGCCCCTGCGCCGCCACGGTGTGGGGTTGTGCCATGGCGGGGGAGTCTCGCCGCCGCCGTGGCGAGCGTGGCGAACCAGGTGATACGGGTCGCCGGTGGTGGGCGCGACCACGCGGTACGCGGGCGACGCTTGCGGAGCGGCGACCATAGGGAGCGGGAGCGCCATGACTCGTTAGTGGCCCGTGGCGTTTCGGTCAAATGGAGCGGGCCCCTGGTGGTGTCTCGTACCAGAGGCCCGCTAGCCGGAGGTGCAGTCGCGGCTATGGGGAGTCTAGCATGGGTGCGCCGCGATGTCTAGCCGTAGGGATCGTTCACCTGGGCGAAGTAGGGGCAGGGGGACGGGGCGAGGCGGTGGCGGCGTATGCTGGACTCGATGGCTTTCATGCCGTCGTCCTTTAGCCAGGCCGTGTCGGCGTGGACGGGTATCATGGTGGCCCCGCACCCTTCGCAGTGGATGATGATGGTCAGTTTCATGGGCTTCTCCTCTTGCTCAGAATGGCTTGGGGGCGTACTTAGACCCGCCCGCCCCCGAGGCGGTGGCAGCTACGCCTTCGCTGCCTTCTTGGGCTTGGTGTTCCACTTGCACCGGGTGCCGTCCTCTAGCTCGGCGGGGCAGTAGAGCCATTCGCCGTACTTGCTTGGGAGTCCCCGTTTGTGCTCCGGGCACTCCGGAGCATGGCCGTTGGGGGCTGGGGATCCTGCCGCCGGTTCCTGGGCCGGGGCTTCCTCGCGTGACGCAAGCGGCTGCGCTGGGATCCCCTCCCCCGGCACTGCGCGGACCAGGGCCAAGAGCTGGCGGGCGTCCTCAACCACCTGAAGGGCGTTTTCCCCGCACACCGTTAGAGACGCTTCCACGCCTCCGATAGGGGCCTTGAAGTTGACCAAATACTTTCCGTTCATTGTGTTCTCCTTCCCCACATTGTGTCGCAATCCAGGTCCACCATGTCAAAACGGGCCTGGTCGTATCCGAACGCCAGGATTGCTCTCTGTGCGCTGCGCTCGAGCTCAGCGCACCTGGGGCAGATGCGCCACGGCTTACCCGCGATCACCATTATCTCTAATGGGCCGCCGATGTGGCAGAAGTTACACCGACCGTATTCCGCTTTCATTGGCACCTCCTTTACACTTTGTGACGTCCCTGAACTCGCCATTGTGCTCTACGATCCAATCCACATCCTCGGATGTATAGTTGTAGTCCCCCAGGCTGTCCGCTCGCAGGTCGCCATACTCGGAGTGGTGGAGAGGGCCAACCACTGCCACAACGTCGCCGTTACTGATTTTGACGGCGTAAACCTCTCCTGACAATTGATGCCTCCAATATCTGTCCATGGCACTTCCTCCTAAAGAAGCTTGAGTTGAACGCCCGGGCCGCACAACCGGGCAACACCGCGGGAACGCAGGCGGGCCAACCAGACGGGAGCGGGACCGCCCCGCCCCGCCAGGCGGCGGCCACCGGCGGCCCGCACCACGGCCACAGGCCCGGCCGCGAAGGGGCACACCGCACACCGCCGAACGCGGGGGAGAGCCCCAGGGCCCAGGGGACAGCCACGGCACGCGGCCCCGCTACCCACAGCGGACACACGCGCCACAACGCGGACACCGGACGGCCCCGACAGGGAGAGACAAGAGACACCGGAAGCACCAGACCACGACGCACCCCCAAAAGAACCAACCGACCCACCCCGACGCCGCCGCCGCCCCGCCCGCGGGCAACGCCCGCCAAGCGGCGAAAACCCCGAACGGAGCCGTAGGGCGTAGCGGAGCGGAGCGGGGGAGCGTAGCGACCCCCGAAGTGGAAGGGGTAGCCGCTATGATGGCGGCTTCAGCCGCGGGCGGGAAAGAGGCGGCAACGGCGCCAACTGACGGGGTGTGGTGGACCGCGGCGGGTGCCCGGCCCGGCCGTAGGACGGTGACGGGCGACGCGGTGTGGCCGAGAAAACCGCAAGTACTCGCAGTCGGGACGAAGGCCACTTGGTGGGTGCGGGCCAGGCCACCATGGTTCCCCGCGAGTGCTCGCAGCGGAATACAGACAAGGAAAGCGCCATGGCCCGCAGTGGTGGTGGGCGGCACTGCCACGACGTTCGTTGAGGCTGTGGGTTGCCTTTTTGGCTATCTGGTTGTATGAGTGTCTGCCGTGGGGTGTGGGGCCAGCGCCACATGCGGCTGCTTCGCTGTCCGAATGGCGCTGGCTCCTGGGGTGGACGGCCACCTTTATGTGGGGGGAGTCCTGGCGTATCTTCGTGCTTGGTGGGGGGAGCGCCCTGGCGGCTGCTTTGCTGTGCGCCCAGGGCGCGCTGGGGAGTGGTCTCGAGCTATGCAGGTTGCATTTCACGGCTTTCGCTGTGGCGCGGCAAAGGCCTATAGCATGGAGAGGCGGATATGGTTTGGACATTTTAGACACCCTTAGCTATGATGGCGCCGTGGCAAAGAGGACTCAGGCGGAGAAACGGAGGCTCTTCTTGGACGCTTTGAGCCGTGGCGCTTCGGTCTCCGAGGCTGCGGCGTACTCGGGCGTTGTCCGCGCTACCGTTTACGGTTGGGCGGACAAGGACCTAGCGTTTCAGCAGCAGTGGCACGTGGCCGAGGCGCAGGCTTCGGGGGCGCTTCGGCGACGTGCCTACGAGCTCGCCATGGGTGGCAATACTCGCCTTTTGATGTGGTTGATTGACACGGCGGACGAACGGGACCGCCTGACGGGCGAGGCTCGGGGAAACGAGGCGGTCGGCGAGATTCAGATCATCGGCTTGAAGGAAGGGGAGCAGTATGACGGTGAGTTTATCGAATTCGTTACGCCTTAAGGTTCATCCTCATGAGGGGCAGCGGCAGGTGTTGGCGTCGACGCGGTTCTGCACGGCGGCCATAGCAGGCACGGGCGGCGGCAAGACGGTTGCGGGCATGATATGGCTGCTCATTCAGATGGTGCAGAACCCGGGCCAGCAGTGGGTCGTTGCTGAGCCGACGTGGGATATGGTGGGACGGGTTTTGCTGACCTCGACGCCTGGGCGCATGTCGCTGGTAGACCTGCTGGGGCGCTTCGACTCAGACCAGGTCTACTTGCGCAGTCAGGGGGTTTTGCGTCACCGTTTGGGGACGGTCTACTTTGTGAGCGCTGAGCGTCCGCAGGCATTGCAAGGCGCTCACGTCGCGGGGGTCTGGCTCGATGAAGCCGGGCTGATGAAGCTTGAAGCCTGGCTGACGGTGTTGCAGCGGGTGGGCTACGCAGGCGGGAAGGTCCTCATCACGACGACGCCGTATAACCGTGGGTGGCTCAAAACCCAGGTCTATGACCGGTGGATGGACGGCGACGGCGACTACTATGTGGTACGGTTCCCGTCTACGGCCAATCCACGGTTTCCGGTAGAGGCGGTGGAACGGGCGCGACGGACCATGAGTACGTCGCGGTTCGCTATGCTCTATGAGGGACAGTTTGGGCAGGCTGAGGGTCAAGTCTACGACTGCTTCGATGCCGTACGACACTCGGTCGAGCCGTTTGAGGTGCCGGTGGATTGGCCACGCGTCGGTGGGATTGACTTGGGTTTCAATAATCCTACGGCGGGAGTGCTGTTGGCTCGGGATCCCGATGGCGTTTGGTACTGGTATCAGGAGCATTACCTGCGGGAGGCGACGCTGGACCGGCATGCCGCGATGCTGCGTGCCGCTGGCGGCGGGGCGTTCCCATGGTACGGTGATCCTTCGGCGGCACAGCAGCTACAGGAGCTACGGCGCGGCGGGCTGCAGGTGGTCGGTGCAAACAACGACGTGAAGGCTGGAATAGATACGGTTTACTCGCTGTTTGCATCAAATAGGCTGAGGGTTTTCCGTAGTTGTCGGTATGGCCTTGACGAACTTGAATCTTATGTGTGGCAGAAGGGAGAGGAGGGGTTTGAGGACAAGCCCGTCAAGGAGAACGACCATCTAATGGATGCTCTCCGTTATGCGCTCCACTCAGTAGAGAAGGGCGCAGCTCTGAGGCTGTGGACGTAGGGGCGGCGGCGGGCTCGGCTCGCCGTGTAGGAGTGTTTGGGTCGTTCCCGTAGGCGACGGGCGCCAGGCCACGGCTGGCGCGCACTTCGTTGATTGTGAGTACCCCACGGTCCAGGTAGGCGATCTCTCGTTTGAGTCGCGGCTCTTCGAGCTCGGTCAGAGCGTCGATGGTGGAGAAGTCAAAGGCGACTTCGTATCCTTGGTAGCCGATGTTTGGCAACAGCTTGTGCGTCAGCACGGCGGCTAACATCTGCGCCTCGGGCACCATCGTTGTGCGCCACAAGATGCGTTCAAGGGCTTCGACGTTGGCCAGGGTGGCCTCTCGCAATGAACCTATCATGGGTTGGGGTACGCCGTAGACTCGGGAGGCCTCTTCAAGGGACCATCTCAGGCCTTCCAGGTATTCCATTTCCCTCTGAGAGAAGGCCAGCGGTTTCATGTCGGATGCTCCTGCGAGGATCGCTGGCCTGCGGGGCTTGGTTGGGCCACTGTACCGCTTCTCCCAGCGGTCGTAGTAGGCTTCGATTTGGGTGTCTGTGGTCTCCGGCATGGCGAACAGGATGAAGTCTGGGACGCCGCCGTTCTTGAACGTCTGGCGGTTGAAGATGGCGGCGTCCCTGGCCATGTCGGCAGAGAGCCTGAGCGGAGCGATGGGCGATAGGCCGGTGCGGTCCTGCATTGGGTTGAAGTAGGTGAAGGACACGATTTCTTCCGGAAGGTATGGCATTTCCTTGCCGGTGGCGGAACGGTAGATGTATCCCTTGATGTAGGTGTTGCCTGTGCCGGGCACGGTTGCCAGGCGGTCGGGGCGGAGCGGCCATAGCTCAGTGCGGCCGTCCATGGGTTCGATGCTCAGGTAGGCTCTGCCCCAGAGGCAGAGGTTGGTTTCGATGGCTGTGATCAGGTCCGCTGTGACCATGTCGGGGTTCGGCAAGGCCAATAGGCGTACCAGGGGGTGCGTGGGGGGGAGAGAGGCACCCTGAGCGCCTGGGCCGCGCACTGTGAGGGGAGCGCGCGTGAGGGCGCTGGTGCGGACTCGAATGGCAGCGTAGATTGCGGGGGATGTTGCGAAGTACTCGCCGTACTCGGGGGGCGCCCAGTCCTGCCCGATGCCGTAGGTGCGTTGGTGGGGGAAGGTATCGGCGTCGGCGGCGCGGGAGCTGGCTGTGACCAGGCGTTTCAACCAGTTGGGTGCTTTCATGGGTTCACTATACCGCCAGGCGGCGGTAGGCGTCCAGGAGCGCCCGCACGTCGGTGTCCAGGTCTGCGTCAACGTAAAACGGCTCAAAGGCGGGCGCTCGGGTCCAGATGCGGGCTGTGTTGATTAGCGTTGCTCGCTCGACGGGCAAGGGCCATCGAAGGATTGAGATGGCTACCAAGCTGGCGGCGATGATGGCGGCGGTGGTGCCGTTCAGGCCTCGCACTACGGTCAGGGCGTCGGTGGCAATGTTGGTGATCAACAGTTGCTCGGACCCTATCAAGATGGTCTGGCCGATGGCGAGCTTCGCTCCGCCTCCCGCGGCGACGTTGATGGTTGTTACAGTGGCGGTGTACCCGGCGTTGGTCGTGGTGGTCCCGGAGTCCTCCGAGTAGTCGCGATATCCCCACTTGCCCGCGATCTCAAAGTTGCGTTCGTAGGCGCCGGAGAACTCTGTCTTGGTTCCTTCGTTCCGCGTGGCCAACTTGCTGTAGGCCTGGCCCCAATGTTTCGTCGGCTCTGCGTTGTGGGGATGAGGCCAGTAGTCGGTTGTAGCCCAGGTGATCTCAAAGGTCTTGTCTCCGTTCTCGTCTTCTTTCAGGGTGGTTATGGAAAGAAGGTCGGGCACTAGCAGGATGGCCGTGCCGTCCCCGGTGAAGTACTTGGTTGTGATTAGAGGGTAGAAGTGTCGGTTGCAGTAGTTGTCCACGGCTTCGGAAACGGCCATAAGGAGCTGCCACAGCTCGTCGTCGTCTCCTGTGCCGGCGGCGGGGTCGCCAAGCAGGGAGTCGTCTTTCAGCTTCGTAAGGTCGCCATAGAGTGACCGGTAGGCTTCGCGGCTCATTTATCGCTCCGTGGTGTACTCGATGATGGCGGAATGGTTGACGTATGCGGCCTGGGCGACCTTGAAGCGGTAGGAGATCCGCTCGTTCAGCGCACCTACGGGGCCCTGGCCGGTGGGGTAGGTGCGCGTGGCGTCCTCCCCGAGGTCGGGC
>ERZ1292632.533-Hain-H43-01um-R2-533-length-41709-cov-12_pt1 | contig 13032 bp, 21 predicted proteins | sample MGYA00564407_ERZ1292632 | MGnify/ENA primary metagenome ERZ1292632 (study PRJEB36523, sample SAMEA6512637) | groundwater metagenome | collected 2019-01-08 | study: AquaDiva: Metagenomics assemblies of 32 groundwater samples
TTTATAAATGTTTCTACTAATAGCTCATAAGGACTATAAAATAGATTTTGAAGGCTAAAAATAGAAAGGTTTATATACAGATATATTTTTATATGATATAATGTAATATAATGGCATTAAATAAAAAGGAGGGAATTCATAATGGTCAATATTAATCGCTCTTTAGGAAAATCAATATTCCTCGATAAATTTGGAGATTATCCTATTAATCGGGTTTTGGACTTTTTAGTAGTTTTTAATGCATTTGATTATAACATTGTAGATATTGCCAAAAACTCTGGTGTTGGATATTCTACCTTAAAAATCTTAATGAAAGAGTTAATTAAAAATAAGATTGTAATTAAAAGCAGAATTGTTGGAAAGTCTAAAATGTTTAAATTGAATAATGAAAATCCTTTCATGAAGAGATTTGTTCAATTTTACTGGGATATTACAAATGAGGTTAGTTTAAGCAAGAATGTTCCTTTAAAGAAAATAGAATTAACTGCTTAGATTTACAAACTTTTATTAACTTTATTTCTCTTTTAATCTCAATGAAAATAAAAGATATTCCCTGGTTTAATCGCCCTGGATTTAAATTAACAAGAAATGGGGTTGGTTCTTTGGATAGTGCAGAATTATTATCTATAATTTTTGGCGTTGGAAATGAAAAAGAAAGTGCATTAGAATTGAGCAATAGATTATTAATGAAATATAACTTAAACAAACTAGAGCATTTGGGATTAGATGAATTAAAAAAAGAATGCGGAAATGATTTAATTAAAGCTATTAAAATATTAAGTTTAATTGAATTAAGCAAAAGATACAACAAATTAATTAAAGGAGGATATAATGAAAATATTAAATCAAGCAAAGATGTTTTTAATATTTTTAATAAAGAATTAAGCAGCTTAAAAAAAGAAAAAGCAATTGGAGTTTATTTAGATACAAGAAATAAGATTATTAAAAAAGAAGTTTTAAGCATAGGAATATTAGATGGAAGCTTAGTTCATCCTAGAGAATTATTTAATATAGCTATAAAAGAAAGTGCTAAAAGCGTTATTTTAATACATAATCATCCTTCTGGAGATTGTGCTCCTTCTGAAGAAGATTCTAATTTAACTAAAACTTTGATTCAAGCTGGAAATTTAGTTGGAATTAATTTCTTAGATCATATTATAATTGGAAAGAATTGTTTTTATTCATTTAAAGATGATAGATTAGTTAGAGTTTAGAGGGTTATGTAATTGGTGCATGAGAACCTCACTTAAAATACATATTAAACGAATGGGAGATATTTAGAATTATTATAAATATTATAAGTTTTCTTTTACCACTTGAGAAAGAGCCGCTTTAAGCACATCTTTTACATTCTTATTATTAATATGTAAATGAATTTCCTTTCTTTCAATTTCTTTTAAAAAATCTTTTGCGTTTTTCTTTCTACTTGGACAAGGAGAATTTACCAATATACGTGTCGGCTTTTTTATTTTAAAAGCATATCTTACCTCTTTTTTAAAAATTTCACTGATATCATCTTCTAAAATAGCTAAAAAAACATCGGTTTCATTAATTTTTTTAATACAAGTTTCCTCGGGGGACTCGGGAGAACCAGCCCAATTTTCATAGATGTCTGGATAAAACATCCAAAATTGTGATTTATTTAAGAGATTAATAATTTTATTTCGCATTGGCGTTTTACTAACAGAAGATATAAATATTTTTATTTTATTTGTTTTTGGTTTCATATTCTCTGGCCAAACTTTATTATTTACCCTATTTCCAAGATGCAGTAGCCCTATATTTAGTTCTCTTAAACGTTTTATATATGTAGAAGAAGTTCGAATTTCTTCCGGCATTCCTATTACAAAAGAGTACCCTTCTACCTGCAGATTTTGTATCTCTTCTAAAACATCTCCAGAGATTGTATCGGCATCCGCTCTTACACTAAAAACAAAGCTTTGAGAGCCTAATCTTGAGAAGAGACAAGCATTATAATTACATTCTTTTATTTCTTTATTTAGTGATATACTCTTATGCCCTTCTTTTTTTAAGAAATCTTCAATTTTTTTAATGAGATCCCTTTCTCTTTGATATATTGGACCTATCATTTTTCTTGTAAGATTTCCTCTATTTTTCCCCTTATTTTATTTAAAATATGTATCATATTTTTACTATTTTTATTTATTTTTACATTACCTAGATTATCCAAATATAATGCACTTTGTTTGTAAAATTTATTCTCCAAAAATGCTGTTTGTAATCCACTTTCTTTGAAACCATTTTCAATTGTATACGTCTCTTTATTTAATATATTTTTTATAATTTCTCTACCCTTCTTATTTTTTAACCCAATTATCTTTTTAAAATCTCTAAAAAGTGTAACATTTTTTAAATTTCCGTCTTTTCTTTTTCTAATAAAAAGATTAATTATTTTATCCTGACCAAATTCATTAAAAATTTTAGGTTCAAATCTTTTTAATATATTCAAAGCTGAAGAAAGCTCAATAAAAAAATGATCGGATAATATTTTTTCTTTTCCGATTCTTTTTCTCTCGGACTTAGGTAAAGCCTCTTGTTCTAGTATGGTTTCCCTAAATTTTTCAGGATAATTTAATAAATTATTACATTGTCTAACCTTAACTACACTTAATCCAGTTAGAGATGATAGTTCTTTTTCTTTTGAGGTTTTAGATAATTCTTTTAACTTTTGTAATTCTAGTGCAGTCGCCATTAATCTCCAACCCACCCCGAGGTTATGTATATGGAACATTTTTGTAGCATATTCTAATGGAGAATCTTTTTCAATTATGTTTGCAGGAATTTTATTAAGACCTGTCCTGATAGAAGCTCTTACCCTTCTCTCACCATCTATTAATAGAAATTTTCCATTATCAGAGCATACTAAGATTGGAACAAGAACCCCCTTCCTTTTTATAGAAAAATAAAGTTTGTCCTCGGCTTCCTGATCAAAAATTTGCCTAGGATTTTCATTATTAAATTTAACTAAAGAGACATCAACTTCTTTAACATACCTTTCTTTCATTTTATAACTTCCAGTTTACTTTCTTCAAATAATTTTCTTTGTTCAGGTTTCATTCTTTTTTTAATTATCGATAAATATTTCTTATCTTTTTCAATACCAATAGAATTTCTTTCTAACATACTTGCAACAACAGATGTAGTTCCAGAACCCAAAAAAGGATCTAAAACCAAGTCCCCTTTACTTGTAGATGATAAAATAACCCTCCTTAATAATTCAATGGGTTTTTGCGTTGGATGCATTCCTGCAGATTTTTCACTTTTAGGTGTTAAAGGAATTTCCCACACGTTTCTAGTTTGTTTTCCTTTGGGATTTATAGAATCTTCAATTAAATTTTTTGTATCTTCATAATTAAATTTCCATTTTTTTCCTTTACCATTTTTAGTAGCCCAAATTAAATGCTCGGTACTTTCTGTAAACATCCTACAGGTTATATTTGGTTGTGCATTTGGCTTAAACCAAACGATACTATTGTTAATTTTTACATTTTCGATATGTTGTAAAATAAAACCAATTTGATAAATATTATGAAATGAACCACAAACCCATAAACTCCCACCATGTTTTAAAACTCTTAAACACTCTTTGAGCCATTTTTGGTTAAATTGGAAGAATTCATCTTTAGAAAACATATCCCATTTTTCTTGCATTGTAATATGTTTACTATATTTCCAACCTAAACCTTTCTTTTTAGAAATATTATAAGGAGGATCAGCAAAAACTAAATCCACAGATTCGTCTGGAAGCTCTTTTAATCTTTCTAAGCAATCTCCAATTATAAGCTTATGCGTTGTTTTATTCATTTTTCTTTAGTTCTTTAACCATTTGCAAGAATTTTTGCTTATCTTCTTCGCTTTTTTCTTTTTTTAATTCTTCTTGTTTAGCCTTTGTTGTTTTTCGCCATTGCCTACTGCTATACCTCAAAGCTTTGTAATTCTTTTTGCCGCTACCCATTTTCATTACACCATTCTTTCATTAATGTATTTATTTTAGTGGAAGTTTTAATATCTCTTTCTTTACATGATTTTTTAAACTTTTCTAGAAGATCTTTATCTACAGTTATAGTTAAAGGAATTTTCCTCAATTTAACCCCCCGCTTATTTATATGTATTTCTTAATATAATCCTTATATATAAACATTTTCATACAGGGTATTATGGATTATAAAAGTTTACTCGATGTGATTGATAAATTAAAAATAGGAGAATCAAAGAATATTTATCGAGTAGATAACGCAGATTTATGGATTCATAGACCGGAAAAATTAGGATCTTCTTTAAAGAATAAAGAAAAATATGATGTTAAAACAAATTTTCAAATATTTATGCGTGGGGAAGACGGAATTGCATTTAAACCAAACCACTTAAGGATCCTATTAGATTTACATTTGAAATTAATAAGCAATTCTGATGATGCAGAACAATTATTTTTAATATTAGAAAAAATTTATAATGGAGAAGATCCTCTTAAATTTAAAGAAAAATTATCGAAAATGAATTTTAAAATGCAATTAGACACAGCTTTAATTAACATTTGTTGTGCCCAATTGTTTATGTCAGAGCAAGACGTAAATTATACAAAAGGAAAAATTCAACCACCAAGGGCATATTTAATGGGTTACATAAGATTAATAAAAACTAAACAAGAAAATATTGATAAAGTCTTATGGAATTCAATTAGGCATCCGCCAAGAATAGAATTTAGAGAATAAAAATTTAAATTATTTTTCTCTCCAATTACAAAACACACAATCTTTTCCTTTATCAGGACAATCTCCTTTTACTATTTCAACTGCTTTTTTAAACAAAAGTTCTGCATGTTCAACATTTACCTTCATCTTAATTAATTCTGTTTTAAACTTAAATTCTCCGCTTTCCATTACCATTTCAGGCAAATAAAACAACAAATAAGAATAATCTTCTGTTTCATAACCATTCTTTCTTAATAAGAAATTATAAATATCAAGCTGATCTTGATAATAATGAGCTGTATCTTCTTTAAGAGCAAATCCTCTTGTCTTATAATCTAAAACAATTAATTTATTATCTTTAGTTAATAAGTTATCAACTGCTCCATGAAGCAAAACATCATTTTCTTTATCATAATATTCTATACCTTTTAAGTTATTTCTCCATTTTTTTAATAATTCATTATTATCAAATAATTTAACATCTTTAAGCTCTTTTATTTCAGGAGGTAATTTGTTATTATCCCTAAACCTGTCAAAATGTTCCTTAAGCATTTTATCAACGCCAGAGGGCAAAGAAGGAAAAGCACCTGAAGGACGAGAGATCTTCTTAACAACTTGTAGCCAAAAACATTTAGGGCATTCTTCTACTAATTTCATTGATGATGGTGAAAGTTTAAGTGTCATGTTTTATAATATAAGGTGGCTAAGAATTTAAATATAACTATTCCTCCAACTAATTAAATCTTTATACATATTTATTTAGAAGGTTAATTATAATCTTCTAATTAACGTAGATGCTATGAATATGATTACAGCAAATGTTAGGAAGCTGTCCCAGGTATCTTTACCTAAAACGGAGAGTAATATTGCTCCTGCCCCTAATATTGCTGCTAAACCATATCCCCCAGCACTAATATTTATTCCCATATCTTTTACTCCTTAGCATCACAACACAAGAATTCTAGAAAGTTTTATATATTTACAAAACATTCTTTCTTATGGTGACGTTAGAACCTTTAAGAAAATTAAAGGTTCTGCGTTATTTTTGTCTAAACTTCTGTAGATTCCATCAAGTTCAATGTTATTTTAATCAATTAAGAAGCGACATTGAGAGGCGATAATTTTTGCCTTCAATATCACCTCTCTTTTTTGAATATAAATATTAAGATTATTAATCACCCCTTATTTAAAAGTATTGCTGTGGTAAAAAATAATGTTTAGAAAAGATATTTACAAAAATCATTTTTACTTTAATCATATGCTGAAATATTAATTTAAACCTTCCTATTAACAATATTTATATAAACAAAAGTTAAAAATCCCCTGAATAATTTATGATTTAGATAAATAAAACTCAAGAATTTTTCTTGCTAATTCAGAATTTTCAATTATATGATCTTGCCGATTTGATAAACTCTTAATATTATTCCATGTAACCCCTTCAGGAAGTTCATTTAAAGTTGTTACAAGCAAACCCCCTTTATAAATTTCTAATAATCCTTCATCTATTTTAAACAAAAATTTGTAAAAATTATGCTCTAATGAATAAATTGCCATTTTATTTAGTTATTAAATCACTTAGTTCTTTAGCGTCTTTAAGCATATCAAGGGCTTCTATAATTAAATTAGGGCTTCTATTAGCAAGTCTTGACATTAGTCTTTCAGAATTAAAAAAATCAGTTAACAAACCCTTGGGAATATTGACCGAAACACGTTCCTTAAAATAAGAATTAATTATCCTATCTGTTTTTCCAGACAGAACATACACTTCATCGCCTATTACATAAATTCCCATTAAATCATGAAATTGAATATTATTATAAATTTAACTATCGTAGATTGCAGTAACAAAATCCTTTTATATTCCTAATTTCTAATTATATTATGCTTGATAAATTAGAGAGTGAGTTAAAAACAAGAGGTTTTAGTCAAAAGACAGTTGAATCATACTTATTCCATAACCAGGAATTTCTTAAATTTACAAATAAAAAACCAGAGGAAATTTCAGAAGCAGACATTAAAAATTATTTAAATTATTTGAATTCAGAAAAAAAATACAAGCCAAGGAGCATTAATTTGGCGTTTTCCTCGTTAAAATTTCTTTATCATAATTTATTAAATAAAAAAATTATGGAAAACATTAAAATTCCAAAGTTAGACAAGAAAGAACCAGTAATCTTAAGCAAAGAGGAAATTAAATTATTGCTGAATTCTATTGAAAATCCAAAACACAAGTTATTAATAAATTTAATGTTAACCTCTGGTTTAAGGGTAAGTGAAGCAGTTTCTATAAAGATAGAAGACTTAAACTTAGACGAGAAATTAGTAAAAGTAAGATCGAATAAATCGAATAAAGACAGATTAACAATATTGTCGAGCAGAGTTGTAGATGATATAAGGCAATATCTCATTAGTAAAAAAGACAACAATCCTTATTTATTCCCTATTCGAGACTCTCATGTTACAATTAAATTGCCTCAAAAAGTGATAAAACAAGCAGCAAAGAAAGCTAATTTAGATAAGAGGATTTTTTGTCATGCACTACGCTCGACATTTGCCAAAACCTTACTTGACAATGATATTGATTTGCCGACGGTAAAGGAGCTGCTTGGGAACAATTTATTTAACTCGAATATATACCAACAAGCTTACACGGAAAAGCTTAAAAAAATAAAAAATCCATTCGAGGATGTTTAGCATTAACCTAAAAATCCCGACGAAATAAATACCTTTATATATTAGTTTATCTTGATAATTTCGACGATAGTTAATAATGCGGAGGTGCATTTCAATGGGTAAAGTAATTATGAAAAATGCCATTAAGCGTCGCAAAGGCTATCTATATTATATAGATGGTAAAGGAAATGTTTGTGAGGCTATGATGGCCCGAGGAAAAAGAAGGAAGAGGAGATAAATAACTCCTCATTTTCTTTTTAAAAATTAATTTTTATTTCTGTTAAAATCTTTGAGAAAATCCATCTACTGTTTTGTACATCATTAAATAATTCTCGCTATAGCCTCGGTTCTTGAAACCTTTTACCAAATCACTAAATTTTCTAAAAAATTTGATTAATTTCTCTTCTAATTCTTCCAAATCATCAGCAAATCTAACAATAACAATGCTTTCAATTAAATCACTTGTTAAGCTAGATTTATTCTTATCCTTGACACTTTCTCGAACAAAATTAATTAAATCACGGGTCATATCTTCAAACCTCTCTATTTTGTATCCCTTTTTTAAGAAATCCTTTTCTCCATTAACATCTATTACAATATGTAAAATAAAACTATCGTCATTTCTGTTATAATTATTTATTTTAAGTTCGTTTAGTTTTATTACCAAGTTTTTCATATTATTTAGTTTTTTATTATATTATTTAAAAGTTTCCAATAGTTTTTTAAACTTTATAAGAAAGGGTCTTATCATGGGCCCGTAGCTCAGTTTGGTAGAGCACACATATAATAAATATGGCTCAGCTGCCTCTTAAGCAGGTGGTCGTGGGTTCAAATCCCATCGGGCCCGTAATATTTATATCTTTGTTTATTCTACCATTTTCGATGCAGAATATTGATAACTGGGTAAATCAAATCTTACAAGACAATACTTCTTTGATACTTGTTGAGGGAAAAAGGGACGTAAAAGCATTAAACAAGCTTGGTTTACTTAATGTTAGTTCTATTGACAAACCAATTTACTTATTAATAGAGGATCTCGCAAGAAAAAATAAAGAAGTTATTATACTGACTGATTTTGATCCCCAAGGGAGAAAGTTATATCATAAAATTAAGCATGAATTAAATAGGAATGGAGTTAAAGTAAATGATAGATACAGGAAATTTTTATTAAGATCTAAAATTACACATATAGAGGGATTGTTTACCTATTACAAAAATAATTCTAAAGAAATTTTTTAATTTTCTGGAAAGTAGGTATTTAATAAAGCTACAATTTTTCTTCTAAAATCTTTATCAATTTCATTTTCCTTCATTTTTTTGCTTCTTTCATAATTAATAATCTGATTTACACCATCCAAAAACTTACTGAATTTAAGTTCGTCAATAACGTTTGTCATTTTACAACAATTCTTTAATTACTTTTCAGTTTTAGGTAAAAATAATAATGCTAAACCGAATGTTAAAAGAAATATAACCCATCCAAAACCTATTTTTCCTGTCGCGAAATTTTGCACTGCTAAAATACCATAAGCAGTTAAAAAACCACCTAAAATTTTAATTATAGCGTCTTGTATCATTTTTACAACAACTCCTTTATTTTTTCAATATGCTCTGCTACTTTATTACCTTGTTCAGTTAATTGAATGCTTTTAATCCTACCATGCTTTTCAAAACTTACTAACCTAGCTCTCTCCATTTCCTGCAGGATTTTAACAGCATGAGAATAAGTACAATCAACTTCTTTTGCTAATACGCTTCCGTATCTGTTTTTATTATTCCTTCTTAATGCTACGAGAATTAGGGCTGGTTTTTTTCTGAAAAATACTTCGAACATTGTTGCCTGTTTTTTAACCAATTTCTTAACCCCAACCATAAAGAAATTCACCTATATTTAAATGTTTCTTTTGAAATATATTTTCGAGGATAACATACCATAATCTTTATATAACATAATTTATTAGTTAATTTATGCTCGATATTAATCTAATAAGGACTAATCCAGCTTTAGTCAAAAAGGATTTAGAGAAGAGGTATCAAAAGGAGAAAAAAGAACTCGTCGATCATGTTGTTAATTTGGATAAGAAATATCGGGAAATTTTACAAGAATTAGAAAAATTAAGGCATGAAAGAAATATTATTTCTGAGAATATCAATAAATTAAGAAAAGAGAATAAGTCATTCGTCAAAGAACTTGAAAGAGCGCGGTCGTTGCCGAAAGAAATTTCCAAATTGGAAAATGAAGTTAATTCGATTAAAGAAAAAATTAACGATTATTTATTAAAAATACCAAATATTATGTCTAATAAAGTTCCTGTTAGAGAAAAGGACAAGGTAGTTAAAAAATTTGGTAAAATTCCAAAATTTAATTTTAAAGTTAAAAACCATGTTGAATTAATAGAAAATTTAAATCTAGCCGATTTTGAAAGATCTGCAAAAACTTCTGGTAATGGTTTTTATTATATAAAAAATGAACTTGCTTATTTAAATCAAGCCTTAATTAGATTTGCAATAGATTTTTTAAAAAAGAAAAAATATACTTATGTTGAAACACCATTAATGCTAAGATCTAATATTGCATATGCAGCATTTGATAAAAAAGAAATTGAACAATCCGTTTATAAAATAGAAAATGAAGATCTGAATTTGATAGGAACTTCAGAACAATCTTTACTTGGAATGCATGCGAATGAAATAATTCATGAATCAAAGTTACCATTAAAGTATTTTTCTTATTCAATGTGCTTTAGAAAAGAAGTTGGGGCACACGGCCTAAATGAAAAAGGGTTATGGAGAACACATCAGTTTAATAAGGTAGAACAGGTTATTTTTTGTAAACCAGAAGATTCTGAAAAATATTTTAATGAATTATTAAAAAATTCAGAAGACATATTAAAATTACTAAAACTACCTTATCGTATTATAGATATTTGCTCTAAAAATTTATCAGACTGGAAACATTATCAAAAAGATATCGAGGTTTATAGGCCAACAATAAAGGATTATGGTGAGATAGTCTCTTTATCAAATTGTACAGACTATCAAGCAAGGAAGTTAAATATAAAATGCGAGTATAAAAACGGAGAAAAAAGAGTTTTACACACCTTAAATGATACAGCTATTGCAACTTCAAGAATATTGGTAGCTATTCTCGAGAATTACCAGCAAAAAAACGGGAATATTAAAATTCCGAAAGTATTGCAAAAATATACTGGTTTTAAAGAAATTAAATCTTAGGCAAACACTTCTTACAGATACCTTTAACAGAGCAATTTAAACACATTGGATTTCCACAGAATTTACAGGTTTGAGTTGATAAATTACCTTTGCACACCCAGCAAACCCTTAATTTATCCATAAAAATTTATATTAATATAAGTTTATAAACCTTTTTTACAATAGTATAAATATGAAAATTTTAGCAGCTGGTGATTTACATGGAGACATTTCAGTAGCTAGGGCTTTAGCAAATAAAGCAGACAAAGAAAAAGTTGACTTGGTTGTTTTGGCTGGAGATATAACAGGAGACGATACTTTATTGCCGGGAGTTATTTCACCATTTCTTGAAAAAAAGAAAAGAGTTTTGTTTGTTCCAGGAAACCATGAAAGCATGGCAACTGCTGATTTTATTGCGGACTTTTATGGGATAACTAATTTACATGGTTATTCTGTTAAATATCAAAACGTTGGAATATTCGGATGCTCTGGAAATAATATAGGGGTACATCAAATTTCAGAAGATGAGATCTTTAGTTTATTAAAAAAAGGATTTGAAAAAGTTAAAAATCTTAAGAAAAAAGTCATGGTTACACATGTTCATCCAAGTGATACAAAAATAGGAAAATTTGGACATCCTCTAGTGAGAGAGGGTAGTGAAGGGATAAGAAAAGCAGTTAAAAAATTTAAACCAGACATTTTAATTTGCAGCCATATTCACGAGGCTGCTGGTATTGAAGAAAAATTAGGAAAAACTAAGATAATTAATGTTGGAACAGAAGGGAAAATTATAGAGATTTAACAAGAAAAGATTTTTATACTTTATTTTAAATTTTAAAGCTATGGTAGAGTTATTGATTTCAGAGAAACCAAATGCAGCATTGAAGATAGCAACAGCATTAGCAGACGATAAGGTTATTAAAAAACAAAATAAAAAAGTTCCTTATTATGAAATTAAGCATAACGGTGAGAAAATAATTGTTGGTTGTGCTGTTGGTCATTTATTTGGATTAAAAGAAGTTAATGGCAAGGGATGGGTATATCCTGTTTTTAATTATGATTGGGCACCAATTTATGAGGTAAATAAAGAAGCAAACTATACAAAAGCTTATATTGAAACATTAAGAAAATTAGCAAAAGAAGCAGATAAATTCACTGTTTGCACTGATTTTGATGATGAAGGAACTGTTTTGGGTTTAAATATTATACGTTATATTTGTAAAAGGGATGATGCAAACAGAATGAAGTTTAGTACATTGACAAAAAAAGACTTGATTGATTCGTATAAAAATAAATTACCAAAGTTAGATTGGGGACAAGCAAATGCCGGACTAGCAAGACACGAGCTAGATTGGATTCACGGAATTAATTTAAGCCGGGCATTAACATTATCATTAAAAAAAACAAAAGGCGGTTTCAAAATTCTTTCAATAGGCAGAGTTCAAGGTCCTACATTAAATTTAATTGTAAAAAAAGAAAAAGAAATCTTAGCATTTAAACCAGTTCCTTATTGGCAAGTTTTATTATCTTTTAATCATGAAAACAAATTATTAAGTGCTTTGCATAAAAAAGAAAATTTCTGGAATAAAAAAGAAGCTGAAGATGTTATAAAAAATACAAAAAACAAAAAAGCAATTATAGGTAAAATTAAAAGATCAGAAATTACTCAAGCTCCCCCAACACCATTTGATTTAACAACCTTACAGCTAGAAGCTTACAGAACAATCGGAATTAATCCTAAAGAAACTTTAGCTTTAGCACAAAATCTCTATGTTAATGGACTAATTAGTTATCCAAGAACTAGCTCACAGCAAATTCCAGATTCTATTGATTTAAGAGAAATTCTTACAAAACTGCTAGATTCAAATTATTCTAACCTAATTAAAGAATTACTAAAAAGACAATTAAAGCCAAATAATGGCAAGAAAACAGATCCGGCACACCCTGCTATTATACCAACGGGAGAATTGCCTGAGAAATTAACTGAAAAAGAATTTAAGTTGTATGATCTAATTGTTAGAAGAACCTTGGCAACCTTGGCAGAACCAGCAAAACGAGAGTCATTACAAATTGAAATTAATGTCAATAATGAAATATTTTTATTAAAAGGAATTAAAACAGTTTATCCTGGTTGGCATAAATATTATGGACATTTTTTAATGCTGAAGGAAACAGAACTGCCAGGATTTAAAGAAGGCGAGGAAATTAAAAATTATAAAATTAATTTATTTAAAAAAGAAACCCAGCCTCCCAGAAGATATACACCAGCTTCATTAGTAAAAGAACTTGAAAAAAGGCATCTTGGAACCAAAGCGACAAGATCACAGATAATAGATACTTTATATGATCGAGAATACGTGCAAGATCAAAATATTAAGGCAACACAATTGGGAATAAAAATTATAGAGACATTAGAAAGATATTCTCCTGA
>ERZ1292632.1688-Hain-H43-01um-R2-1688-length-20563-cov-13_pt1 | contig 13026 bp, 18 predicted proteins | sample MGYA00564407_ERZ1292632 | MGnify/ENA primary metagenome ERZ1292632 (study PRJEB36523, sample SAMEA6512637) | groundwater metagenome | collected 2019-01-08 | study: AquaDiva: Metagenomics assemblies of 32 groundwater samples
CGCGACATCACGAAAAACCAGTGACTCACGAATGACGAAGTTGCCAAAAACAGAAAAGCCCGCGCCCCCGTTGGGGAATTGCGTTTCTTTTCGAGCCACAATCCCGCCGATTGCGCACGCTATCGACTGCCACGGGGAGGCCGGGTATCGATTGATTCTGGAAATAGCGGAATCTGACGCAGGCGCATTCATTCCTATTTTGGCTCTACGAAACAAACGGCTCAAGGTGGTTATCGAGGAGCATGTGTAATGGCTTATGGTGGCAAACTGCAATCAGCCAGTGACGCAGACCGCAAATCAAAGTCCGTCAGCGTGCACAACCAGGTTCCGCGGCGTGCCTGTGCCCACCCCGCCGAGCGCAAGAGGCTGGAGTCGGACCCGGTAAAGTGGCTCAAGCACTACCTCGGGGCGACGTACACGCGGCCATTCGAGACGCCACACCTACAGATCATCGACGATGCCATGCAGGCGCATAGGACCGGGGGCCGGTTCGTCGTGGCAGCGGAGCGCGGGATAGGCAAATCCGCCACGCTGTGGGGTATAGTCCTGTACCTTGCGCTGTCGGGGCAGCAGCATTTCCCTATCTGCGTGCCATGGGCAGATAAGGCGCTCAAGCGTGCATTCCGGTTCTGGAAAATGGCGCTGTGCTTCAACGACACGCTTGGGGCGGACTACCCTGAATTCTGCGATCCGTTCCGGCACGCCAAGGGCATCTCGCAGCGGGTAATGACAACGACGTGGCAGGATACCGGGAAGCCTACCGGGGCACAGTTGACGGTAGGGGAGGGCATCATTGTCCTGCCCGACCAACTCGGGTGTCTCGGTGGCAGCACCATCAATGGCAACGTGCGTGGCCTGAACCATCCCCAGGAGGATGGCTCAGTGCTCAGGCCGACACTCGTGCTGCTGGACGATGTGCAGGACCGCAAGACGGCCAAGAGCACAGTGCAGGTTGATGACACCATCGGGATAATTGACGGGGACATTGCCGGGTGCGGAGAGGCCGGGTGGGATTTGCCGATGCTCATGTCCGGCAACTGTATTTCTCCTGAGGACGTGATGGCACATTACATCACAAGCCGAGAATGGAAAAGCCTGCGGGTTCCGTGCGTGATGAAATGGCCGGACGGCTGGGACGATGAACGTAGCGAATGCCGGAAGATGTGGGCTGAGTGGTATGACCGGTTTGTTGCCAACGAAGCCCCGGTTGATTTCTACCGGAAGAACAAAGCCAAGATGACGGCGGGCATGAAGCTGTCCGCACCGGCAGCGTTCAAGGCGGGGAACAAGCTGCGCGACCCGCTCTATGGGGCCATGCGGGTGTATCACAAAATGGGGCGTGAGGCGTTTATGGCAGAACGGCAGCAGGATCCGCAGCGGCAATCGAGCAGCATGTACCGGCTGGAAGCTGAAACGATACTGAGCCGGGTCTCCGGGTATGCACGGCTGACGGCTCCGGTGGGTTCCGCGCTATGCTGCGGGGTAGACATCAACTATGTCGGGCTGAACTGGTGCGTAGTGGCCGGGGACGCGCTGAGCCGGTCCCGCAAGGTGGTGGCGCATGGGATATGGCCGGCGCGCGGTGGGCTTGTGCCGAAGGGGGTTACGGTAGACCAGGCGTGCCAGATTATCCGGCGCGGGATAGGCCAGTTCTCGCATGAGGTACTGGCGGCAATGCGGATAACGTGCGGACCCGGGCAACGTCTGCTTGATGCCGCGTGCTTCGATATCAGCATGGGCGACTGGCAGGAGGCGATTGTGGCGGCGTTGCACGAATGCCGGGTGCCCCTGAAGCTGTGGCCACTCAAGGCGTTTGGCGTGCGCACGTACCGGTCCAGCAAGGCGGATCTCCGGGCGGGCAAGGGCTGGCGCATCACGGAGTGGCCGCGGCTCGGGCATGTCATGGTCATCAACTCCGACTTGTGGCGGGAACAGATGCAGCGCGGGTTCCTGGTCGAGCCAACGGAGGCCGGGGCCCTGTCCTTGTATTCGCCTGATGAGCAGCAGGAGCACCGGATACTTGCCCAGCAGGTGGCCGGTGAACGGCTGGATGAGCACGTCACAACGGAAAAGCACGAGTACTACACATGGCACCGGACGCCGGGGCTGCCGAATGACCGAGGTGATGCGCTGGTCTATGCGTGTGCGTTGACGGGGGTGCAGGGGATCGGGGAGGAAAAACAAGCGGCCACGGGGAGGCCACAACACAGAAGGAGCGTGCGACATGTCAGCGTGTGATGAATGCGGTGGTGCGTGCTGTAGGTCCGTGTCTGTATTCGTGGGGAATACAACGCCGGACCAGCGCAGGTGGGCTGAGTTGCACGGCATCATGATTCGGCATGGCTCGTGGCGATTCCCCATGCGATGCGCCTGCCTGAGTGCGGAGGGGCGCTGCCAGATTTACGAGACGAGGCCCGGCGTGTGCCGGACCTTTGCGGCAGGCGGTCAAATGTGCCTTGAGGCACAGAAGGCAATAAAGGAGAACGGTGATGGCAAAGCATAAACAGGCGGAAGAAAAGAGGCAGTACATCCAGGCGGCGGTTGTGCCGGACCCCGGCGTCAAGTGCAACCACTGCGGGGCGCTGTACGATCACAAGGTTCTGGACAAGAAAAAAACATCCACCGGGCCGCGCTGGTACATGCAGTGCGGAGCGTGTGGCGGGCGGTTTGTCCTTATTCGGCCTGACGCAAAAAGATTCCCGCAAAACAGGAATCTTGTGGCCGCGACCCATTGACAAGGATTGCCTTTCTGCCTTTTAATTGCCGCGTGACAAACTAAAGACCCGCGTGGGGTTGATCACCCCGGCGTGAGTCACAGCGTAAAGATGAGCCCGAGTTGCCAGGCAACGGCAACTTGGGTTTTTTGTTTTCGCGGGTCGTAGTTTTACTGAGGGAGCAACATGGCGGTCAGTCTGACAGACGTTGAAACGGCAATCTCCACGATACAGTCCGGAGGCCAGTCGTTCTCCATTGACGGCATGACCTACAACGCCGCGAACCTTGACGCATTGCTCCGACTCCGTACCCAGCTCAAGGCCGAGCTGGATCGCGCCAACGGCACGCGGCCCGTATTCCGTGGTTTCAAGTTTGACGGGATGGCCTATTGATGAAACTTGGTCCCTTCACATTCGGATACAATGCGACCGAGGACAAGGGCCGACGACAGGCCCCCAAGACCCGCGTATATCACGAGTCTGAAGTATTGACCGCCACCAAGCGGCTGAAACTTCAGAGCACGGCGCAGGAACAGATCCGCAATCACTCCCTGGTGGCTTGGATGGTCCGCAAGCATCTGGACTATGTGAGCAAGTTCCATATCAGTTTTCGCACCGGCAAGCAGCCCGTTGATGACTTGGTGAATCGTATATTCAAGTGGCATGGCGCGCCGCGCAATCTGGACTATGGCCTCCGGTTCGGACGTGATGAAATGTTCCGCTTATTCGAGTTGGAGAAGGTGCTCTGCGGTGATGCTGCGCTGCTCAAACTCAAGACCATGCAGCTCCAGGCGATTGAATCAGACTTGATCGCCAAGGGGAACGGCGCACCCGAGTCGGTAAATACGTCCGGGCTCGTGATGAGTAATGGCCGCGTACAATCCTACTGTATCTGCAACCGTGGCGAGAACGGCAACAGCGCCACCTTTGACCACCTGGAGCCTGCGGAAAACGTAATCTTTGATGCGTACTGGACTCGGTTCTCGTCCCAGTTCCGCGGGGTGTCGCCTCTATCCACGGCGATCAACATGATTCAGGACATTCACGAGGGCTTTGATTTCAACTTGATCAAGGGCAAGATGCACGCGCTTTTCGGCGTTGCCCTGATCCGCGCAGCGACGGAATCCACGAGTAATTACAGTGGCGCGGGTGGTGCGGGTAACGCATCGGCCTGGGTGGCGCAGGTCTACACATGGACCGCGGGCGACTATTGCACGTACTCCAACAATCTCTACTACTGCAACACCTCTCACAGCACCACTTCCGCCAGCGTGTTTGCCACTGATTTGGCCGCGGGGAAATGGACCGTGGACAGTGACAAGTCCGGCTTGGACCTGGACCCGCGCACGATCAACATGCTCGACCTTGCGCCCGGTGACGATGTGAAGATGATCGAATCCGGCACTCCGTCCACAGAGTTTGTCGCAGGGTCTTATCTGTTCATTCAGATAGCAATGCTGGCCTTGGATATTCCGGTCACGTCATTTGACAGCCGCCGGTCATCGTTCAGCGCTCGCATTGCCGATTTGAATGAGTACGAGGTTTCCAGCGACGCGAAACGCACGAAGAACCGGTATGTGCGCCAGGATTACAGTGATTGGGTTGTTCGGTCTATCTGGAATGACAGCAACTCTCCATGGGGCCTGAAGAAGATTGCTACGGTGGCGGGCATGAGTATGCGCGACGTTCAAGAAGCCGTGGAATGGATACCGTCCGGATCTCCGTGGCTGGACAAGCACAAGCAAATGCAGGGCGATCAACTCGGCATCGACATCGGACTGGATAATGCCATTGACGCTTGCCGCAGGCGCGGCGGAAACGTGTTCGAAAACATCGACAAGCAGTCACAGGTGATTGCCTACGCAAAGGAAAAGGGTGTCCCGCTGATTATGGGCAAGAGCGGGGACAGGACCATAGGCGAGATCGTCAAGGATGCCACCGAACAAACCGAGGAAACAGGCGATGAAAAATGAAAGAGACTTTACCCAGATACCTGCCGCCGCGTGTACGCTCGTCGTTGGCGAGTTTGAGATCGGAGATAACGGGGACGGTGCCAAATCAGCCCCGGTCAAGCTCGTTGCCCGCAGTGGCAAGGCGATTGAACACTGGTTTTGGGGTCGCGTCGTGCATGACCTGGCCGGAATGCACCTGCATAAATCCCGCATCCCCATTGACTACGTGCACGACAGCAAGGAAGTGATCGGCTACTTGAACCGGTTTGATACTGAGTCCGGCGACCTCGTGACATCCGGGGCGCTTGTTCCGTTCAAGGACAGCGACCGCGCCACGGAGATCATCCACAAATCCAAGGCCGGCGTCCCATACGAAGCGTCAATCAATTTCGGTGGTGACGGCATAAAGATTGAAGACGTACTTGAGGGCCACATGAGCGAAGTCAACGGGCAGCGCTTCGACGGTCCCGGCATAATCGTCCGCGAGTGGCCTTTGCGTGGTGTGGCAATTTGTCCGTACGGTGCGGACGCAAACACGGAGAGCAAGGTGCTTTCCGGCAATGAGAAGGTGTTCTCGGCGGCGGTGTTATCCGCCCCGGAAACCGCAACGAAGGAGCCCGCAGCAATGAAGAAGGTATCCGTTGAAGTTGCGGCCAAGGTGGAAGACGCCAAGGCCGCCGAGGTGAAGTTGGAAGCAAAGCCCGAGGCCGTAGAAGTGAAGCCGGTTGAGGCGCAGGCAACAGAGGCGGCGCAGGCCGTCGTGGAAGTGCCCGCCGTGGAAGCCGCGCCCGCCAAGGTCGAGGCAGTAAAGCCCGAAGCGAAGGCAGAGGAAAAGCCTCAGTTGAGCCGTGATGAGTTCGCCAAGATTGCCCAGGAGTTTGGGAATGACATTGCCGTCAAGACCGCGCTCGAAGGTGGCGACTACGGCACGGCGTTGAAGGCGGCCTATGATGCGCTGAAGGCGGAAGTGGCGCAGCTCCGCGCAACGGTAGCTGCTGGAAACGGCGGGACGCCGGCCAAGGTGGTCGCGGCCCCGAAGAACGAAGGGAAACTGTTCAAGACAGGTAAATAGACCAACAATTTTCCGGCTGACTGCGGGGTAGCTCCCCGGAGTGAGCGAAGACAAGGCGGCATGTAGGTGCCTACACACTTACACGCCGCCTTTTCTTTTGCCGGAATGGAGAACGACAATGGCAGAATCATATAACACACTGGCGGGGCTGGTTCAGTTCAACGACAAGAACCTGGCCGATCTGAACGTGACCGATCTTATGGATGATGCTCCCTTGATGAAGGTGATCACCTCCCTTCCGGCGAGCAACGGCACGCAGCACAAGTACCTGAAGCAGACCACAGCAGCCAGCGCGGCATTCCGTGCGGCACTCGATGGCGTGACGAAGACACACAGCGCGGATACGCTGGTCACCGACACCCTCAAGATTCTTGATGGGTCGTTTGATACGGACGTTGCGCTGGCCGACGCCTACAAGGGCGGGCGCGATGCGTGGTTGCAGTTGGAGCTGGTCCGTACCATGAAACAGGTGTTTTTCATGGCCGAGCGGCAGATCTTCTACGGCGCGGCTTCACCCGGCGACACCGCTGGATTCGCGGGACTGCGCGATAACGCACAGCTGGACGCACTGAGTGACGCAATGGTGGTCACGGCGTCCGGCAGCAATGTCTCCACGCAGACCTCCTGCTACCTGCTCAGGCATGGCAAGGACGATGTGGCTTTCATCTTGGGCAACGATGGCAAAATCGTTGTGGAAGATGAGCCGACGATCATCCAGAAGGCCGGTTCAGGCTCCGGTTACTTCCCGGCTCTCTATGTGCCGGTGACTGGATACTCCGGATTCCAGATCGGTGGTGCGTACAGCGCGGCCCGGATCGCTAACATCGAATGCAACACACTCACTAGCACATCCGCATTCACCGACGATCATATCTATGCGGCTCTGTCCAAGTTCCCGGCTGGTCGTCAGGCGAACGTGATCGTGATGAACCGTGATGCGCTGCGCTTGCTCAGGCAGTCCCGCACGGCAACGAACCCCACCGGCGCCCCGGCTCCGCGGCCAACCGAGGTTGAGGGCATCCCGATCGTGGTGACGGACGCACTGGTCAGCACGGAAGCGGTGGAAACCTGATCAACTGAGGAATAACGGCATCCCGGTCTTGCATGGCCGGGGTGCTGATTCCCACAACGGCGCAAACTAGGAGAAAATGACATGAGGAAGTTTGTAACAATTCTTGCCGCGCTGCTGGTTTGCGGCGTGGTGGTACAGGCGGCACAGGACACGGACATCACGAACCGGGAGCTGCGCGACCCGTTGCAGCTTGAAACCTGGTTGCAGGCAAATGCGACCGATGCACAGACACGGCTGACGGCTGTGGAGGCCGGCGGCGTTCCGGGTGCTGTGGGCGGCGCACTCGCCAGCGGGAAAATAGTAGTCGGCAATTCGGGCGGAACCGGCACGGCAGTAACAGTGTCGGGCTCGCTTCGGGTCTCAAACACGGGTTCCGCATCCATCCCGAATCAGGCAGTGGCTCTAACAAATCTTGCCTCGGCGGTACAAACGTCGCTTGGAAATGCTGACACGGCATTGCAACCTACGGGCAATGGCGCGTCGCTTACCAATCTGGCAATAGGCCAGATGGCGGCGATCACCGCAACCGCTGCAGAGATCAACGCTGTCGCCAATCCAAGCGTTGCGGCTCCGGCGAACGCGACAAACACGCAGGTTGTCACGTTGGACTTCACGAAGTCAGTCCAGCAGTTGACGGCCATGAACGCAACGACCACCGTCACGCTGGCGAATGTGGCCGCCGCCGACGTCGGGAAGTCGATCGTCCTTGTGAACGTGGGCGGGACGAACGCCTTAGCGATCACAAAGACCGGAAACTACTACGGGACCTCCGCCGCTCTGGATGACGATCAATCCATCGTAATCTACAGCACGGCGACCAATGTCTTATTGTCGTACGGTGGACAATAACAGGGGGAAACATGCGTAAGCTGATAATCATGGCGTGCGTTGGCCTGACGGCTTACGCATGTTGGGCAAAGCCGAAATCACAGACGTTGGATCTGGCGCTCGGCTCGCTGACCGCGAAAACCGGCACGCTCTCGCAGGTAAGCGGGTATCTGGAAGACATCAACGTCACGGTGTCTGACTTGAACTCCACGGGCAGCGTGAAGATTGCCTATGTCCCGCAAGCCGGTTCGGCGGTGAATATCGCCACGAACCTTGTTGCGGGGCAGAAGGTGTTCCGCCCGGTGGTTGATTCAACGGACATCCTGGGCGCGGCGCTGACCAGCGACCCGCCCCGGCGGATGTACCTTTACGGGGAAACCCTGCGCGTAATCGTGGCAGGGAGCCCGACAAACAAGACGTGGACTATTCGCATCAAGACTACCGACGAGTGATCCTCGTCCGCCCCCAGCCTGGCCACCTCCGCTGGGCTGGGGGCCTCTTTTTGACATGAGCATAACGACCACAGCACAAGCGGCGCTGGCAGCCATAGCGGCGGCACATAGCGACTTGGCCGTGGCGGTGATAATTGACGGCGTATCCGGCACGGGTCTGCTGGTCAGTGAACCGCAGTCAACCGACTTCGGGCCGAACGGAGAGACAGGCGTAACCACGGGCACGGTGCGGGTCAGCAAGGTTGCCTTTACCGCCAAGCCCGAGCGCGGGGCCACCATCAAGGTAGGATCCGATTCGGTTGTGGTGACGAACGTAGACGGATTGGCAATGTGGGTAATCCAGTATCGCAAGGTGCGGCCCGTAGCCGCGACATGACATGGCAAGCGATTTTACAATACGGGCGGTGAACGACTGGCGGGCAACGATGCACTCGCAGCTGTCTATCGCGTTGCGCGTGAGCCGCGACGTATGGGGCAGGAACGCAATGCAGGCCACAAAGCACATGCTGATTGTCATGGCTCAGTCTATGGGGGCTATGACGAAACAGTCTCCCAAGCGCAGGCCCGTCAAAACGGACAACCACGGCTCCTACGTTGAGCGGTGGAAGAATGGAACCGTGCGGAAAGACTACAAGTGGATGCACTCCGAGGAACGGCAGGCCGCTCAGATAAGTAGCATGAAGGCCACATGGGGCAAGGTCTACAAGAGCCGGCTCCTGGGCTCGTGGGAGAGTGCACAGGCAATCCGCAATCGCGGGCTGGCAAAACGCTCGTGGCTTTGGGGGCTGTCCTCAATCAAGGGTGACGTGGCCGGCTTCACTGGCGCCGGGTCACACAGGCCGCCAATTGCCGGGGTGGTGCAGGCGCACTCCATCAATGCGCAGGGCGTTATCGGGCATATCCTCACAAACCGGCTTTCGTACATCAACGCCACCATCCCGCCGAACTACCAACAGATTGCCGAGTCCAAGGCCATAAACAAGGTGATGAAGCAGGCTGAAATGAAGATGGTCCGCGAGTTTGAACGCGAAATAGGGCGGGTAGCGGCATGATTTACTGGCTCAACAGGCGAGTCGAGCGCGCGCTGGTCGGGTATCTGACCAAGACGCTGCCCGGCGAATACAAGGCATATCGCAGTTGCGACCTGACGCCTCGGCAGTTCCCGTGTGCGGTCGCCCGGGTGTACCAGGTGATGCGGTTCAAGGGCGAGATCCACGCCTGTAACCGGATGCTGGCGTCAATCATGGTGATGACCGAGTTTGCCCGGGTCGTGGATGATGATGCCAAGCTGATTGAGGAGTTTGAGGAAACCGAGGAGAAGGTTGTCTCCGCGGTTATGGAATCCTTTTACATCGACGACCTTGCCACACAGTTGACCGCCATCAACATTGACGGGCTCAGTATCAGCTACGCGGCACTGGGCGGGGATGGCGAGTATCCGGTCACGTCCCAGTTGTCCGAAGACGGAACCGTGTCGATTGTGGAAATACCGCTGGTTATCCACGCCGGCGCAACGGAGATATGACATGGCGAATGAGATCACACTTTCTTCGGGTGTCACCGTAAGCAAGGGCGCGGACCGGCTGTCAGTGTCCCTGTCCAAGCAGTTCACGCAGACCGGGACCGATGCGAACGTCTACACGCTCACCGTGACAGATGCCGGGTTCACCGCGTTAGGAAAAGCCAACATCACCAACCTCGGAGCATGTGTGATCCACAATCTGAGTCAGACCACGGGTGACATCGTCTATATTTCGCGGGACAGCGGAGCGACAGAACACGAGGAGTTATTGCCCGAATCGTGGATACTCACTTGGCTTCGCAGCAGCCTGACGATTGGCACGCTGCAAATCAAAGCGGCGGCTGGCAAAACAGTCCTGGTGAAAGTGTATCTGTTCGAACAGTAGGAAAACGGAAGGGGCGCAGACACATGGCAGCGGGCGATCTTGTTCAAAAAGGGACGGCGGTCCTTGTCGGGTTCAACGGCAATCTTCACACGAATCTGATCATGCAGGCGGCTACGGAAGACACCGGGCAGGCCAAAGTCAACACGATCAAGTCCGAACAGAATGCGGCCACAACCCATATCATCACGAACCCGAAACGACAGGTGCGGCTGACCGGTGTGCTCAAGGGCGCAGCCCTAACCACGGTGCGGGCTCTCAAGATGGGCGATGCCGTATCCCTCACACATGGCGGAGTTGCCACGGTCTATTTCATTTCCGCTGCCGTTGACATTGAGATGGGGGCCGAGGAAGCCCGCGTAACCATCATGCTGCGAAAAGACGAAGCGTGGACGCACGCATAAGGAAGGGGCAACACAATGGCTGCTGGAGATCTAGTCCAAAAAGGTACGTCTGTCACGGTTGGCTTCAACAGCAACACGAATTCCAACATGATTATGCAGGCCGTCACCGAGTCAGTCGGCGAGTCGGACCTCAAGAGTATAGCCGGTGAACAGGGCGCAGACGTAACGAACCTTTTCACGAATCCGCGCAAGCGCATCCGGCTCAATGGCGTTGTGCTGGATACTGCCGGGGCCGAACTGGCGGCGATCCGGCTGCTGATTATCGGGTCAACGGTGGCGGTCAACTCCGTCAACTGCATGGTGATCGAAAGCCCGGTCCTTGAGTTCGGGGCTGAGGAAGCACGAGTAACGCTCACCGTGATCAAAGAAGACTCGATGACCTACAGTTGATCCGATGAAAGGGGCGCGACAATGTTGCAGACGTTTCAGCGGGCCATGCAAAGCCGCGCCACGCGCATTGCTGGAATCCGGCTCGGGCCGATCACGCTTGCGCAAGCGTATTGTCTCTATGCCTGGGAGTCGCCCTTTGTTTGCGGTGGCAACATAGAGTTGGCCGACTTCGGCGTTGCCCTCTGGACCTGCTCTCAGAAGTGTTGGCCGTTCCCGCGTTTTGTTGATGCCGTCGATGCCGGCAAACCCGAAAAGCTGCTGACCAAAGTGGGGCGACGATACGACCTCCAGCAGTTTCCGAAAGACCGCGATGCCTTGCACGAGTGGATAGACTGGCACTGCAAAGTCCCGCCGCGCTTTCTCAAGCCCGACCCCAATCGCAAGGGCGCATCCGCACCCTGGCCGATGATTGTTGCCGTTCAGATTATGCCCATGCTTGGGGAGCAAAGGACATGGCAGATGCCCGTACCGTTGGCCATGTCCTACAAGATAGCGAAGGATAACGCCGAGGGCGACACGTCATGGAAGTCAGAGGAAGAAGAAGCGCAGGGAAGAGCCAATGGCAGCGATACTTAAAGCGATAAGTGACCTGAACGTTTCGCCATTTGAGGCCGCAATGGGCCGGATGGAGAAGCGCGTTGACAAGTTTGCCACAAGCAATCTTGCACAGATGGGCCGCAGGATCGGAGATGCTTTCTCGATTTATGCCGTGACGCGGTTTGTCGCCAGTGTTGGAAAAACGGCGGACGCGCTTGACGACTTGAGCAAGACCACGGGTGTCGGCGTGGAGAACATACAGGCGCTTCAAGTTGCATTCCAGATTGGCGGCAAGGAGGCTGGCGACCTGAACGGAGTTCTTGCCCGACTTAAGAAAAGCCAGGACGAAGCAACGGCTAATTCCAACATCGCACAAAGCTGGAAGACGCTCGGGATCTCGTTTGAGGAAGTTGCAAGCCTGTCGCCCGACAAGTTGCTTGAGAAGATTGCCCGGGCAATGCAGGCCAGCGCGGGCAACATGGCTATGGGTGAAGCGGCGGGCAATCTACTGGGGCGGTCCTATGGCGAACTCCAGGGCGTGATGAACAACCTCGCCACGCAGGGCATCGATCCGCTGCGCGAATCCCTCAAGTCCACAAACCAGATCATGGCCGAGGATTCTGTCCGTGCTGCCGCCCAAATGCAGGAAGCGTACGAGCGCGTAGGGCGGAAGTTAAAGACAGAGGGCGGCAATTTTGCAGTCTCGTTCTTTGGAGGGTTGCGCGCTCTCGGTGTTGCCATTGGCGGCGGTGGATGGAATGCCGCGGCGGAAGACCTGTTCGGTGCCCCGGAGGATGGCGGCGACCCGCAGGCCAACTTTGCCGCCAACAAGCGCAAGCAGGGCAGCGCTGACATGATGCGACAGGCCGCGAACAAGCAGCGAGACAAAGCCATTGCCGCAGCAAACGCGTGGTTCTCGGAGCAGTCCGGCAAGATCAACGTCGGGGACGTCAAAGCGGCGGACCAGCTTGGGAAGATTGGCGGATACATCGGCGGGCAGTCTAACCCCGCCATGGCCGTAGCAGAACGCCAGCTCAAGGTCCTGGAGTTGCAGGAAGAATTGCAGAAGCGTATCGCGGCGGCGGGCGAGCAGGGCACAGACAAACTCGCGGCGATTCAATCAGCTTTGGAGGAATAACAATGGCGGCGGGCGATGCAGTAGTCAAGGGGACCAACGCATTCACGGAGCAACCCAAAACCCGCAAGTGGATAAAGGGTCGCGGCTGGGTTCGTGTGCGCACGTTCGAGGGGCCGTTCAGTGACAGCCTGATCGACGCTCAGGTAGCGGCGCTTACTGCCGTCAATGCGGAGGAAATTGAAGTAGCCGAGGGGCACCCTACCGTCATCACGGCGATGATTCCGAATGATTCCGACAGCATCGGTGTGGGCCTCGCAGATCCAAACACGCAGACCGAATGGTCCCTTGACCCCTACGACCTGGACAAGACTCTTGCGAGTCACGGCGCATTCAATCTCTCCGGTTCAAGCGCATCCGCACTGATAGTTATCGAGAAGGAAATCAAGTCTGCCGAGGCATACGGCAAGGACTACAACACGCTTTACCCCAGCATCGGGGCTTTCAACAACTATGTGCTTCTGCGCGGTGCGGGTACTGATTCTTTTCTTTCGCATGGCTTCATTCTCCGGGCCGTCATGGACTGCGAGCGCGGCAACGTGTTTGTGAGAGAACAGCAGCAGAAG
>ERZ1292632.2272-Hain-H43-01um-R2-2272-length-16373-cov-7_pt2 | contig 13025 bp, 18 predicted proteins | sample MGYA00564407_ERZ1292632 | MGnify/ENA primary metagenome ERZ1292632 (study PRJEB36523, sample SAMEA6512637) | groundwater metagenome | collected 2019-01-08 | study: AquaDiva: Metagenomics assemblies of 32 groundwater samples
TTAAGATTAAGATTAAGAATACTCTTCTCTTTATCCTAATTAAGAGTAAGAGTAAGAATTAAGAATAAGAATAAGAATAAGAGTACTTCTTAAATCTTAACAACGAAGACCGGAAAAAGGTTCCCAACGTTTCAAAATAGAACAGTCGCTAGCCAAGGCCTCCTAGTTCCCCCTAAAGGCAAATCTGGTATACTAAGTGTGTTACGGGGGCGACGGGGGGCCGCAAGGCCTGACATGTTCCTGCCGCCCAACAACACTGGCAGATCGCGGTTGCGGGGGCTCCGCGTTGACCGGCGGTACCGGCCACTCAAAAGCCTCCACCAGCTTCTTACAGGAGAACACCATGTTGACGCCGACAACCAGTTCAAGTCGCCTTCCCGCAACCGAGGTTTTACGCCTTGCCCTTGCTTCCGCGCGAAGAGAGTTCGTTGCGCGGGTGAAGGAGCTGTCTTCGGATGCTGTCCCCTGGAACGACAGGGGGACGGGCCTTGTTGATGTTGGCCGAGAAGAAGCTATCAGCGATCTGGAGCTTGACGCCTTCTTCCCCGGGATCACCATTGCAGCCTTTGTCGAGGCGCACAAGGATAAGGCTCCCAACAAATCCGCCGCGCTACCTCACCCCAATCTATAGCGATGGAACCACTATGGGCTCCACATCCGTCCATTGCTCAGGCCCTCGTCAGGGTGGATAACCTGACAAGATTTTTGCGGGCGTCGGAAGAGCTTATGCGTACCAACCGCGAGCTTCCCGAGATGACACACAGTATAAACGTTTGGACTACCGACGACAGCGGGATGAGCCACCTCCTCACGCTGTCTTACTCCGCCACGTCTCCCATGTTTCGTGGATAAACTGAAATGACATTCGGATATAGATTTTACCGGAGGGCCCCCAAGCGGGGGGACGGGTGGATGTTGAGAATCAACGCCGTTTCCCTATGGAACAAGTTTTCCGAGGGCGATCCGGGCTGGTGTGAGGGTCGGAGAATTTTAATTCTAAACCTTTTGGAAATCACCCACGGAGAATATAGGGCGTGCCTGGGGCTGACGTGGTTCACACCAAGAAAGGCAATCTACCCCGGCCTACTGGGCGAACCGTGGACGCTAGACTTTCGCATTCTCTTCTGCTCATTTTGGATCAGCGGAAGCCGCAGTCCGAAAGTCCGTGAATAACGAAAGACATGCCAGCCAAGCCTCCAATCAAGTCTCCGCTCCTCAACGCTCCAGAAAAGAGAAAGCCGGGGCAGCGCGGAAAAGAGCGCCACTGGCGGCAGGAGGAAGTGGTTTCCAGGGTACAGCAGGAGGTCCTGGACCTCGCTCCCGTTCTCATGAAAAAGGCCGCAGCCATGGTCAAGGGGAACCTCAAGCTTCCCAGGGACGAGCGAGAATTCATCCTCGACCTCGCCAAGCTGTTCCTTCCCAAAATCTTGAATCAAACGAAAGAAATCAACCCATACGAAAACGTCCCCAGACATCAGAGGAAAAAGACCCTTATCGAAATCCTCACAAAGTCGGGCATACTGGTGGAAGACGATGAGCCTGAAATTGGACGAGAAGAAGATCGCGGAGCTACACGACGAAACGATCCTAAAACTCCTAGCCTCAGTGGGGAAGTACCGGACGACGGAGAACAAACGCCGCTGGGAGTCGTACAAACCCCTCCCGGCCCAGCTTCGGCTCCACAAGTGCCAAGCGCAGACCCGGTGCCTGATCGGGGGGAACCGCCTGGGGAAGACCACGGCGGGGATCGTGGAAGTCCTGTGGTACTGTTTCGGGAGGCACCCGTTCAGGACAGTGCTGCCACCGACGAATATCTGGGTGGTCGCGCTCGACTCGCAGGTGCTTTCGGACACAATCCTTCCGAAGCTGTTCGAGTATCTCCCGGCGGAGGAAATCAAGAGTTGGAACCAGATCAGGGGGAGACTAGAACTTAGAAACGGCTCCATCATCCAGTTCAAGTCATGTGATTCCGGCTCAGAAAAATTCCAGTCCGCAGAACGCCGCTTGATCTGGTTTGACGAAGAGCCCCCTGAGGACGTCTGGAATGAGTGTCAGGTGCGCGTGGGAGCCGACTTCCCCCTCGATATCCTTCTGACGATGACTCCGCTTAAGGGAATTGACTGGACGTTTGAGAGGCTGGTCGAAAAGCAGTCCCCAGGAAAGATCGAAGTGATGGGTGGGACCATGCTGGACAACCACCATATCCCCAAGTCCGAGCGGCAGCGCCTCGTGGACCTGTGGCAGGGAACCGCCGACGAGCCCGCTCGTATGCGCGGAGAATACTTTGAGCGGTCCGGCCTGATCTACAGGGGCCTAGACGACCAAAGACACACCATTGACCCCTTCCCTATCCCGAAAGACTGGCCCTACATCCTGGCGGTGGACCCGCACCCGCGAAAGCCGTCCGCAGCGGTATGGGCGGCGCTGGGAAAGGATGACATCCTCTACTTCACCGACGAACTTAACGACCCGAACGAGATGTTATTTACCGACTTCGTTGCCAGGGTCAAGGAAATCTCCCACAAAAAGCGCATCGTTCGCCAGATCATAGACCCCTCTGCCCTTGCCAAAAACCAGCAGACGGGCAAATCAACGAAAGATTACCTGCGCTCACTTGGCCTCTCCACGACCCTTGCCAACAACGATGTTAAGGTGGGCTACGACCTAGTGCGGCGCAGGATTAGCGGCCCCAGGGGCCCTGGGATGTTCTTCTTCAGGGGAGGGACCCCGAAAACATGGACCCAATTGAAGCGGCTGGTCTACGACGAATGGCGTGGCCGGGGGATCGGAAAAGACGTTAAAGAGGTCCAACGCAAGCTGAACGACGATCTTGCAGATTGCGTCCGATATATCGTTGCAACGCAAATAACGTTTGATGGCGGGGCCGCAGAAAAAACGCTTGACGAATACTATAGGAACCTGCATACTAGAAGTACGAACTCTTCTACGGGGTACGTATACTAACTAATGCCACAAGATGATGCGTCCGATCAGGTGAAAGACTCGCGGGAACTCCTGCGGGAGGCCCTCAGGAATGTCGGGAGCAAGGCGAAGCGGACAGTCAAGAAATTGATCCACCGGTTCACTCCGACTAGGATCAAGGGCCCCGTCGGCGAGATGCTGTACGGAAAAAAGAAAGCCAAGACAAGCGAAGACGACCCCATTCGCGCCTCCCTCTCGGGAACCGGCAGTTTTAGTAGGCAGTAAGAACCGATGGCAGACTATACCGACGAGCAGCGTAAAGTAAAAGAGTTGATCGCTGGCGACATTGCCTCGGTGAGCAAGGATCGGGCAGACCTTAAGAAGTCCATCAAGGATCGCCGGGCGATGTATGATTCGGCTCTCCCGAACCGGCAATATTTCGGACGCGCCAACGTCAGGGTGCCATTCCCCTGGACCTGGGCGCAGAGCATGCTCCCCCACTACATGACAACCGTCGGGGGGTTTAAGGCAGTCCTTGACGCCTACCCACGCGGGGGAAATAACTTTGAGAAGACCCTGAACGTCAAGCGCCTCCTGAACTTCCAGCTTATCTACGAGATGGAATTCTTCCCCGAGGCCCTGATGTTCTTTACGGCAAACGTGAGAGACGGGCTGGCGTTCCAGAAGATCAAGTGGGACCACGAACGACAAACCGGCGAGTTCCACCTGATTGATGCCAACGACTTTGCATGCGACCCCCGAACAGGGTTCCTTAGCAACAAAACCCGATGGGTTGCGCACATTATTGGGAAGACCAAGGAAGAGCTTTTGGAGGGCGTCCAAACCCTCGGATACAATCCGAAGGTCGTTGAAGAAATTGTCGCCAAGTCAGCATCGAAGACCATGAGCGATGGGGTCACGCAGCTCTCAGAGCAGCGAGCCGTTTACAACATCTGGGAATGGTGGGGTCGAGCGGATATCGGGGAAGACCTAGATCAAGAGGGGAACCCCGTCGCGGGCCCCGACGGGCAACCAGTCGGGGGAATCCGCCCGGTCATCTGCCATTTCTATGAAGATAAGCTTCTTTCAGCAAGAACCTCCGTGTACGGAAGCGTTGTCCCGTTTGTCGGCCTCGCCGACGTTCACGACCCGTTCCGCCTATTTAAATCCAAGTCTGAGTTGGACCCCATTAAGACGCTCTATGAGGCGTCTAGTGACATCCTGAACCAGCGCCTTGATAACGTCACGATGGGCATCAACGGGTTCTGGACGATCCTTAAGAACAGCGGCCTAGACGTTTCGCGGATGGTGTCGTCCCCCTGGGGAGTCATGTTCGTGAACGACCACGACGACATTAGGCGGTGGGAATCTCAAGACGTTACTCAAAATGCCTACCAGGAAATTCCAGCCCTTGGCGAACTTATGAAGCTGTCTTCTGGATTGCAGGATGTCCAGCGCGGCACCGGGGTCAGGGGTGTTGGAACCGCCTCCGGCCTAGAGCTTGTTGACCAGAATGCTTCCCAGCGGCCCGATCTTAAGGTGACGACAGCGCAGCACCTTTACATCAGGCGGGTTGGGGAAATCCTTCTACAAGAAGACAAGATGTTCATGTCAGAAGAGAAGGCCATTCGGGACATCGGAAACCCGGAGGCCGCTGCGGAAATGTTTAGTCCCGACAACCTCGCGGGGGATTGGGACATCTGCCCTGTTCCGCTTACGGCACAGGGAGAGAAGGCCCAGCGCATAGGACAGCTTACCAACTATCTGAATGTCCTCAACTCCATCCCCATGCCGACGCTTAGGGTGCAACAGCGCAAGGAAGACATCATTGAGGAGGTTGGCTCTCTTCTAGAGGTCAAGCATCAAGTAGTTTCCGACGGAGAACTTGATGATCGCGAAGCAGCCGCTCTACAGGTTTCCAAAAACCAACTTGCCAACACCATGAAGCCCCCTCCACCCAACGGGCCAGCAGGGCCCCAGGCTACGCCGGGCATGGCCAATAATCCAGGAACAGCGCCCGTAGGCGCACCGGGAAGGCGCTAACATGAAAAAGAAACTCGACCCGATGATATATCCACCCCTAGAACATAACCCAATGAACCGGGAAGCTATGGAAAAGGATTTTCGCTTACGGGAAGTCCTTAGGATGCCAACAGGGAAAGAGATAGTTTTAATGAAATTGTTAAAAAAGGCCCGGGAAGCCGGATATGGATCGAGACGAAGTCCCCTTCGTAGGCCTTCCTCTGGACGCCTTCCGAGAGCAGGAGAATAAATGCGAATACAGCTTCCTGCCTTCGAAAACGTAGACCAGCTAGAGCAATTTACCAAGATGACCGCCGAAAGGGCGGTGCTATTGACAAAAACTAGAGATTTGTTCGATACTAAGTGGGAGGAGATATGCAAGCTCCTCCTGGACATTGAAAAAGGTCTCATAGAAAAGAATTTAGTGACCACGGACCCCTATGCGTCTTTCTCTATACGCGGGCAAGTCCTTGGTGTAAGACAAGCAAGAGAACTAAAGATAGCGGTTGAAACTCAGCTTCGAGAGACGCTTGCGGTCATCGAACAACTCCGTAAACAAACCGAGGAAGAATAACATGGCAGAAGTGGCAGTAGTTCCTGGCAATCCCAACGTCATCGAGCCTGTGATTCGTGAGCAAGCTCCTTCGCCCCCACAGAATCAAGCGCCCGCTGGAAGCGGACCCGCGAACCCGGTAAACACATGGACTCCGACCGACGAATACTTCAAGACCAAGGGCTTCAAGTCCGAGGCTGACATTAGTAATTCGTATCGGGAACTTGAGAGACATCGCTCTCAGGTTGTTACAGAGTACCAAAAGGCGATTACATTCCTTCAACAGCTTGAGCCGCACCAAGCAGAGATTGAAGCTCTGTTGGCTGGCAAGGCGAAAGAAGGAAAAACAGACGAAGCGGGTCAACTAGAAGCCCTCCTCAAGAGTGGCCTCGATCCGGTGGAAGAGCGCATTCAAACTCTCAGCGCACGACAGGCAGAGAGTGTTCGGGACGGTTCGATTGATACGTTTTACGCGAGGCACCCCGATGCCGTTCACATGGCAGAGGAAATTGCTAAGCTTATCGGAAGCGATCCTCAGACGAATGCTCCCCGGCCCATCCAGGTACGCGATTTCTACGACCGCAATTCTTATCTAGAGGCACTTGAACTGGCCTATCAGGCCATCAAGGGGCGAACCTCTACTAAGGCCAATGCGGGTAGGCAAGCGTCACTTGTGGCTGGCGGCGGTGGCGGCAAGGAGACTCCCGGTGGAAATCGAGAGTTCTTCGAAATGGACCGCAAGACGCTAGAGGCAAAGATTATGGCGGGCGAGGTCTAGCGATCACGCTTTACTAGGGGAATCACATGGCAGTTACCACAACGTCGAGCTTGTCCGATGCCGTTCGGACCATGTATGAAAAGACATGGCTGGAAGCGCTTCGAGACAAGTTCGTCTTTCTTGACTTCACGGACGAATATCCCGTAGACAAGGGATTCGGTCCCGTAGTTACGTTCCGGCGCTGGACAGCGCTGACCGCAGACAGTGCGCGGCAGGGCGGATCGGCTGGCGACGTAATGAACACCCTCACCGAGGGCACTCCCCCGGATGAGAACAACCTCGCGGTTGAAACCCTGAACGTCTCCGTGGGACAGTACGGTAACTTTGCAAAGATTACCGACTTCCTCGGCGCAACGTTCATTAACGGATACAGCAAGCTGATCAACGAGGCGATTGACAACCTCGCACATCAGGCTGGCGATATCTTGGATCGAGTGGTGCGTAACGCTGCGGTCCTAGCGTCCGGCTCTCCTGTGTCCCTGTACGGCAACGGCAAATCGGCTGGCACCATCACGGATGCCGACCTAGCAACGATGGCTGATATCCGCAAGCTGGTCCGCGCTCACAAGAAGGCGTTCGTTCCCTACTACGACGGGAGCAACTACGTCCTGGTCCTCAATCCCTCGACCTCGTATGACCTGCTCGGCGAGTCGGGAAGCGGTTCTTGGATGGACGCCAACAAGTACACGTCAGCGACACCGGCGCACGCTGGGGAACTCGGAAAGATGTTCTCCGTGCGGTTCGTTGAGTCGAACAACGTCACAAGCGGATCGTCCAACACGATCACAACCACGACTGGGGTATTTCAAAACGTCTTCCTCGGGAAGGCAGCCCTTGGGACCGTGGCGATCAAGGATGTGACGCCGGGTGACCGAGTTGAAATGAAGCACGTCAACATTATCATCAAGGATGCTGGCTCCGCCGGTACGGCTGACCCGCTTAACCAGTTGCTAACTGTTGGATATAAGTTCAACTTCGCTGCCGTGCGACTGCAGGCAAGCCGGGTCATTAACTACTTCTCCGGCGCTACTGCGTAAGGGATGGACACCATGAAAACATTGATTCGACGTGTTGGACTAGCGTTCGCCTTTGCCTGCGCTCTTGGTCTTGTGTTTCTAGGGCTCGCCTCACCCGCTATTTCGGCGGTTATCACGAAGGGGTCCACAGAGAACGGCAAGGTTTCACTTCGTACACCCTCGGGTACGGTTCAGCCTACGATGGAAACTGTTCCTAGTGGCGGTGGGCGAGCGGAAAAGCAAAAGCACGTCCTGTTCTTCTCCATTACGGCCCTGGGGTCGCTGGGAGATTCGGGATGGCTTGACACACGGGGCTACACGGTACTGGTTATCAACGTGAAAAAGAATGGCGGGGATTCCACGGTCTATGTGGATACGACTTCTCTTTCGACGGGGGCCACCTTAGCAACGGATAGTGACGCCGGAAACAATCAGTGGTCCAACTATGGGACCACGGATGTGGTTGCCGTAACAGTTTCTCCCCTTGGGGCCTGGACCAAGGTACGGGTTCCCGCCACAACCGGCGGAGGCTCTGGGACAGGAGCGACGACCTATTCGGCTGGCGGAGTGTTTCGAGTCGGGCAGTGAATCTTCGTAGTACCAGAATTCAGAAAAATCAAACTTTTCTGAATTCTGTCTTCATACCCACTTATTGACACAGAGATTAACAATCAACACTATGGAGAACCAGATGAAAAAGTCGCTAGTGGTCGCCGCGCTATCCCTCCTTTTGGGCGGGTCCGCATGGGCGGCTGGATATAACGAGAAATTTGTCGGCCCCAAGCGCACGAAGAGTTCCGACGAATTGACACGAATGGCACTTACGGGGCAGATAGGGATCACCAACAGCTATTACACCGGATCAGCCACGTTCTACACCGTTTCGGTAGTTCAAGAGGCAGACGGCTCCTATTCGCTGCAAACAAATAATTCTGCCAGTTCGACAAAGCAGACGGTTGATTTTGGTGGAGCCACACCCCCCCTTGCCCTTACCAACACCATCGTTGGCGTTCGGCTGTCCGGTGACGAGGCAAGTTCCACGGAGTGGAGCGCCATCGTAAGCTCCAATACCGGGTACAGTTTTGTACAGAAGGCCGGAACAACCTTCCTTCGTATCTCCAAGCGCCCCGGAGGAGCGTCGAACGCAGCCATGTGGGTCAACTATGCAACGCCAAGTACGTCTACCTATGGGGCCGCAGGAAACGGCGGACTTGCGTCGGACTCCATTCCCTTCGTGCGACCAGCCATGACCGGATGGAGCGGCACAGTATTTTTGTGGCCCTCCGACGCCCAGTCGGGTACCGTCCACGTTGAGGCCACGCTCAACGGATGTCAGTGTCAAACACAGTAAAAACGACGAGAATATGCCTTTGCATCTAGCTCTTTTTTTTATTCTCATCTCGGGGGGTGGGGCTACAGCGCAGACCCCGGCTCTCTCCACGGTTACATCTGGGATGGGGAGCCTGGTACCGAGACAGAACCAAATCACCTATCAAGCCGAAGTCCTAGCCCTCGCTCCAACGTGGTACTCCCCCCACAACGATACCACAACAACTGGAATTGACCTCGGGTCTGCCGCACACAACGGAACATACGTCGGGACATACGCTCAGTCTCAAGCATCTCTGATTGTTGGGGCGGGACGGGCGGCGGTAAAATATGGAAATAACGGAAACACGGGCAGCTTATTTGTGGGGCCAGACGCGACCCACTGGGCAGGGCTACAGTCAATTATGTCTATGGCCGCGTGGGTGAAGATTCCATGTAATCCGACGTCTGGACAACACTGGCCCGTCGTGTCCCTCTATAACCCTGGCAACACAATCTATTGGTGGTTTGATATTAACGGAACCACTTCCAAGGTACGATTCGGATGTGCCTCCAACAGCCCGAGCTTTGATAGGTCGCTAAACAGCACCACAAGCGTTACGAATGGAAACACATACTTTCTTGTTCAGACGTATTATTCCGATGGGGCTGGGTGGAGGTTCAAAGCATATGTGAACGCCACGGTAGAGTCGAACGGCTCCGGTTCACAAGTCAATCAAACAATTAATGTGGCGTCTTCCGGGATAATGGTGAGCGCATACTATGGACAAAGCCAAAATGCGTGGAATACCGCCGGTTGTAACGGGGCCACATTTCAAGAGCTTGCCCTATGGGTTGGGCGAGAACTTGTCCAGTCGGAAATCACCCGGCTGTATAACGTAGGAGTAACGGGTGCTCCTTAGTATCATCCTCTCTGCCGTTGCCCTGGCGAGGCCTATCCCCTCGGGATCGTTCTACATGGAGGCCGACAGTACGACCATGAGCGCGACAATTACCGGATTGGTATGGGCTGCCACGGCTCCAACGCCCCCTGTAACCGTCGAAGTTTCCTGGGTAACGCCGACTGGGAATACCGGCTCCATTGGACGCATCTTCAATACCGCGCCAGTAAACTACTGGAACGGGACCCGCGTTGTGGGGCTCAACAGGAAGGGGGTCTGGATGTTTCGCATTAGCATAAGAGCGTCGAGTGGGTGGGAAGAGCGAGGGTGGAGGGTGCGAGTAGAATAATGTTCCCTAAAATCAAGAAAACCATCTTTTTGTGGGTTATCAACGTAAAATTGGCAGCATGGAGCAAGTGGCTGGATTTACAATATGGCCCCGTGATGCTAGAGGATAAAGACCGTATGAATACAAAGAGCGTTCTACAAAGCAAGACTTTCTGGGTGAACGTATTGGGGGCCCTTCTTCCCCTTTACCCGCCCGCCGGAGAGTTCGTAAAGAGTAACCCCGAAACTGTCGTGGCAGGATGGGCACTCGTTAACATCGTTCTACGGCTCGTCACGAAGGGATCGGTAGTGATTGTCTAAATGACAAGGTACCTACGGAACCAAGAGGGGGAATTTAGCACATGGGCCAAAGGGGTCCTTGCAACCCTCGTTATCGGCTTCGTAGGCTTTACCCTTACGGCCTCGGCAAGAGTGGTGTTCGGGGGGCCGGTAGAGGCAAAGATACAAGAGATAGAAAAGACCAGCCTCAAGGAAGACATCAAAAAGCTAAGCGACAGAATGGACCTGCTGGAAAAGCAGGGCCAAGTAACACAAATCATGATTGCAGAGATTATCAAATCTATTGCTGGTGGTAAATATGTCAAAAGGTAGCTCTGGAGTCGTTCGCGGTAACTTGTGGCCGGGAGAATTCCGCGATCTCCTACGAAAGCTTAATCCGCGCCTGGAAATCTTCCGTGGAAACCGGGACGGGAAGAGCCATTTAGCCTCCGTGCGCTTCTGGGAGAGAACCTTCGACCCCCTTGGACTGTTTGAGTATGCCTCCGAGGGCAACTGGCGACCCATCTGCGCCTGTTCGACCGACTGGATTCCCGAACGAACGATTTTCGGGGAGGATGGGAAGATACTCAAGCGGGGATGGCGTGAAGTTCTGGACATCCTAGAGAAAAAGGGCATCATCCGAATCCCCCGCGAGCTTGGCGGAGGGCAAAGGGGACTCGTGTTGAAGTGGGGCGTACCCCAGAAGGTCTCCGACGACGGGGCCCTGGTGCCCCAGGTAGCTTAAAATGGACACCATCGCCAACTTCCGGGACATCTACACTCAACTACAGAGAAACGTCTTCACCGACAAGCCAGCGGACCTCGGGTTCCTAAAGACATGCGCGAATGGAGGGTACCTCCGTGTCGTCATGGACGCCGATTTCCCGTTTTTACGCCGGAGTGGGACGTTTTCAACCGTTGCGGGCACTCGGATGTACACGCCGGAGCGTGGAGCCCTCTCGCTCCTCGATATCCGCATCCCCGCCAAGTATAAGTCGCTTCGCAAGGTAGACGTCCGTAAGCTTGACACCCAAAATCCCAACTACCTCGTCACGACCAGCTATTCCACCCCGGAAATGTGGTACAACGAGGTCAACGCCGGGGTATTAACGCAGCCGACCTCCGCATCGGTGGTCACGCTCCAGAACTCGTCCGCCACGGAACCAGTTTCCACGACTTGCGTGGTCGAGGGGATTGTAAGTGGTGAACCGGATAAAGAGGTCATCACGCTCCCCCCCAACAGTAGCGCAACGCTCGCTGGAAGCAAGTCTTTCACGGAGATTCACCGCATTTCCAAGGGGAACATCACCGGTGGGCGTATTACGGCGACCAGCAACGGCGCTACGGTTACTCTGGCGGTCCTAGGTCCTTTCATGAAAACCCGCCTCTACGTCCAGGTAGGACTAGAGCCCATTCCCGATGCCGTGTACACCTGTTATTACAAGTTCATTCCGTGGCTTCCTGAAATGGTCAACGATGAAGACGTTCCTCAAATTCCAACAGACACCGTTCCGCTGATCGTAGACGCGGCGATGCTTGTGGCTGCCGAAAATCTGGGGGACATGGAAGTTGTTGCCAGCAGAGAAAAGCGATACATGGACAAACTGGCAAAACTTCGAGAGAAGATGCGCACCGACGACGACCAGGTGCCACAGTGGCAGTTTGGAAGTGGTGCGGCGGGTCGGCCACCCCTACAGCCCGGAGACTACACGGGATGGCTCGCCCGAGACGTCTTTACATTCTAGAATAGGAGAATAGCATGGCAGAAAAATCATTCAAAGGCTTTCTTCGAGACATGGCCGGAAGAGAGAGTGGCGCCACAAAACAGGCTAGGTATGATCGCTTGGGCGCAGGAACGAAAGCAACCTTCGCTCCCGTGGCCGCCCCTACTCCGATACAGACCGCACTAGCAGAGCCAAGGGAAAGCCAGGATACATCGTTTGGCAATGCGCAGCGATATGCCGAGGCAGCCGCTGGGTCCGACGCCAATCTTCGCGCTGCTCTCAATAGTCGAGCCGTTGAGTCGGGGGACCTCCTTGCCGAACGGTTCAACATGGGAGGGCAGGCCCCAACCGCTGGGGTCTTTCAAGACGCCCTGGCGAGAGATGTGGGAAGGCAAAGTTTAGAGGCCTCACTTGCGCGACAACAGGCAATTGCGGACTCAACAGAAAGAATGTTCGGCCAAGGCCGAGGCGAAACGGTTGACTTGGCAAAGACGAATGCGGGGGCCGAAAATACTACGCGGGGATTTAATGCCACACAGGCCCTGGATACCTCGTTCCGCAATTCCGATAACGCCTTACGCACTTCGCTCTATAACGCCGGGAATCAAGCAGGCCTTAATCAGACCGCCTACGACGAAGAAATGGGAGAATTGGCAGAGAAAAGAGAGGCGAGCCCGTGGGAGCAGGGGAAGAAGCAGGTTGGTGAGGCGCGAGGCTTCATGAAGGGCCTCTTTATGAAGAAGGCAGGGGGGGGCGGGGTGTAACCATGGGATATCTTACCGGTCTATCCAGGCGGTTCGACGAAGCGTCGGGCAAGTTTGCCCGGGGACTGGACAACCTACCCGGCGTCAAGGCGATGCGCCAAGAAGAGTCCGACACAGAGGCCCTCCGCAGAATGCTCGCCCCCAGGGAGCAGCTTGTAGACACGGACACCGGGGCAGCTATTGAAGCCGAAAGCGATCCCGTAAAAAGGGCCCTCTCCATGCGGGAACCTGGAGCGGCGTCGGGGAGGGAATTTAGTGCTGACAAGGCGTGGAAGGGCAGTAACGTAAGTAAGTTTTCAAAGCAGAGCATAGAGCCGTCTCTTTCGGATGCCCTATCTTCCCGTGACTTCCCAGAAGCTGTCCGTGCAGAGGGGTCCACCGAGGCCCTTAAGGGACTCTCTCTACCAGAAATTCTGGCAAGTAGAGACCG
>ERZ1292632.3118-Hain-H43-01um-R2-3118-length-13019-cov-4_pt1 | contig 13019 bp, 14 predicted proteins | sample MGYA00564407_ERZ1292632 | MGnify/ENA primary metagenome ERZ1292632 (study PRJEB36523, sample SAMEA6512637) | groundwater metagenome | collected 2019-01-08 | study: AquaDiva: Metagenomics assemblies of 32 groundwater samples
ATCATTAATGAGGCACCATAAAACATCATATACTTACCAATAGCAGCTCCGGCCCCAGTCCAACCTGTATAAGCTACTACGGCAACACCAGCAACAAATAATATTGCCCCTATAATTGTTCCCCAGGATCCTCCACCTCCTGTGTATGAGGGAATAATTCTTAATTCCGCATTATCTTCTACCTTATAGTCTATCCATTCTGTGGGGGGAATTAATTCCCAATCCTCACTATCAGGTTTTTTCTTCTCAATTCTTACTTTGGTTTTAATTAAATTTGGGTAGTCAGCCTTGCGGAGAAGATAAAATTCGTTTAGAATATTCCCCAGAGATCCAGGACTAAAGAATCCTTCTACTTTTATATCTTCTAATATATTGGAGATGAATATAACTTTCACTGACATTTTATTTCCTTCAGATGATAATAACCATAGATTGTTCTTTCATATCTTTTCATATCGCTGACTACAACACCTATCTTTTCTGGACAATGAATAAATCTTCTTTCTCCTATGTGAATACCTATGTGATTGGGTACAGGAGACATTATTTTCATCAAGATAATGTCATTTGTTTCTGGTTTATCTACTTTTTCCCACAGTTTATGATATTCTTCAATAAAATAATTCTTATTATGGTTATACCACTTAGGATCATCTAAAAAATAATTAGGCAATTCATAACCTAAATCTTTATACCAACAAATCACAAAAGTATAACAATTAAATTTCTCATAGTTATAGTTTTGACCTAAATATTTCTTTATCAATAAAGAATTAAACATAAACTTTCCAGATCGCTGATCCTGTTCCTGGAAATCCTCCAAATCTTGTTCTATTATTTCTTATGACACAATCTTGAATAGTATGCCCACAAGTAGTTAAACCAGGGATATATCCGCACTCGATTCCAGCAAACTTCCATTGACATGTATCTCTGTAAAATCTACGCAGAGGTAATTCTACATGAAGCAAATCCAATTTAGATTTTAATAAAAAAGAAGCATTCTGTGATGTAGTGGAAGCCGCTACGACATAGAAAATATCATCTGAAAAGGCATCTGCTTCACTAAGTAAATCTGCAAAAACAGTACGGACTGTTACTTTACTACTTCTAAGCCCATCATGGAGTTCCAAATAATGAATGAAGGATCTATCTACATTCCCGAAATTAACCATAAATTGGTCTATTTCTCCGGTACTATTTTCTGTAACATTTTCGCATTTAATTGGTGCTCTATAATATGTTTGACCACCAAAGGATACATCTTCGCCGTATTCGGCATAACGTAAGATTTCTGCTCCTAAAGAACCACCTTCTACAATGTAGAGACGGATAGGGCGATTTTGTAACTGGTTTTTCTCATCTGTGAAAGTTGCTGCTAGGGTTCTGCTCATTTTAAATTCCTTTATTCAAAATCAGAAAACCTCGATTAAATTCATAGTGCAGGAATATTTACGGTAACGAGGTTCGTCGAAAACAAGTTCATCATCTGCAAATCTACATGTTACTGTTTCTGGAACACTGTTAGTTCCATAGAGGAAAGTATAATTAAAGGTATTATAAGTTCCTGATGCTGTGTTGTTATAAAAGTCAAGGAGAGTTTGCATTTCGGAAATTGAAAGGACATCATAGTTTAAAGTAAACTTTCTCATCTTATGGGGCCAAATATATCTTCGCTGTTCATACCCATCTTCTGAAGAAGAAATTAGCACATTGTGTTTTGCGCCAAATGAAAACACCTTTAATGGTTGTGGTGATGTCGGAAAATCCATTTTATTTTATCTCCTCATGAGGGATGAATCAATCCCTTTCTCATGAAAGTTGATAAACCTTACTTTTAATCTATTTTTATTTTTTAATTCGTTCTCCCAAACCACCAAAGTATCAAATCCCCACTTTTTGAAATGATTTATTCGCTCTTGAGGATCTTCTCCTCTATGATAATAAATCCCAAAATGTTCAATCAATTTCTTCTGGCCATTAACATTAGCAAAATCAGGATTTTTACCACCAATCATAAAAGAAAAATCTCCAGTATACTTCCACTCATTGGGATATACTTCATTCAAAACACCCAAGATAAATAATTCTGGTTTGTTTGGTCTCATATCTCTAGCTTCTATTTGTTTCTTAACAAATTTAGGATCTTTCCAATGAGTTTTCATTGTTTCTCGATGTTTTGCAACATAATCTGGTCGTTGCCAAGCCAATTTTATTTTTTCAACCGCCTCTTCAGTGTGTTTATAATTTCTATTTTTATCACTTATTATTTTGAGACTTTCATTGTTTTCTTTTGTTAAACCCCTATTCCAAGCGATATGCCCTTTTCGAGCCTTACTAACTTTTTCACCAATGATTCTAAGACGATCATCAGTATATTTTGTTAATCCTGTACTCCAAGGAATGATTCCTTTATTATGTTTACTAACCTTTTCCCCCATTATTTTAAGTCGTTCATCCGTAAATTTTGTTAGACCAGTATTCCATGGCAATAGACCTTTATTAGCTCTACTAATACCCTCTGCACATCTTTTAACTCTAATATCTGTTTCTTTTGTCAATCCTTTATTCCAAAAAGATTTGTAATGATAACGTATAAATCTTCTTCCTTTATTTACTACCTTCCCACAACCACACTCACAATATTTTCTTCTAAGTAATTTCATCTTTTTAAAGCCCTTCTTGTTGGCCCATTTGTAGCGAGATTCCCCGCCATAAGAGAATCGAGTGCTCCCCGATTTTGATAGAGCAAATTAACGAAACTTTGGGCATCTGTAGCTTGGATGTAAATATTTGTGTCCCCACCTCTCCCTCTTGTGCTATCCAGTGATGTTGTCTCGCTACGGGACAACACCCGTTCCCCAGATTGAAGAATTGCAGGGAATTCATCACTTGCAAGACCCTTATGAAGCCTTGGGACATAGCCACCTTGATGATATGTTTCACCTATATCCATCCCACCATATCCTGTTGTACCTCCACCCCACCAACCACCAAATATTCTTGTAACTGCAAGCATCGCATCCTGAGCTATCATTTTAGATACCATATCTGCAAAAATCCGCAATAAGGATTGAGTAAAACTTCTAAAATATTGTTCAGCGGTTTTTAGTTTACCTGTCCAAGCATCATAGAAAAAATCTGAAAAGGTTTGAGACATAGCCTTTGAAACTTCTCCATATGCTTGTAATCCAGCTTGACCCCAAGTATATTGATCTTGTAAATTTTTTTGATAAGCAACATTCCAACCTTCGGTAAATTCTTGTGAATTCTTCAAGTTAGCTTCTCTAATTTCTAATATTTTATCTTTAGTTTTCTGAGCATAATATTCTTCAATAACCCCAACATCAATCAAACCTCTAAATCTTTCTATAACTGCTTCTTTTTCTAATTTTAATCCTTCTATGGCTCTTGATTTAAAAAAGTCAAAGTATTTACCTGATCTTTCCATCAATAAACCATACATTTCTCCTTCTTTGGTATATGCGCTTTCTCTTTCTTCATCTATTATTTTTAAATCTTCATACCATTTAACATATGCATCATGCTTGGAATCTCTTAGTCTATTTGTGTGAGCGATTTCCCTTTTTACCTGCGCTTCAAAAACATCTCCCCTCCTTATAGTATATTTAACATAATCTTCAAAATCTTTTTGAGCTAATTTAGTTGTTTCGGCAGACGTCCATTCTTTTACTTGAACTTCGTTCTTACCCTGAAGCTCCATCAATTTAGCTTTTTCTAGAATCAGGAGTTCTTCCCCACCATATTGTTGCCTAGCAGCCGTAAGTATTTTTATTCTCATTTCTGAATCTGCTATTTTTTGTTTGTTAAGATATTCAAAAGACAACACAGCCATTGTGTTCTCAAACTCTGTCATATCCTTAACACCAGCTTTAATAGCTAGTTCTTCCCCTTTGTAATACTTAACCCAAAAACTGCCCCATATAGTATCTCCTTTTTTAGTGATTAAGTCTTCCATTGCAGACATAAATTCTTCATATTTCTTAACTGCTTCAGGGTCAGGTGGGGGAGGCATTAACTTAAGAGCAGGCTCCCCTCTCTGCATTAATTCACGAGCTATTTTATCATATTCCTCATCAAATCCTTCCCCATATGCTTCCCCTAATTGGATACCTAATTCACGATATTCCTTTTTCAATTCATCAATATTCCATCCTGCTTCTTGTAAAAGTCTTATTCCAAATTGTCTTAAAGATTTCCCAACAGGACCAAATGCTTCTTTAAATATATCAAGTATGCCTTCTTCCTCCTTTGTTTTCGGTTTACCACGTTTTTCTATTTTATCAAGTTCTTTACCAATCTGCCCAAGCATGGTGGTTGTTTCATAAAGTTTTGGAAGTAATACAGTAAAAAAGAAAATAAGATTCTTAGGGATAGCTGATGTAAAATCTCGGCCAGCTAGTGCATCAAGGATACTCGCTAAATCTTTAAATGCCTTAACAACAGTCCCTACCGTGGCAGCCAAAGTATCCCAAACTGCTTTCACATATCCACCGACAATATCCTTATTTTCCATTAACCAATCATTAAGTTTAACCCCTTGTTTCATCAAATCAGTATATAATCCTTGAAACTTTTCGTACATAGCCAACTGAATTATAGATTCAAAAGTTGTTTTAACAGCATCCCAAGTAAGAGAAATGCGCCCACTAGCTGCATCAAATCCTTTTAAATACATTCCCATATTTTCTATAAGAGTACCTTGGCGTTTCCATTGGTCAACCATCACCTTTAGATTGCCCCCTACCATTGCATTAACCATCATAGCCAACTGGTTAGTAGGACGTATGACACCTTCCATCAAAGAGCGGGCTTCTTGGCGTATCTGAACTTCACGGTTTTGATATCCTGCTGAAACAGTCATTACTGCATTGGCAATATTTTGGAAAGATCGTACCTGTTTCTCATTATTTATATCCAACACAATCCCCTGCTTAGCCATTTCTTCGGTCATTAACATTAAATCTTTAAGACCACCAGCAATATAAGGATTGATTCTTACCAAAGTTTGGAATAGACGTTCGGAATATGCTGAAGCTTGATTAAACTGGTCTGCTATAGTTTTCCCCTTAGCAGGAGCTTCCATCATACCTGTAAATAAAGCAGACATACGAATAAGTGACATATTAATTTCTTCAACAGCTTTTAAAGGATAAAGCATCTGTTCAAACATAGATGCTACTCTTCTTATGCCATGCTCAATAATGGAAAATTTGGCAAACATTCTGACAAGACTGCCACTGAAGAAATCAGTTTGTTTCTGGCCTTTCTGCATAGAAGTCATAGCCCTATTCATTATGGATTCAAATTTGGCTGAGAATTGGTCGCGAGCCTGTATGATACATTCGAGGGTGTTACCCGATACTGGCACTATCTTCTCCTACCAACAGCTAGGTGTCTATCCCTATCTGCTCTATCTTTTCTTTCTTCTTCTGTTGCCCTTATTATGGCATCATCAATTATGGCCATTGCCTCAATAAACCTATTGGGTTGATCCAATATTCCCCCTGGATTAGGTAAAAAACCTTTTTCCATAAAACGATAAAACCTTAAGAATCTTTTGGAAATGTGGGTTACTAATTTTAAGGGACATCTTTTTAAAACTTCACCCTCAAATTCAAATTCTGATGCTTCTACTTCTTCGTCACAACCCCTCATAGATTGCATCGGTTCAGGACAATTATGGCAGTCAAGTTCTATCGAATAAGCCTGAACTGCCAATCTTAGTTTTTTGCTTCTTCCTCTAAAAACTTGTTTTTGTCAAGAATACGTTTCCCTAAAGCAGAAACAACATCAAATGGTATAGTACGTAATAAATCATCAGCAACAGCATCAACTGTTTTACCACCTACATATTTCTTTTCAGTACGGAAAGGTATCTGCATACCTGTACTATCTACATAATTTTCCCACCCTTTTAAACCATATCTGGTAGCTTCTACCTGTACCAAGTTCATGCAAAGCTTGGTCTTAGCTGGAGCATTTCTGTCACCCCCAGCACCAGGCTCAAAAATAGTAATTAGGTCTTGAATTTCTGCCATGATTAAACTGTCAATTACCCCTATTTTCCATTTCGTTGGGTTAGTGGGGTCATCAATTGGAAGAATAAATGTTTCGGTTTCCGTCAATGCGATTCCCCTTATCAATTTATTGTACCTCCTTTATTTGTTCTATTTTTCTTATGATTTTTTCTTGAAATGTGTTGGTTTTAATTTCTTTTCCTGTTAATCGTAAAACCTCGTACCCAAAAGAATTAAACATTTTTGTTTTAAATTTATCATTTTCTTTAATCTTTCCCCATTCGTGTGCAGAACCATCACACTCAATTATTAAATTGTATTTATCAATTACAATATCTGCTTCCCTCTTTTTACCCCATTTCTTGAAATAAACATTAGCCCTGTAAGAAATTTTTGAATAGTTCAAAAATTTCCGTACAGTTCTTTCCAATGATCTAAAAATTGAAGGATTTTTATTTGTTAAACGTGCAGTTAATTTTCCCCCAATTATTCCCCCAATTTTACCATTCTTACGACAATATTCAATCATTTTCTCTCTGTCTCTTTGCCATGCTTCTCTAAGAGGTTTCCCATTGGCAACCTTACCAGCCTTACTGCAATTTTTTAAAACCTCATCACGATGTGTTTTTATCCATCTATCACGTCCATTGTGCAATATACTTATATCTCGATTTTTTCCATTACGTCGGCAATTTTCGATCATTGCTTCTCTGCTTTTAGCCCAAGCAGCTTTACCCCCTATTTTTCCAGCCTCAGAACAAATCTTTCTATGGCTCTCATTCCTAATATAAATACCTTTGGGCATAATTTAATTTTTCTCCTTTTATTTAATTTTGTCCCCTTCTTTAACCAAGCAGGAAGGGGCCAAGACTGCTGTAAAGGCCGAGGGATATCGGCCTAGGGTTATCTACTAGAAAAATTTAAGTTGGAATTCTTTTTTACTCACTTCAAATGTACTGGCAGCAGCAGGAGCACCACTCAAAGGAGCGTCCAGAGTAACTACACCTGTTCCTCCAACCACATCAGTAATTATTCTGGCTTTGTTTACCTGTGCCCCAGACTTAATAGTAATCCGGGTGTTATTAAATTCATCGTTAGTTACAAATAACGAAGTATCTGTGATAGTAGTCTGTGTAGCAGAATCAACTGCTCCAGAAACAACATTAATCAGTTCCGCACAGCGGAAAGGCATAGTCTGAGCTAGAACCCCACCACGATCTTCAAAGCTTAGCCCTGTATAAATAACATTGGGGGCCGCCAATTTTATAATATTACCTGCTAAATTCCCCAATTGAACAGTTATGTCAGATTTAACTCCACCAGACCATGTGGTATACCAATCCTTAGTAGCAATAAGGGTAGCTTCTGGAGAGAAAGTACCATCTACTTTTCTGTCAGTAATATCCACACGGGCATAACCCCCCGCTTCACTAATATTCGGGGCACGGGTTAATTCATTGTTGAGGTCAATTCTCAATGAGGGAATAATAGCAGCATATCCACCCACACTAAAGTTCTGATTTAAACAAACTGGGGGGGTAGTCGTAGTATAACTTCCCACGGGAATAGCCTCATCTGAGTAGGTAAAGTTCTTTGCTTCAAAAGTGAATTCTACTTTTCCTCTTTGACCCATATCAAAAGCAAAGGAACATCTTCCACGACAACCTGTCAAAACATGCTTCAACCCATCTTGCCACACAACAATCGTAGCAGATTCAAAATTAGCATCCGTAGCCTGATATATTACAGAATCGCCAGACTCAGTAACACCAACTAGTCCACAAGCCCTTAACAGAACATCAATGGGTGGAACTGTTCCTGCTGTACCTGAGCCATATAAATCAGCACTAAAAGTTACGGATGCTGTTCTTGCTCCCATCTGAGGAGCAATGTTACCCATAGATTCCGTTTGAGCATTACGTTCCACTACATCAATAGTGGGTGAAAAATTAACATCATAAACCAAAATGGTGTTGGCACTGCCAACTGCGACTGCTGTGCCATACTCACTTTCGATCGCTGCGCCAATTACTGTTTTCCTCTTTAAAAGAGCCATAATTTTATCCTCCAACAGTTAGAATTTATTCTCTCATAAATTTATGAATTCTAAATTCCAACCGATTCATTTTTTTAAGTTCACTTTCCCAAATAACCAAGGTTTTATACCCAAAAGGTTCAAACACCTTTTTTCTATCTTCAGGGTTTTGGCCTTCGTGCCAGTAGTCCCCCCAAAGCTCGATTATCTTTTTCTGACCATTTACATTTACAAAGTCAGGACATTTGCCATTGATTATTAATTGACCATCACCAACAAATTTCCATTCGTTGGGATACAGTTTATCAAGAACATTGTTAAGTTTAAGTTCGGGTTTATTAGGTTTTATTTTCGCTGCCACTTTTTGGGCATAAATAGGATTTTTCCAAAGTTCTTTCATAGATTCACTTTTTTTCCGTCTAGACTTTTCAGAAAAAACAATACCTTTATGCGATTCACTCATTTTTCTTCTAGTTTCCTCAGAATGATGTCTTCCTTTATTCGATTCACCTATTTTTCGTTTAGTTTCCTCAGAATGACGATAACCCCTTTTTGCCTCATTTATTTTCTGTTGGGTCTCGTAAGATATAATACGGCCTTTGCATGATTCACTTATTTTTCGTTTAGTTTCCTCAGAATGAGGAAAACGTTTACGAAGTCTACTTGCCTCACCTATTTTTCTTTTGTGCTCCTCAGTACGGTGACGGCCCCTGTTTGCCTCACTTATTTTTCTTCTATGTTCTTCAGAGAAGAAACGAGTTTTGCCTCTATTATTGTGGCCACGAATATAGACATAATTTTTCCCACGTTTTTGACCTACTACAAATTTCCCACAACCACACCCACATAGTCTCCTTTTCTTTAAAATTTTTTCCATTATCTATGCTCTTCTAACGAAAGATAATCTATAATAACTGTTAACTCACAAGTAGCTAGAGGTACGAGCCAACCTTCATCTGTTTGCACTTCTCCAAATATAGTATTACTTGCATGACCCCCCCTCTCAATATCTTGTACCAAAGCGTACTTAACATCTTTTATCATTTTATTAATTTTCTCTGAATAATCTTTCCCCCTTTCACTTTTATGAATACATCGAATTAAAACTGTAAAACGATTTACAACTCTTTTTCCGTAATACGAAAAAGATTCTGGTCCGTCAATAATACAAATTGTGGGGAATAAATCAACGGAATCAAATGGTAAGGCTTCCCTAGTGACTTTAGCAGGGGTATAATTATAGACTTCCCCCTGTTTTATTGCACTTAATGTATCTTCTATATTATCGAGAATTGCATCTCTTTCTGTTTGTGAAGCCAATATTTTCCTCTTTTAATAATGTTTTTTAATTGCCATTTTTACATGGTTGCCCAATAAACCTACTATCTGATCTCCATAGGTTGTAAGCACATAACTTACAAAGGGTCTGGCAGGAATATTTACTGATCTCTTTAAAATATAAATTGGGATAACTTTTCCAAACCTTTCACTCAAAGTACCCCCAGATCCAATTTGTTTCATGAAAATAATATCTTTTTTAATAAAGGTTAAGCCTGTTCCCTTCAAGTTCTTAGCAGGTGGGTAATGTCCAACATTGCCTGGGAATGGCACCGTAAGGGCCTGTGAGGTCGTAGGACGTAGTGTTGCACCAAATTCATGCACACGGGCATACTTAACTTTAGTACCTATTACAGCCTTAACGCTTTTATTCTTAAATTCTGTTACGGTGTGTGACCAATCAGTGGAAAGTCTACCTGTAGCAGCAATACCTCCACCATGGCCTGTGCCTCTTGGGGTATTCCTTAAAGTTGCCCTGATTCTTTCTTTAATTCTGGTTTCTACAAAAATAGCAATTTGTTCCATCAAAGGGGGTAGATAATCAACTATTCTTATTAAAACACCAGCCATAGAATTCGCAAATTCATTCCAATGCATATTGATGTCCATCCAAACGGCTGTGCCCGTTTTCAATCCCCCTATGGGTACTCTGTGCCAGTTCTGAGACATTTTACGGGCATAAGAAACACCACCCCTCATGCTAGGACTTACCATGCCACGAATCTCTCCCATTACAGCACTTGCACCAGGCCCCCTTAAAGGAGGAACTCTCCAGTTGAATCCTAACATCTATCTCCCTAAATTCACCTTTGGTTTTCTGTATGCATCCAATACCATTTTTACACTTTCTGGAATTGCTTTTAAATCAATCAAAACAGAAGCCCCAGAAGCAGACTTGGTCATATAACCATGAGTTCTGTCTTTCATTCTACGGTACAAAGTTAAAACCCAATCCAAGCAAGCTTGACCTAAATCTTCTAATTCTGGTGAATCTGCTTCATAACCACCACTGTAAGTTATCTTTATATTCTGATAACCTTTATTAAAAGTGGTTTCATCATTATAGAGACGAATACTTCCCTCATCAGAATAGATCATATAATCAGCAGAAGCTAGTAAGTCATTGGACGAATCTGTAAATTCTCTTTCTGTGTCGTCCCATAGTGCAGAAACAGAAGTAATAGGATAATGGTCAGTAAACACCATAGGGCTGCCATCCCCATCTTGATATTCTGTATATTCCCTTGCCTTGAAATTACGCCCACAATAGGATTCCATACGTGCAGAAGCGCGATTGATTAAACTAACAAGAAGATTGTTTTCTGAAACGGCTTCAGACGTTTCAAATTGCAATGCTTCTCTAACATCTTCTAATTGTATCAAAGCGAACGAGCCTAGTGTGGGCATATATTACCTCATTGCCTTACTTAATATACTTGCTCTGGGATTACAGAGCATGGGTTCAACCCCAAAAAGTCCCCGATTATCAGGGAAATAATCAGAGCATATGTGAACTGTTTCTACTTTTAAGCAGAAACTTCTTGGGTCAAACGAATGGTTTTACTACACCTATTCTCACCAAGCGTTGATTTCCTACGTTCCATAGGTATTTTGTTTATACTTTCTATTCCTATATTCTTTATGTTGATAGAAGCATTTATGTCCCTGTCATGCATTGAACCACAATTCCTACAACCCCACCCTCTGTCTTTCAATGTTAGTTCTTGATTTATAGTTCCGCAGTTAGAACATAGTTTACTTGATGGGGCAAACCTATCTATCTTGAAAAAGTTTATGCCATACCACTTAGATTTATATTCCAACTGTCTTACAAATTCAGACCAAGAACAATCACCAATACTCTTTGCAAGTTTGTGGTTCTTCATCATTCCAGAAACATTTAGATCTTCTATCATTATTGAACTCACTTGGTTCTCGTGAGTTAACCTGTAACTAAGTTTATGTAAAAAATCCTTTCTTACATTTGTTATTTTTTCATGAATTTTTGCAACTGCTAACTTTGCCTTTAATCTATTATTACTTCCTTTTGTTCTCCTAGAAAGTATTTTCTGTTTATCTTTAAGTTTATGTTCGTACCTCTTTAATATCTTAGGATTTGTTATTTTTTCTCCATTTGATAGTGCTATAAAATCTTTAATACCCAAATCTAATCCAATTGTTGTTATTTCTTTTATTGTTTTTAATTTCTTAGAAATATCTTCCATTTCAACTAAAATTGAAACAAAATATTTATTAGTAGAGGTTTTCTTTATTGTTACTGTTTTAATCTTTCCATCAAACTTTCTGTGTAATACTATCTTAATTGGTTTAATTCTTGGAACTATTAATAATTCTCTTTCAAAATCAATTTTGCTATATTGCGGTATTGAATATGATTGTTTACTATTATGTTTACTCTTAAATTTCGGAAATCCTTTCTTGGTTTTGAAGAACATTTTATATGCTTTATCTAAATGTTCTAAACTTGCTTGTAATGATTGTGAATTTATATCTTTTAACCATTTTGTAGATTCTACTTTTTTTAATTCTGGGAGATCTGCTTGTATGTCAAATCTAGATAAACTTTTCTTCTCAGTAGTCCATGCTTTCATCTTTTTTTCCAAAGCATAGTTATATATCCAACGGCACCCCCCTATGTGTTTTGCTATTTGTGCTTTTTGTTCTGTATTTGGATATATTCTATATTCAAATGATTTCAACATCAATTTTCCTATAATCTTTCCTTAAACATCTATTTTCCTAATACGATTAGTATATACCATTTCTTAGTATAAAGCAAATTTATCGTCTTGTATTTATTAGATTATTTATTCCATAAAATGGACTGAATAATAAATCTTCATATTTTAAATCATACAGAATAAAGAAAATATCATCATAATAGGGACTAATTGATCCTGTACCTTTACCTGGGGCTAATGTTCCTGTGCCTTTACCTGGGGTTACGGTTATAATACCTTTAGAGGATTCATAGGCTCCAATATCTGGCGCATCACCAAAAGGTACAGTCATTCCAGCATAGTCTCGCGTCAACCCAACATCTACTCCGGCATTCATGAGAGTAGATGCTGGAAGTAGTCGGAAATTGGTTGTGGGGTTCTGGAATAAGGGATCAGCATTCAAATCTGTCCCTACATAGGACAAGGCATTCCACGTCGCCAGGTTATTTCCCCCCACACCATTAAAGTACCAGTTCCCGCTGGCTTTATACCAATTGTTTGTGTTAAAGGAAATTCCAGCGTTATCGGTAACTAAAGCTGGAATATAAATGGCGTAGGCTCCGGCAGCGGTGGCTTCAACGGCGTTGTTTTTTACGTTGATGTTAGCCGTTCTATCTGCCGGCGCACCGGCATCGTCATATAAGGAAATCTCTCCAGGGATAGCATGAGAAGCGTTCTGAACATTCCCACGACAAGTGTTGTTATAAGCATTTATATCGGTAGATTTGTAAAGATGTATGCAACCTCCTTGGTTTCCATAAACGATATTGTAATAAATTTGGTTGTTATCAGTGTATATATCTGAAGCTATCCCGTGGCCTTCGGTTACAACGGTCGCCGCAGTATCGTAAACCTTATTATAGC
>ERZ1292632.3119-Hain-H43-01um-R2-3119-length-13017-cov-13_pt1 | contig 13017 bp, 21 predicted proteins | sample MGYA00564407_ERZ1292632 | MGnify/ENA primary metagenome ERZ1292632 (study PRJEB36523, sample SAMEA6512637) | groundwater metagenome | collected 2019-01-08 | study: AquaDiva: Metagenomics assemblies of 32 groundwater samples
CCAGGCCAGTGACGCCGGTGAAGAGGGCCAGGTAGACAGTAGCTGGCGGCGTGAACGCCTGGGCTCTGAGCAAGTGGTTAATCACAAGGTCTTCGAGGTAATCGCTGAATGCTGACATCTACCTGTCCTCCTTACGGCACCATCAGTGCCACAGCCACGGCATCCACAGCCACGTTGGCCGCCCCGAGATTATTCTGGGCCAGCCGAAACTCCCCTTGCAGTCCCTGAGCCAGCTCACCCAGCTTGTACCGATACCACTGTGCCGTCCCGGGTGTAGCGATGGTCTTCTGGTAAGGGGTAACGTTCATGTCAGTCCAGAAGTGCTCGGTGAATGTCACCAGAGCGCCTGGCCGTGTGGTATACCAACCCGGGATAAATGTGGCCGCAGCATCAAGGCCCAGGTAGAAAGCTACCATGATGTCCCTGATACTCGCCCCGAGTGCATCGAAGGCGAAGAGGGTTACAGAAGCATTCCTGACCGTCTGTACCACCGGACTATAGAAAGGCACCTGGACCAGGAGGCCGCTGACCTTATCGTCTATGAAGCCGGCGTCCCGGAGAAGGTTTTCAAGAAGCCGCGTATCGTTTGCACCCATATGAGTTCCTCTCTATACCGCCGGCAGGTTCTCGTCCAGGCTGGTCAGCAGCTCCTGCCGCTTGGCCTTCTCGACCAGGAAAGCGTCTATCTCGGCCTGCCGCTGGGCGATCTGGCGGTCGATGTTGTCCAGGTCGGCCTGGGCCAGGCCCCGCGTCTGGTCCATGGTGGCCGTGAAAAGCTGCTTCCGTTCGGTGACCGCAATGGCGGCCTTCTCCTCTGTGGTCAGTTCAATGGGCATTACCATGATCAAACCTCCTAAGCTACCGGCTGCCGCAGGCTATTATACCGATATGGGAATGTCCTGTTGGTTGCGCCGTTCCGCTGCACGGTGACCCTCACCTGCTGCGCTGAATCGCCGTACTCATCCAGGATGGAGTAGACCTTGAGAGTCGGTGCCCCCACTATCTGCTGCTCCGACATGAGCCGGTAGGTCGCCCCATCAATGCGCTTGTAGAACCGGAAGGTGAAATCATCACCAGCCACCAGGTTCACCAGGTCGAGGTCGAAGAAGAACTGGAATGGCACGGTATAGGCTGTGGTGAGGATAGTCTCCTCGACCGCGGAGGCGGTGACATGGCTGGCCGCGGTAGTGGCGGCGAATTCCGGCTTGACCTCCGCGATATATCGCTCGACCTCCGCCATAGAGACGGTATTGGCGGGTAAGGCCCGCACGGGGAAGGTCGTGAGGCCAGCAGCCCCCGCTAGTATTGCCCCCAGGTCTTCGAGGGTCTGCTCGATGTTTGTCCTGGCAGCCCCGCCTGGGTCAACCGTGGCAGAATAGGCTGCCCCCAGAGCGGCAATATAAGTGGCAAGCTGGTCAAGCATGAGCGCCAGGTCAGTCCGGGCCGCTCCCTGGATAGTCGCGCTGAAGGCGCCCGGCGCCATCCTGGTGAGTATTCGCCTCAGCTTAGCCTGAATGGATGTGGTCGTAATATCGGCCAGGGTATCGAGAGTGGCTACGTCATCACGCTGGCCGATATTGGTGAGCAGAGAATCATCGGGGTCAGCAGGGGTAGCGCCCACCCGCTCCAGAATTGCCTTGACATGATGAACGATGGTGTCGGTCATGACGGTAGCGGGTGCTATATTCATGGCCGGGACGACTTCGTCCTTCATCCCTATCACATCGGCGGGGGTTCGGTTGTTGGTGCCGCCGCCAGCCGGCACGAACTCGGCCTGGGAACCGCAGATCACATAGTCCACCAGGCCGGTGGCCGCCGGGAAGGGATTGTTGGGATCGACAATGAAGATGCCGCCAGCCCCTGTGTATTCCACTATCCGGGTGGGCCGGAACCTCACCGCCCCCTCGGTCGTCATCAGCAGGTGGCCCCGGAAATAGTTGTTGGCCTCGGTCCTGGCAACATCCGCAGGAACGGTCGCCGAGGATGTGGTCAAGGTGCCGAAGCCCAGTATCTCGATGGGCAGTATAGACTCGTGGAAGATGGCCACCAGGTCGCCGGGCTCCAGGTTAGCCGTGAATCCATCGGTGGTGAAGGTCTGCGTCGCGCCGACGAAGCCAGTGATGCGCCTGATTTCCCCCTCCGGAGCAGTGACCGGGGCGGAGACGTTGCGGATGACCTGCATCCAGAAATGATTGTCGAAGACATCGTTGGGGAGCACAGCGCCCAGGTTGTCGGTGGTGATGACGGTCGTGCTGGGGGCCATGGCGGCGGCGCACCGGCCGAACATCCACAGGCTGACACCCGGGCCGAAGCCCATGGCCGCTATAGCGTTGCTGATGGCCTCCAGGCTGTCCGTAGTCTGGTCGAAGGTCTCAGCCGCGGCCTGGTTCTGGATGCGGCGGAGGTTAGCAATAAGGTCAATTAGACTCATTTAGGTTCCCTCCAACAGCGCCACCAGGTCATCACCCAGCATTACCCCCAGGCCTACCATGGAAAGCGTTGAGAATGTCATGTCAGCCCCATTCACCGGCGGGCTGCCGGGGTGCTGGAACTGGGCCCGGAAGTGATAGGCCGCCCCGGGCGACAGGCCCTGGATCGCCGCCAGGAAAGCGTTGCCTGCCTGGAAACCGTCCTGCCAGGCGGTGACATTGCCATAGGACGTACTGCCGCCATACTCGAAGCGGACCGCTCCGAGCTTGCCGGCGTGGTTGATGACCTGCCCGTTCAGGACAGCCACATTCTCGGTGATGCCGGTGGCCGCCAGGGTGGCCACCTCCGCCGGAGCCTGGGAAGTCGCACTGAAGAGCATAATGCCGCCGGCGGTGGCGCTGCCCTGGGAGTTCCTGGCGTGGGCCCGGAAATAGTACACGACGTTGCCAGCCAGGCCAGTGACGACCTGAGAGAATGTCTCGCCGGTGACCAGCGCGCCCCCGAACCAGGGGGTGAAGGTCCCCAGGGCCAGGGTCAGGCCATACTCGAAGCGGGCCTCGCATGGCAGGCCGCCATCGTCGGTGATCTGGCCGTTCAGCGTCGCCTGGGCCATCAGGTCACCCCCGTGGCGGCGAGCGTCTGGACCGTAGGCGGCGTGAAGTGGGCATAGCCGGTCATGGAGAAGGTAGTGGCGGCATTGGTCCGGATAGCCTGTATTTGCCGGGAGGCATTCGGCTGGACTATTCCCCAGGCATGGTTCTTTACGCCGTAAAGCCTGGAAAACCCGGCGTCCTTTCGCACGCTGTCGGCTACGCCGGCCCCTGCATCTATTTCAATAAAGGCCATCACCCCGTTGGCCGGCACCAGGTTGGGGCAGGTCTGCCACACCCCGCCGATGCTCACGATGGTCATATCGACGGCGTTCAAATAGAAGGTGGCCCCATCAGTGATATAGCCGACCAGGTAGAACTCCGTATTGACATTGTCTCGATATCCTTCGATGATCCGGTTGGCATCGCAGCCGATGATAGCAGTAAACTGATTCTTTCTGTTCAGGGTGTTGGAAATCCGGTTATCGGCGGACCCCTTCTGGCGCAAGCCCCATGCAGTAGGTAGAGCGCCAAATGCGTAGACCTCGACGATAGCGCCGAGCGCCCCTGCCGGGAGCTGCGCGGAAAGGTCGATGTCGCCCCAGGCGCCAAGCCCAGGCGGCCCGATAGCCACCCCGTTGGTCAACATAGTCACTCCCGTCCGGGTGTAGCCTACCAGCCACAGCTCGACGTAGCCCGGTATGCCGGCGTTGTCATTCCGGAATTGCAAGATGCCGCTGGTATCTACACCGACTATGCCCCAGCAATGAGCGTTTCCCGACATATTCTGGAAACGGGCATCGGCGCTGCCCTTCTTCCGGATGCCCCATGGCCGGACGCCGGGGTCACTATTGTTGATGTAGACCACGGCGCCGGTAGCCACACCGGCAGGCACCCCGAAGGTGGTGATGTTCCGATCGGCCCAGACATACTGGGTAGCCTGCGAGGCTATCTGCACCGGGGTAATCGGAAAGAAGGACTGCGGCATCAGTTCAACCCCCACCTCTTGGCCAGGTAGAAATCCGTGTCGATACTGCGTAGCACGCCCGCCGTTTGCTGCATCGAAATTTCCACGCCGTAGACATTGAGTAGCCCCCCGATATGCGCCGACGGATGGGTCACCGGCTGGGCGCCGGCATAGGCCATCTGGTCATGCAGTACCCAGGCCCCGGTCGGCGTCAGGGTCTTCCTGACCCGAAGGTTGATGGTATCTCCGGCCTGCATGTTCGAGAGGTCGATCTCGGCGGAGCCAAACAAGAAGGCGATAGCGCTGGTGGTCGTATTGTCAGTAAACACCACCTGCCAGGCGGCCGTCATCACTTTGGCGCCAGACTGGGCGCTGCGCCGGAGAGAGAGCGCCGGGGCTACTGATCCGCCGTCAGCCATGGGCCTAGCCCCCTTTCCCTCTCGGGAACTCCACTATCGCCACCACAATATCATTCACAAACGATCCGCCGGCGGCGAGCCCCGAGACGTATACCTGGTTGAAGTTCTGAATCTGAAGGCGCACGAACTCGTTAGCCAGGAGCGGGTAGACCGTTTCAATGTTGCCCGCCTCGTTTCGTGAGCCGGCGACATAGACCACCCCGGCATTAGTGGGCCAGCCCTTGAAGAGCACGGTGTACCCCTCCGGGACCGGTATATCGGGGAACTCGTACCACTGGCCCAGGGCCGCGATCACCCGCCTGGACACGATGATGCCGCTCTGGTTCGGCGGGTAGCCTTTGACGCTAAGGCTTGGCTCTTCTGCGCCCGTCGCTTCTGTGGGAGATAGCCTTTCGATCCCGCTGGCGATGGCAGCCAGTAGCTGCATCGCTTCAGGCGGGAAAGTCCCTTCTGCCGCCGCCACCCCCTTGGGCCTGCTGGCCAGCCAGGCCAGCGCCGCGGCTATGGCCGCGCCGCCGCTCAACGCCAGGGCCGCATTGGCTCTGTCACCGTTAGCCATGTTGGCCCTCCTTTATCCGCGGCGCTCTTCGACCTCTATCTGTACGTCAAGCGACCCGGCGGGCAGCGTGGTCGGAAAAGCGGTGATGGTGGCGAATGCCTCCACCGCCGGGAGTTCCACCTCCTGCCACTCCCCGTCCAGGTTGTCCATTACCCTGACCGGCGGTATCAGGTTAGCGAATGCGCCAGCCACCCCGGTGCCGATCTGAAGCCATACCGCCGCGCCGACGGCATTCGCCCGCACCAGTATCTTCCGCAGTATGGCTGAGGTTGTGCCGACATAAGCGGTCGGCCTGGTATAAATGGCCGTGGCGTTAGCTGCCGCGGCCAGGGCCAGGTTGACGACCGGCCCGGGTACCCTTCTTCCTTCGAGCAAGGCATTTGTCATATGCTTCCTCCTTTATGCTCTGGTAACGCTGGAGCCACCCAGGGCCGATGCCCAGACATCGACCGATGCCACGCGCCGCTCGGCGACCAGTTCTTCCATAAGGTCCTTCTCCTGGCTGAGAGTCAGTTTGCCGGTCATGCCCTTTTCACTTGCGAGCCTCTTCACCATCTGCTTCTCTTCCCAGGTATGCGGGTAGAGCGCGAGAGTCATGAAGCGGTAGCCCTTGGCGATGATCCTGACAGCGTTCAGCGCCAGCCCGGCGATAGCCTGGACGGCCGGCCGGTTATCCTGCCAGACGAAGAACTCGGTCATATTCAGGCTGGGGTTCGTACTCACGATCGTGGGGTCGATGGGCGGCTGGATGTTCTTGAGGTCCTGCTTGCTGCCCGTTGAAGGCAGGTACAGGCGCACCTGTGCGTTGTCAAGAGGATACCACCGCCACTGCCCCAGCTCGCCATCGTACATCTCCAGGTTCGGTATATTGGTCAGGGCGCCGGTCGCACCCACCCCGAGAGCGCCCAGGTCGATGCACTGGAACGGGGCGATGGGCTCCGTGAAAATGACCTTGCGGTAGATGGTCTGCCGGATGTAGTGGATGGTGATATTGTGGTACATGGAGGCCACCGGCTCCATGTCCAGGCTGTTGATGGATTTGAAAGGGTACCCTTCCATATGGCTCCTCCTTTTTCTCTCTCTTCGGGAGGGCTCCAGCCGTCCCGTTTAATTACTTAGGTACTTGAAGACCCATTCATAGCTTTCTCTGGTCCCAGGATCAAAAAGCATGAGGGCATTCTCCAACCCCTCTTTCCGCATTGCCTCCCGCACTGCGCTTTTCGAGTATGAGGTATTAACTATTTGCAGTACCCGCCGGGCGGCTTCACCACGGAGACCCCAGTACCAATCTCTCATTTCCCGGTCGGTCAGGCCGGCAGGTTCAAGTTTTCGCATCTCCTCGCCGGACAGCACCAGATCGGGACTCTTCTGGCGGACATGGAAGTACCACCTCTCCAGACAGGCCAGCTTTTCCTCCAAAGAGAGAGCCGGCGGATCCCAGGTATCCGCGCCGGCGCGTTTGGCGCTGGCAACCCCGGCTTCCAAATCAGCCCGCGCCCTGATTCCAGCAAAATCCAGGTCATCCCCATTCTTGCTGAAGAGCCCCCTTAACTTCTCAAGCACTGATACCATGGATTGCTTCCTCCTGGACTACCAATTCAGGAGATACGCCTGCCCGCAGTTTATCTAGCTGCGGCTGCCACATCAGAGAGGTATCAAACTCCATACCGATGAGCTTGGCGCTGGCGATCTTGTTGCCAGCGATGTATTCCTGGAATTTCTTGGGGGAAGCGGCCCTGAAGATGACCGTCGGCAGGTATGAGCGTATCGCCCAGGCCGGCTGGCGCTGTTTACACGATTCGTAGAATTCCTTGACTAGAGGACGTACTTGGTCCGACTGTATGATGCCGTGTCGTTCTGCGGTCTCGCCTTTCCCAAGCGGGCGGGGGCATATTTCGACGGCGTCGCGGAATACACCGAAGGCCCTGCATACCAGTGGCCTATCCTTATGCAGCACGCACTCCATCTTATCATCCAGGTATGGGCACTGCATCCGAGCCGTCCGGTACCAGTCCTCCATTATCGAGCCCGACTGGTGTCCCACCGGCACACCCTGGAAAATCTTGTTACCGTGAGGTTCCAGCAGCCATCCCTCGGCGGTCTGTACCAGCCGCCTTATCTTCTCCACCTCCATCATATCGACGGACACCAGATTGATGCCCTCTATGATGGAGGCCATCGGGGTATTGACCTGACAGCAGCGGCCGCATTTGGAAACGCAAACGGGGGCCTGGAGCTGTCTCTCCAGAACCCCCGTCGCCTGATCGAAGAGCCCCTGTAGGGCCCGCAATTCCAGAAATGCCTGAAGCATCTCACTCTCCTTCTCTTTCTATCGCGGAGTGATTGCCCCAGCCTTTATAGGCCGGTCGCTATGGTGGTGCTCAAGCCGATGACCTTGGCCGCTGCGCCGGTAGCCCGGGCCACAAGTTGCGTATTCGGTGCGACATACGCCGGGAAAGGCCCAATCAGGTAACGGGATTGAAGGGCATACGTGCCAACAGCCGTGACAACGGGAATGTCGATTTGCAACTGCATTCTGGCGGTAGTGTATACACCCGCCAGTCCGGTGCCTATTTCAATCCTGAAGACCTGGGCAGCACCCGGTGTATCAAAGTCGACGGCGCAGACCCAGTAGTCCGTGGTGATCGCGTTGAGAGCGATCAGTTCCTTGGTGGCACCGTAGGCGGCGGCTCCAGAGGTGACGACGGTACCCACGGTCACCGCAGCGCCGACCACCGGGTAAATGGTGTAGACAACCGTCAGGCCCAGAACGGCCTGCATGACACGCTTAGTGAACTGGTCAGCCATCTTTCTTTTCCTCCATCCATCCTTGAGATTGGCTGTAGTGGAGATTTAGCCCTCTCCCCTTGGGCGCTCTTAGCTGGTACTGGTCGTCGACGTGGGCTCCAGGACGAAGTTCAACAGGCGGATCCGGGAGACTCCGGCGACTATCCTCGCCATGACGTTGATGGCGTAGGGGGTCGAGGCGTTCCATATCTGTGGCTCAGACAGGTACCCGACCATGGTCTGCTTGCTTCCCAAGCCCTCCAGGTCGTACTCCGCCATCACCGACCCAGCGGCGGCGGTGCGTCTGAAGACCAGCCGGCTGACCGGGTTCGGGATCGTCTCGATCTCGACTCCCCACCAGATGACGAGCTGCCTGACGCGCAGCGCGATGGCCGGGACGGGGATAGCCTGGAAAACGGAATACTCCGTGCCGATGACCGCCAGGGCTGGGGTGTTCCACTGGTCGAGGGCGGCGCCGGCGTCCTGGTTCGGTTTGAACTCCCTCACATCGAGGGCCGCCGGGAACCGGCCGGACGCCAGAAACGCGGTCACGGTGTCAAGGCTCGGGTAGGTTCCTGGGCCGGTCTTGGTGATTTCCTTTTGGTCCCACGAGACGATGCTGGTTTCCCAGGCACGGATGATGCCGGCTGCCTGTGCCTGGAGCCGGTAGGCGCCGATTACCTCTTCCTTCACATCGTCCTTGGGGACAACGTAATGACGGGAACCCATGATTGGCCTCCTTTATCTCTTTATTCTTTCCGTGTCCCTACTTAGACGATACCGACTGGCTGGAAGATCGTGTCATATGTCCGGCTGACACGCCGGGTCACGGCTCCCGCTGCCTGGCTGGCGGCGATGGCTGACGCGGTCGTGGTGCCCGCGCGGCTGCGGATGTAGCTGACGATTGACTTGGTCAGCAGTGGCGTCGCCGCGTTGGTCAGCGATCTCGCATGGTCAGCCTGGAATCCCAGCGCCTGGCCCGCGAGCCCGCCCAGCACACCGAGGAGCTGGAAATACTGGGACCATGTCCTGAACGCCTGTGCCCGGCCGGCCTTCTCGTCCTGCATCTCCAGCACGGAATCGGCGACTCCGACACCGGCCCCCCACACAACTCCCTTGATGTCAATTGCCCTCACCTGTGTTCCCTCCTTCTTTTACTTCTCTGAAGGGGGATAGCAGTCTCGCTGCCAAAAAGGAAGAGAGGGGTAGCTCTCGTTGACCTTCTTGACAGAAGGCTGCTACCCCTCTCTTCAGTTAACCTATGGCCCTCTAGGGACCAATCGACCCTAACGCTATGAAGATAAACCTTTCTTCAGATTTTGTCAATACCCTAGACCCTAGAATATCCGACCCGCAGGTCGGAGAAGACCGCCTGAGCTCCTCCGGCGATAATCTCGATGTCGTTTGTGGGGCCGCGCCAGAAAAGGTCACCGCCCGGAATGCCGGTCAACTTAACCTCCGCCTCATAAAATGAGCCGGGAGAGATGGCAGAAGTAATGAAAACATCGACTATTTGCTCATAAGTTCTCGGTGTCGAATCATTTGGGAAGGACAGGGAAGGAGATTCTGCCCAGAGAATCTCATCGAAGACCACAACATCGAACAGCTTTTGCCCTATAGAGCAACGGATCTTCGCTCCGCTAAAAGCCGCCCCCTGGTGGTTAAAGCGGACGGTGAATCTCAACTTATTGCCTATCCCTACTTGAACCACGATTCCCTCCTATGCCTTAGCATAGCTCGCCGTCAGCTCAGAAAATAATGGGGCCGCCTGTTGCAAGGACACATCCCAGTTTAATTGCCCGTCGAGAATCCAATCGTTACCATCCCAGTAGTACAGGTAAAGGGTCACCCGAACCGCTTTCGATGGCATGACGAAGAATCCACCGAAAGATGTTTCACCCGGCGCCACTAAAGCATAGTCGGGATACATCAGGAAATCCGAGCTATCGAATTCAGCCGCCAGGGAGATATAGATGGGCTTAGAGTCCAGGTTCACGACATCAGCTGCGATGGGGACATTCTCCCCGGCGACGGCAGATGCCGGAATGAGAACCTGGTCGAATCTGGTATATCTTCCCATCACGCGACCACCTTTAGAGCGCCTTCGGTAACAGACTTGACCAGGTAATCGAACTGACCCAGGATATTTCGACTTAATGGCGGCGCCGCTATGAGAGCTTCCGCGTCATAGACGTTCGGCGTGACCCCCATCGGTAGTGCCATTATCAGGTCAATTACATAGTCCTTGGCCTCGGTGAGATTGATCTCCTTCGTGAAAGTCAGCCCCTCGACGTGGTCGAACACAGGGGTGTCGAAAATCTTGTTGCCGAACGAGACCTGAAGTACATAAACACCACCTGAGCCAGCGTACTTGAACTTGAAGTTGGCCTTGATCTTGTCGCCGGAGCGTATGACGGACGGTTTCTTCAAGACCAGGTAGGCCCCAGCGCCCAGCATGATCGCGCCGCCGACCAGAGCCACCGGGGTCACCCAGTCTTTTGTCGCTGTTTTCTCAGCCATCAGCGCCTTCCAGCGGCAGTCTCAAGGGGCTTTCTGAGCACCACCGCTAGCAAGATTGTACCACCAAAGGCGATAAGCATCAGCTTTGCAATGTTACTGGTGAGGTCTGAGATCTTGAAGATACCGATGCCGACGAGGCCGGCAATCATCCCGAAGGCAACCAGTGGGATAATGGCCAGCGGCAACACGGAGATCCTGCCCTGCACCGGCGCCGGGCGGTTATAGATGACCGATAGATATGGCAGCCCGCCCCGCTGGACTATCGATACTTTCCTGACATCGATGCCATTACTCCAGAGCTTGTCGAAGACTACCTGGGCCTGCGACGGCGGGGATGCGGAGGTAGTATAAAAGCGGACCTCAATCAGGCCATGGGGGGCGACCTGCTCCGCCGCGATGGCGCTTTCCACATCGACAGTATCGGATACCAGGGTAGCCATCAAGCGCCCTCCATCTCCAGGCATCTCTCGCAGAGATAGGTCTCCAGGTACTTGATCGGGTCTAGCGCGAAATCCGCCTGGAGTACCTCAACTATATTAACACTTCTGTCAACCGTGTAGACCGATTTCTCGTCAAAGCACACCATCGCCTGGTAGGCCCCGGCCAGTTCTTTCGGTATCATAGCGTACCTGATATTCGGCTGGGTCGTCTCCATGATGTAAGACCGTCCCTGGTGGCGGACTTCCACCCAGGCATGTGAGCCCACATCCCCGAGCACCAGGTCGCCGATGATACAGTAAACATCGCCCGGGCTTCTCAGATGGTTCTTGAGCAGGGAGGTCAACAGGAAAGCCCGGTTGGCGCAGTTAAGAGCGCCGACCTTCATGGCCTCGGCCGGGAAAAACCAGGTGTCGCGCTGGAACAACACTTTATCACCGACCATGAGCTTAGCCGCTACCAGGGGAACATACGGTTTGACCGCTACGTGTTCCCAGAGGGCGATGAAAACATCGTCCGTGTTGGTGAGTCCTTGAGTAAGTTCCTGGTATTTGAGGATGACATCTGGGTTGTTAGGTGTGATGAAGTCTGTGAGCCAGGTGGCGTCACCAAAGCGGGTGTCGATGGGCTGATTGTCGGCCTTGATCAGCGTCATGATTTGAGTTTAACGCCATTTTCAGGTGAAAGTCAAGGGGTCAAAAAGAAGCAGCAGGTTCTGTTGAATTTGCAGGCATTTGCTTGCAATTGATTGCAATTGATTGCAGATGTTGACGCAGGACCTACGGATAAGGATACGGATAAGGATACGGATAAGGATACGGATTACGGGGACATTTGCTTGCAATTGATTGCAAATGATTTCAATTGCTTGCAAAGTCCTTGTTGTCATGGGATAGTTACCCGGGGGATAGTTGCTAAATAGCAACCGACATGCCGCGGAGGATGGCGACCTGCCTCATCGCCCACTCTTTTCCGCCCGGATGTTGCTCGATAAATTGCCGGTACTCCCCCGGTATCCAGGTGTAAATCTCGTTGTCCGGGAACTCGTCCAGGTATTCTTTCGGTATCGGGTTCTGCGCGGCGAGCTTACCGAGCACCTCGGGTGGATAGAACGATACCAGCTCTTTGTTGTTCTTGATAGCCCAGACGATCCGCTCCGGGCCCAGGGCATCCAGGAATTCCCTGATCTTCCTGGTTCCCCGCTTGGCTGCCAATGTATGAATGAACGGGCCTGGGGAGAAATTAAGTCCGAAGGGCATTTCAGCCAGCTTTCTGTCTCAGGTGGAATACCGTGCCGCACTCCGGGTTCGGACATGCCACCGAGGCCGCTTCAGGGTCATCGACATTCACGACGGTCTGGCAGAGGTTGCACCGGAACTGTTTCAGCGTCGCCTCAAGCCGGGGTGATGCGGGCTCATCACCTGCCTTAGCCCCCACTCCACGTTCTTTGTCTATCCCGGCGGCTATGGCAGCCGCCAGGTCCTGAAACCCCCCCAGCGCATCACTTCTCAGTGTCTTGCTGTCCCTGTACTCCTGCCAGCGACGCTCCGAGTCCTCCTTGAACTGCGTGAGCTGTAGCTGGAACGCATTCTGTTGCTGGGAGATCTCCAGATCGATCTTTTTCATCGCCAGCGCGTGGTTCTGGTGCATCTCCTCCAGCTTGAGCGCCGTCTGGTTATCCACCATCCTGGCCGCTCGCTCACCGCCGTCAGACGGCGCCACTGGCTTCGGCGCAACCTCATCGAAGAAGGCTTTGAAGTCTCTGAAGCCAGCGATGGCTGCCTGTGGTGTATTCTTCGCCATAATATCTTGCATGAGGGTTGTCATCTCTTTCCGTGCTGCATTTATTGCATCCGCCTGCAACTGGAAGAAATTCTGTTTCGCAGTGTCCTCACTTGCTCTGGCTTCTTTAATCTCTTTCTCTTTCGTCTCGGCTGTTTCCTTCAATGCTGAATTCATACCGGTCATGGCGGTCAGCACGGCGCCTACGACACCCGCTTGCAGAGTGTCCGGTTCCCTACCTTTCGTGGCTAACCCGGCCGCGGCCGCAGCCGTTTGATCATCGATCCCGAACTCCCTGGCAATTAGTTTTGTCTTCAACACTTTCTGCTTAACATCCAGCAGTTCTTCAGCCATGTCCAGTTTCTCTTTCCCTAGGCTGTCGGCTTTGTTGTCTGGCATACGTCCTCCTGTCCTCTCTAAGAAAAGTTTATCCTGCGGGTTGACCAACTGCCACCTCCTTCTTCTCGGGATTGAACCCGATTGTCTCTACATAGGGGTTGCGGCCGCGGCCCGTCCAGAAATCCT
>ERZ1292632.3121-Hain-H43-01um-R2-3121-length-13016-cov-9_pt1 | contig 13016 bp, 12 predicted proteins | sample MGYA00564407_ERZ1292632 | MGnify/ENA primary metagenome ERZ1292632 (study PRJEB36523, sample SAMEA6512637) | groundwater metagenome | collected 2019-01-08 | study: AquaDiva: Metagenomics assemblies of 32 groundwater samples
GTCACATTCGCCACCGTGTCCTCTTCTTCCTTAAATCTCATCACTCGGACGCCTTGGGTGTCGCGGCCTAAGACGCTGACGGATTTTATCGCCAGCCGGATGACTTGGCCGTTAGCGGAAATGACCATCAAATCGCCTTCGTCGCCGTAGACGATTTGGGCGCTCGAGATTTTGCCGGTTTTGGGAGTGACTTTGGCGGTCTTGATGCCCGAGCCGCCGCGGCCTTGGATTTTGTAGGCGTTTAAAGTCGTCTGTTTGCCGAAGCCATTTTTCATAATTACCAGGAGCCGGGCGGTCTTGTCGGTTTTGGGGTCAAAGATGCCCATGCCGACCACTTCGTCGTTTTCTTTTATCCTAATGCCCCTGACTCCCGAGGCGGCGCGGCCCATGGAACGGACATCGGTTTCTTTAAACCTGATGGCTTGGCCGCTTGAGGTCGTCAAAATCACATTGTCATTTCCGTTTGACGGCTGGACCCATTCCAAATTGTCGCCGTTTTTGAGTTTGATGGCGAGAAGCCCGGAGTGGCGCACATTTTTAAAATCCTCAATCGGCGTTTTTTTCATCGTGCCGCGGCTCGTGACCATAATGAAGTATTTGTCGTTTTCAATCTTGTCGTTGGGCATAATGGCGGACACTTTTTCGTTGGGCGCGAGCTGCAGGAAGTTGACCAAGGCCTGACCTTTGGCGGTGCGAGACGCTTGGGGCAAGTCGTAGCCCTTGAGCTGGAAGACGCGGCCGCGGCTGGTGAAAAACAAAATGTCGGTGTGCGTGGAAGTGATGAAGCAGTGCTCTACCATATCCTCTTCTTTCGTGGTGAGCCCGATGACGCCCTTGCCGCCTCGGCCTTGCTGTTTGAAAGTGTCCGGCGGCAGCCGTTTGATGTAGCCGTCGCGCGTCACCATCACGATTGTTTCTTCATTTGGCACCAAATCTTCCATTTTGAAGCTGTCAATGGCGTGCGCCACGATTTGCGTGCGCCTCGGCGAGGCGTATTTTTCTTTCAAATCCGCCAATTCTTTTTTGATGATATTTTTTATTTTGACGGCCGACTTCAAAATTCCTTCTAATTCTTCAATCAGCTTTCTTTTCTCTTTGAGCTCGGTTTCCACTTTTATCCTTTCCAAATTGGCGAGTTGCTGTAAGCGCATTTCCAAAATCGCGACGGCCTGCCGGTCGGTCAATTTGAATTTTTTCATCAAATTTTCTTTGGCTTGGTCTTTGTCGCGCGATTTTTTGATGGTGTCAATCACTTGGTCGATTTTTGAAAGCGCCAAAACCAGCCCTTCCAAGATGTGCGCCCGCTCTTTGGCTTTATCAAGATCAAATTGGGTGCGCCGTCTCACCACGATTTCGCGATGTTTCAAATATTCTTCCAAAACCATTTTCAAATTCAGGACTCTCGGCTGGATGCCGTCCACAAGCGCGAGCAAATTGATGTGGAAAGTGTCTTGAAGCTGGGTGTGTTTGAAAAGCTGGTTGAGGATTTTTTTCGGGTAGGCGTCTTTTTTAAGTTCCACGACGATTCTCACTCCGTCTTTGTTGGATTCATCCCGCAAATCCTTAATGCCTTCGATTTTTTTGTCTTTCACCAGCTCGGCGATTTTCTCCAAGAGCGTCGCTTTATTGGTTTGATAGACGACTTCGGAGACGATGATGCGGAAAGCGCCCGCTTTAGTCTCTTCAATATCGGTCTTGGCGCGACAGACGATGCCGCCCTTGCCCGAGGCAAAGGCCTGCTTGATGTCGCTAGTGTTATAGATGATGCCGCCGGTGGGGAAATCCGGCCCTTTGATGAATTTGAGCAAATCCTCAATGTCGCAATCGGGATTGTCAATCAGATAGACGGCGCCGTCGATGACTTCGCCGAGATTGTGCGGCGGGATGTTGGTCGCCATGCCGACGGCGATGCCTTGGGTGCCATTGATGAGGAGGTTCGGGAGTTTGGCCGGCAGGACTCGCGGCTCTTGGTGCGCGCCGTCGTAATTGGGCGTGAAATTAACGGTATTTTTTTCAATGTCAAATAAGAGCTCTTCGGCGAGGGCGGAGAGTTTGGTTTCGGTATATCTCATGGCGGCCGCGCTATCCCCGTCGAGGGAGCCAAAATTTCCCTGGCCTTTGACCAGCGGGTAGCGCAAAGAAAAATCCTGCGCCATTCTGACTAAGGTATCGTAAATCGCCAGATCGCCGTGCGGGTGGTATTTGGCCATCACCTCGCCGACCACATTGGCGGATTTTCTGAATTTGGCGTTGGCGCGAAGCCCGATGTCCCACATCGCGTAAAGCACGCGTCGATGGACCGGCTTCAGGCCGTCTCTTACATCCGGCAGAGCGCGCGAGACGATGACCGACATCGCGTAATCAAGATAGCTTTCTTGGACTTCTTGGGAAATTGGCCGGTCGCTGATGCCGTTGTTAATTCGGGGCTCGCTGATTTTAATAACTCCTTTATTTTTTTTGGGCATAAGAATGGTAATTGGTAATTAGTAACCGGTAATTGGTAATTGGAATAATGATTTATTTGAAGTAATAAAAAATTTTTGGATTATGAATGATGAATTACGAATTAAGGATTATTTTTTTAAATTTAAAAATTTATAGTTAAAAATTACCAGTTACCAGTTACCAATTACCAGTTATTTTATAAATTTAATCGTCTTTACCACTTGCTCCAAAAGCGGTTCGTAAAGATTTTTTCCATTCCGCGAGTAAATTTTTATTTCAAAAATATTTTTTTCATGTTCCACGTACAGAAAATAAGAAATATCATTGGCGCCGATGCCGCTCTGCTCATATTTGGCCGCTTCAACGCCGCCGACAAAAATATTTTTCTCTTCACTCGGCAGATAATCTTGAATCGCGTCGGTATTCTGGCTAAGCCAGTCATTTATGGCGAGGCCGTCCGGATTTTCCATTTTACTGATGATGACTTGCGCCAGCACCTCGGGCACATTTTCCGGCGATTCATAGCTTGAAAGAGTGATGATACCCTTAGTTTCTTTCTTGGTCCAGTTCTGTGGGTATTGGAGCGAGAGTCCAAGCACCTTAGAGGTGTGAATCGGCCATTTGGCGCTGTCAATATTCACTTTTATCTGCTGAAGCACTTCCATCTTGGCTTGATCCAAAGCTTGTTGTTCAGTTAGTCCGCTCTGGTTAGCCATATTTTTGGCGCTGTCAAAAATATTTTTCAGATCGCCGATGGTGCTTTCCACTTCCTGCCCCAGTTTATCCAAATTATCTGTCCCCTCTCGAGGAGAAACATTTTGTCTAAGCGTCCAAAACCAAAAAATTACAATCATCAAGCCGATTCCGCCGGCAATCAGCCAAACCAATCTTTGCTTGGTTTGAAGTCGCGGATCAAAATCATTAACAGGAATAAATTGCAGCTCGTTTGTTTTTTTGACTTTTGACTTTTGACTTTTGACTTTTGATTTTTTTGGGGGCATGGGAGCGTAAATTTTAAATTCAAAATTACAAATTCCAAAATTTTAGAATTTGAAATTTATTTGGGATTTGTAATTTTGGATTTGGGATTTAAAACTATTTAATATTTTTGATCGTCTCTATATATTATGATAATTAATTTATCATTCGCCATTACGGATTCAAAATCACCACTTTCATCTCTTCCACCGGCAAATCTTTTCTGGAAATTTTTAACTTGTCCATTTTTTCCGACGGCAGGCCGGAGATTTTCAAGAATTCATCCGCGGTTTTGAAATCATATTTCAGACCGGGGATTTTGTAGTGCATCGGGATGATGATTCTCGGCTCAATCTCGGAAATAATCTCGTTGGCTTTTTTGGCGTCAATGGTCGGTCCGCCGCCGACAGGCACGAGGAGGATATCCACGTCGTTTAACTTTTCCAATTGGTCGTCATTAAGCTCGTGTCCCAAATCGCCCAAGTGGACGACATTTAAATCTTCCGCTTGAAAACGGAAAATTGTGACATTGCCTCTTTCTTTGCCCTGCTTTTCATCGTGCCAAGCCGGAATGCCGTAGATAAACACGCCTTTGGTCTCATATTCGCCCGGTTCATTAATGACAAACGGCTCCCCTTTTATCGCCTCCAGATTATTGTGGTCGGGGTGATCGTGCGAAATCGTCAAGATGTCGGCTTGGGTCTTGGGCGGGTTGAGGCCAATCTCGGGACTGTACGGATCAGTGGCGATCGTCACTTCTTCACCGGCGCTGTTTTTGAATTGGATTTTAAAATATGATTGGCCAAACCATTGAATTGTCATAGTTTTTATGGTAGGATTTAAGATGATTAAGACAATAATATTTTAGCATAATTTAAGAAATAATTCAATGGATTTTAATTAATAACTGGTAACTGGTAATTAGTAATTGGTAACTTTGTCCCTGTAGTTTAATGGATAAAACAATGGACTCCTAAGCCGTAGATCCAGGCCCGCCCCGTTAAATTTTATGCTCCCATAGTTCAGCGGATAGAATAAGGGACTCCTAAGCCCTAGACTCTGGTTCGATTCCAGATGGGAGCGAGAGCATATTTAACGGGGTGAAATTCCTGGCGGGGACGGTACGATTTAAAAATATCTCTTTAAAACAGAGATATTTTTTTGTCTTATAATGCCAATTATCCGTTTAAAAAGTTATCCCCAGTTATTATGTTTTTATATTTTTAATTTTGTGGTATAATAATATCAAAGATAAAAGAAAATCAGACCTATGGAAGGATTGGTATTTTTTGGTTTATGAAAGTTGACAAAGTATGTAAGATATTATAAAATTATATTGTTGCGGTTCATTTTTATAACTGCTAAAAAAGGCAGTCATAGCCAAAAACTACTGATAAATTCGGTATTTTCTGGCTACGACTGCTATAGTGGCGGTCAGCTCCTCCTCGGATTAGAGGAAAATCCTAACTGGGCAAAGTAGCTCAAAGGAGAGTTAAAATGGATAAGCCTGAATTTGCTTCCGCTGTCTTCACTGTCGGCCAGCTGAACGCGCTGGTCAAAATCGTCGGACCAGAAAACGTCCTGGGAATCCTTCAGGGCGAATTGAAAGTGACGATCAAACAACCCGACCTGCTGAAACGGGTTATAACCGTGGCGGTCAGCGGCGCGGCGAAGTTCGTCGCCAGCGAGCATCTCAAGGAGGCCAATGTCGGTTGGACAGGAGACAACTTCAAGAGGTTGTTCCTTGAGAAAGTCGAGGAGAAGGTCGGCAATGCCACCATTGCCATCCATAAGCTGGAAAAGGCGTCTTTGGACGTTCCGATTATGGCCGAGCTGGGTGACCACGCCGAAATTCAGTTGGCTCACTTCTTTGCTCTGCTTCAAGCGCAGTCCAAGGGCGAGACGGGCGTCTTATTGGTAAACGGATACGCCAACATTGCATATATCCGTGGAATTGACGGCAATTTCTGGGCCGTGTACGTGCTCTGGTACCCCGGCTACGGCTACTGGTTTTTGTATGCCCACTCGGTTGAGCATCCGGACGGGTGGCTTGGTGGCGGCCAGGTTCTCTCTCGCGATTCTTGATTCTTTGTGACTTTATCACTTTGGAATTGAGTCACTTTGAATCTATGAATCTATGGCTCTCTGAAACTTTGAAACCCCAGTAGTAGAATGCTTCGCGTTCATTACGGGGAAAAGAAGTGGAGGAGAGTTTTTTTTTAAATTTGACAAAAATATCATTATTTGTTAATATTTAGGCGATTACTCCAAAAGGGAGTAAAGACCTTTATCCCCAGGTCAGAAACGGGGATATGTTCATTTAAAAGGAAAGAAAGGAGTTGGCCATGACAAGAGAAATGGTCAAAGCGACGGATCAGAAGCCGCTCGCGTTCCCGATTGACTGGTTGAGAAAATACAACCGGCAGAAAGACGAATTGGACAAGCAACTGATTCGCGGCCTGGAAGAGCCGGGCAAAGGGCTGTCGCTTGATGAGTTGCAGGCGTTTTTGGAGCATCAGAACCCGTTTAAAAAATCGGCTATTTCCAGAAAAGACCGCTTATTCTCCACTACCGAAGAGCAAATCGTGAGAATCCTCGAAATCAACGAGGCCGTCTGGAAGAACCCGGCCATCACCGCCGAGGCGATTAAGGCCTTGGGCGACCCGCCACAATGCCCACCATCGGACGGGCAGCATCTGTATTGTGTTTGTTTGCTTTTTGAGACAGGCGACCCAGCCAACACTTTCCGCCTAAACTGGGAGGCGTGTGTCCACATTCATGGTCAGGATCTCACTTGGAAATGGGACGGTCTGGTGTTTGCGCTCGAAGGTGTGCGTCAACGCATTGGCGCAAAGCCGCGCCCAGTCGGCCTGCATTGGCGAGTTTGCGAACTCGGCCGGAGGTTTAAGGGTAAATCCGTCAAAAATGTAAGATTGCAATTGGACCAATCCAAAACAATAGGTATGGGCCAAGAACTTCCTATGATTGCCGCTCTTCATCCCAAATGGGCTAAGTCTTTGAATGGCCAAGACAAGCCGTTTGTAGACGCTCCTGATTTGGAAGTGGCTCCGCGCGGCCAAGGCGACTTTTCTGATGCGCCGTACCTGTACTTCGATGCCGCCCGTCGGCGGGTGCGCCTTGATGCCCGCGGCGCGGGCTACCCGGGTGGCGCCTGTGGCTCGGGTTCTCTTCGGTAGTGTACCCTTGAATACTTGGCCGGCACGTTGCTAAGAATTGCTATCGGGATGGATTTTCGGTCCATTCCATTTTTTCGCCAGCCGCCCCACTATTCTTTGGAATAGTGGGGCTTTTACTTTTCACGGAAAAATATAATTTTAGCTAAATTTACATAGTTTGTTTAAATTTAGCTATTTTTATATATTATTTTATCTAAATTTAGCTATTTGTGGATAAACTGTTGATAATATGTTGATAACTCTGTGGATAACTTTAAAAAGTATTTAAATTTAGCTAATATTTTAATAATTTTTTTAGTAAAAATCCTTTCTTTTGCCACATTTTTATAAAATGTAGGGGTGGCCCTTGTGGCCGCCCTTTAATTCGGGCAGGGGCAAGCCCTGCCCCTACATTGATTGGTCAAATTTTTCAGGGCTCGCATTTATTAATTTATTCATTTTTAAATACGAGAAAAATTGAAATTTACATAAAAATTTGGTAGAATAAAAAAGCATTCGGGCCCTTAGCTCACTTGGTAGAGCGCTTCCATGGCATGGAAGAGGCAACCGGTTCGATCCCGGTAGGGTCCAAAAATTGTAAAACCAGCCACGAATCGGGGCTGTTTTTTATAATTGAAACTTTTTTCTTTTTGCGTTAAGCTTAATGTATTGGAAAAATAAATAAAATTTTAATCTATGAGTGAAATTATCTTCTCCGACGCTAATTTTGAAAGTGAAGTTTTAAAAAGTGATAAGCCGGTTTTGGTGGATTTTTACGCCGACTGGTGCGGGCCGTGCAAGATGCAGGCGCCGATTATTGAAGAACTGGCCAAGGAAATCGGTGACCAGGCCAAGGTAGGCAAGTTTAATGTGGATGAAAATCCGGAGACGGCGCAGAAATACAATATTATGTCCATTCCAACTATTATTATTTTTAAAAACGGCGTGTCAATGCAAACCCTATCCGGATTACAGAATAAAGACACGCTTTTAGTGGAGTTAAATAAAGTGATTTGAAAAATATGGACTTAGGCAAGCGGTCGTTGGCTCTTCATCAAAAAAAGCGGGGCAAGATCAGTATCCAATCCAAAGTGTCCCTTAAAACCAAGACCGACATCTCGTTGGCTTACACGCCGGGGGTGGGCGCGGTCTCGGCCGCTATTGGCAAAAATAAAAAATTGTCTTGGCAACTCACCAATCGGGCGAATCAAGTCGCGATCGTCTCTGACGGCACGGCGGTCCTGGGCTTGGGCGACCTCGGGCCGGAAGCGGCGATGCCGGTAATGGAAGGAAAATCGGCGATTTTCAAAGAGATGGCTGATATTGATGCGATTCCGCTTTGTGTTGACACCAAGGATCCGGAAAAAATCATTGAATTCTGCCGCTTGATTGAGCCGAGTTTCGGCGGCATCAATTTGGAAGACATTTCGGCGCCGAGATGCTTTGAAATTTTGGCTCGGCTGGAAAAAGAATTGTCCATTCCGGTTTTTCATGACGACCAAGACGGCGCGGCCATCATTGTTTTGGCGGCTTTGATCAATGCCTGTCGCCTTACGAAGAGGCGACTTAACAAAATAAAGGTGGTAATTAACGGCGCCGGCGCGGCTGGCCTCGCCATCGCTAAAATTTTAATTAAAGCGGGTGTTGGTGATTTAATTTTACTGGATACCATCGGCGCGATTTGCCGCGGTCGAGAAAGAATGAATTCGCAAAAAGCGGTCATCGCCCGAATTACTAATAGAAAAAGATTTAAAGGTCAGCTTCGGGAGGCCTTGGTCGGAGCGGATGTTTTTATCGGTGTTTCTTGCGGCAATTTGGTGGAGGCGTCGATGATCAAATCAATGAAACCGAAGCCAATTGTTTTCGCGATGGCCAATCCCGTGCCGGAAATCATGCCGGAGGTCGCGAAAAAAGCGGGCGCGGCTATTGTCGGCACCGGCCGTTCGGATTTTGATAATCAAATCAATAACGCTTTGGTTTTTCCGGGAATTTTTCGGGGGCTGTTGGATAATAAAATCAAAAAAGTGACGGACAAAATGAAAATCGGCGTCGCCGAGGCGATCGCTCATAGCTTGAAACCGCGGTCGGATAAAATTCTACCATTACTAATAGAAAAAAAGACCACCACCGTCATCACTAAATATTTAAAAAATAATTTATAATTAAAATGGAAGAAAAATACGATATAATTATCATCGGTGCTGGGCCGGCGGGATTTTCGGCGGCTATTTATTCCGCCAGACGAAATTTGAAAACGCTCGTCGTCACCAAGGAGGTTGGCGGTCAGATGGTAATTACCAATATGGTGGAGAATTATCCGGGTTTTGAGAATATCAGCGGCTTTGATTTGATGGATAAATTCAAAAAGCAGGCGGAAAAATGCGGCGTCAAGTTTGATTTCGGGGAAGTGAAAAAAATCGAGGAAAAAGACGGCGGTTTTGTCGTTAAAACAGGAAAGAATCAATACTGGAGTAAAGCGGTGATTTTAGCTTTTGGTCTGACGCATCGCGAGCTCAAAGTGCCGGGCGAAGAAAAATTAAAAGGCAAGGGCGTGACCTACTGTTCCACTTGCGACGGCCCGCTTTTCAAGGGCAAGACCGTGGCGGTGGTGGGCGGCGGCAACGCGGCTCTGGGCGCCGTGGATTATTTGTCCAAAATCGCGAAAGAAGTTTTTTTAATCCATCGAAGTGATGAGTTCCGCACCGCGCCATATCTCATCGAGAGGGCTAGGAAAAATGAAAATGTTAAATTTTATTGTTTTTCCGAAGTCAAAGAGATAAAGGGCGAAGATAAATTGGAATCAGTGGTTTTAGAGAGCGTCAAGGGTGAGAAGTCAGTCGTTGAAGAATTAAAAGTTGACGGTTTATTCGTGGAAATCGGTTACACGCCCAAAACCGACTGGCTCAAGGGATTTATTGATTTGAATGAAAGAGGCGAAATCGTCACGAAAGGCAACAAAACTTCTCGGCCGGGGGTATTTGCCGCCGGCGATTGCACCGATGAAAAATATAAACAAATCGTCATTGCCGCCGGCGACGGGGCCAAAGCCGCTTTGGAGGCGTATCATTTTCTCGCCGCCCAAAACGGCAACGGCAAATCAGTTAATCTGGGAAACTGCGAATTGGTGGGTAGCGATAAAGTCGCCAAAGTGAAATTAGAGAAGTAGTCAGATGTCATTGCGAGCGAGTGGAGGTCGAATGCTGGAGCGAAGCGCGGCAATCTCTATTTTAAAATGGGATTGCTTCGCTTCGCTCGCAATGACATTTTCAATTTGCTATAATAAAGTCATAAATATTTATAAACTATCATATGCCGAACACCGGAGAAAACGAGTTGATCACGGTTGACGTTTTTAAAAAAATCGGTCTAGACAAAGGCATGAGTGTCGGGGATTTGGGCTGCGGCAATCTAGGCTATTTCGCCGTGCGGGCGGCGAAAATCGTCGGCAAAGGCGGCGCCGTCTACGCCGTGGATATTTTAAAGTCGGCGCTTCAAGCGGTGGAGAATATCGCCCGGCAAGAGAGCTTGGAAAATTTGAAAACCGTCTGGTCAAATTTGGAATTGGTCGGCGCGACGCGGATTCCAGAGAGCAACTTGGATGTCGCTTTCATCCATAATGTCTTATTCCAGTCCGATAGAGACGGGGAGGTGCTCAAAGAAACTTTCCGGCTCCTCAAATCCGGCGGTAAATTGATGGTGATTGATTGGAAAAAAACCGATTCGCCTTTCGGTCCGCCTTTGGCTGATAAAATCAGCGCCGATGAAGTGAAAAGTCACGCCCAAAACGCTGGCTTTAAGTTGGCGGAAGAATTCGCGGCTGGACCGTATCATTACGGCTTGATATTCGTGAAGTAAAATTTCCTTTTTGTCATTCCCGCGAAGGCGGGAATCCAGAGTAAAAGCACGGATTTAATTCAGATTAGTCTGGATCCCCGCCTTCGCGGGGATGACAGTTGAGTGAGTTTGGTAATTTAAAATTTTTATGTCCCTCCCACTTAACTTTTTTAAATTTTTTGAGCCCGCCAGATTTTTTGAAGCGCGGCCGGCGATCGCGATGAGCACGGTTTATTTTTTGATCGCGGCCTTCGGCCTGGTTATCGTCGTCGGTTTCATTATTAAAATTTTTCAGAAGGCGAAAAAACGCGAACATTTTTTTGATAAGTTGCTCAAGATGTATTTTTCCTGCTTGGTCGCGATGGGGCTGATCGGTTTGGTTTTGGTCTGGTTCCGCTACGAGCGAGCGATTGTTTTGTCCGGCCGGCCGATGCTTTTACTTTGGCTGGTCGGCCTTTTCACTTGGCTCGCTTATATTTTGAAATACCAATTCAAAGTCGTGCCTAAAGCTCTTCAAGAAGCGGAGAAAAAAAAGATTTTCAATCAATACTTGCCGAAGAAAAGATGAACAACCATCGTCTTAATTTGGGAAAATTCGGCGAAAAATTGGCGGCGGAATTTTTAATCAAGAAAGGGTATTGGATCGTGGAAAAAAATTTCCGCACCCGTTACGGCGAAATTGACCTCATTGCCCAAAAAGGCGATGAGTTTTTGTTTGTGGAAGTGAAAACGAGGGAAATGTCCGGCTTCGGTTACGGGGAGCAGGCGGTTGATTATTTCAAAACCAAGCACCTTATCAGAGCGGCGGAAATTTACTGTCAAAAAAATAAAATGGAAAAATTTTGGCGAATGGATATTGTCAGTGTGGAAATAAATGGAGCCAATCGTCTGGCAAAAATCCATTGGTTTAAAGACACGACCAGTTGACTTTTTGGAAGTGATTTTGTTACAATACTTTTTTAAGTTGTTGTCCTTTTTAGAAAAAAACGGAGGGGAGAAAAATGAGATGGTTCGGACAAAAAAAACGGAAAGAGGCGGGCGAGCCGAAAGAGCCGACGAAAGTGGTGGTGCCGCCGGTGTCGCCTGTGACATCGACGCCGCCAGCCGAGGTAAAGAAAAAGAAAAAAATGACGCCGGAACAAAGATGGCAAGAAATCGGCATTGACTATCGGGACATTTTGCGGATTGAGGATTTCCTCGGTTATAAAATGGCGCCCCAGCATTTCCAAGTGGCCGCCTTTGATTTGGAGAAGTTTTTTCGCGAGGAAGGATACGAGATTAAAATCACCTCCAACGAAATGCTGGGCGTTTTGTGTGATATGGAAGTGGTTAACAAGAGGCGGGCGCAATTGAGCCAATGGTTTTACAATGCCGCGCAAATCGCCGTGGTGAGGGAGGCGGACCGCCGGATTAGAAGCCGGCTGAACATGCCCAAAAGCCACCCAATCAAGGCGGAAATGTTGGATGAAGAGGTTAAGCGGATAAATTCTGAAGCGGCAGAGAGAAAAAAACCAAAAATTTAAGCTCCGGGTCGCGTTGGCGGCACCGGAGCTTTTTATTTATTTTACTAAATTGTCAAGATATAGTATCTTAATATTAGCGTGACGTTAGGGTTTTGCTGGAAAATCTATTGAAAGGAGAGGCAAGATGAGTACGAAACTATTGGAAATTGGAGATTGGATAGATCGACAGGGCCCATTATTGGCTACCTTGGAGGATCCTAAAGCGGCTGAGGACCAAAAAGCAGCGGCCGCTAAAGAACTTTTATGGCAGTCACTGGTTTTTTTTCGCCACGGACAATTAGGGAGCTGTACTTATGCGCAATTGGAACAGGAGAGAATTCTTAAATTGGTGGCTGAAGCCGGTTTATTGCTAACGGAGGTTGTCCCTGATGAAAAAGAACGGGAGTTGCTGCTAAGACTTGGTGAACCCAGCAACCCCCAGCACCTCGAGATATTTCAGCGAGTATGTAATGAGTTAAAGGAGCCTGGCCGACTCTCCAAATTAATTAGATCGGCGGACGCCGTGCGGCAAGCTCGTCAAGCGGATGCCCAGTATCATGGTTGGACAGGCGTTGGTACATTCTAGAGGTTCTTTGAGTGATTAAAAAACTCGGTTGGTCACCTGGACTCAATTCGGGTTTTTTTATTTTAGAATTAATTATTATTGCCGCCCACTATAGGTATAGTTTGAAATAGCGAAGAATATGTGGCTAAAAAATGCATTTGACTTTTTATTTTAGGTGTGATATACTCTTAATAAGAATGATATTGATGATTTCGGACAGCTCCTTGTGGCTGTCTTTTTTATAACCTGTCATTGCGAGGGAGTCCCGATTTCGCGAAGCGAATATCGAGACGACCGCGGCAATTCCATGTTTTTCTAGCCGTCATTGCGAGCGAGCCGATCCGCCATTTGGCGGAGAGGCGAAGCGTGGCAATCCCATGTTTTATGAGAGTGACTATCTCTAAAATCCATGGGATCCCCACGTCGTCCAGCCTTCGGCTGGACTCCTCGGGATGACGTTTTTAAGGATTAACTTAATATTATGTCCCAATCACCCATCCAAGCGGCAATCCAACA
>ERZ1292632.771-Hain-H43-01um-R2-771-length-34941-cov-4_pt2 | contig 13004 bp, 21 predicted proteins | sample MGYA00564407_ERZ1292632 | MGnify/ENA primary metagenome ERZ1292632 (study PRJEB36523, sample SAMEA6512637) | groundwater metagenome | collected 2019-01-08 | study: AquaDiva: Metagenomics assemblies of 32 groundwater samples
TTCTAAGACCTCGCGAATCTGCCGGCGCTTCCCGAGTGACTGAGTTCCTAAAATATAGCCGCGCGCTATCTCCTCAACTTTTTTATCCGATACATCAAAGAGCTCAATTAATTTAGTCGGATCATCATTCACGGCGATGCCGGCTTCAATATCTTCTTTACTTAAAACGATTTTTTTTTCTTTGTTCATGACGTAACATGAGTTACTTAAAAACAAAAAATCCCACTCCATAATAAAGCGGAATTTTTTGAGTGAGGGATGAATTGTGAAGCACAATTTTCATATGATAATTGCGTATCACCACTGATGCTAGCACACTAAATCTAACATCAAATTCCATCCCTACACCTTGCTTAAATTAAATACCTATTCCCATCGTTTGTAAAGAGGGAGAAATGGGGATAACTCAAACTAAAAATTCTTAGTTTTGTCAACCCACTCAACCATGAAATCCTCAAAATTTTTAACCACTAAAGCTAGCCCGGCGGCATGATTAATATTTAAAATAAATCCTTCTTGCTCGGCTGAAAGCCGGTCCGCGCCGATCTTGATCTCAATAGCCACTAGCCTTCCTTTGAAGCAGGATAAAACATCCGAGACTCCCTTTTTGGCGGCCGTACGATAGGCGCGCCTTTGCTGATCGTAGACACCCACAGACGAGGCGCGCCACGCGTAGCCGCCTTGGTGGTAGATGAAATCGATGATTTTGTTAGTGAGCTCGGTCGCGGCGCTCATGCCACAATTCTACCACAAAAAATCCGAAAAATCCTGCGCACCATCCTTATCGCCTAAGGCAGCATTGCTTTATATATCTTTTTTTTTTGTTTTTCTGTACTGATGTCTGATTATTTTAGAAAAATTTTTTTTATCGTAATGCTGCCTTAGGCGGTAAGTATAGTAAGAAGAAAACCCTTATTTTATCTATATTATGTTTTTTAAAATTTGACATATTATTTTAGTTATATCAAAAAAGTTGACAGATATAGTTATCCACAGTAGAATACTTGACACAAAAAGTGGTCGGGGCTACCATTAAATTACACAAAAAGGTCGAATTTCTATTGACATAAATTATTATAATGAGTAAAAGAATAAGTATTTTTCTTGATGAACAAGAGGAAAAGAATCTTAATACACTTATTGGAAAGTATGGAGGGAGGGCGCCTGCTTACTTTCGCTTTCTTCTTAAGGAGGCGTTCGAAAGGGAATATGGAGGGTATAAGTCCGGGAAGTTTTCGAAGATTTTAGGGATCCCCGAAGAAGAAGTGACCGACGCTCAGTTCTGTGAATCGAATGGAGGTAAAGTAGCTCACCGCGAAGGATTCGAAGTTTGCCTTTTAGAGATTAATGAATCTTCATCGATCTCAGTACCGCTTTCAAATCGGAATCGAATTAAGGATCTAGCTAAACAGTATAAATTGATACCACCCTAAAATCACTTGACCACCCTTTTTAGAAAAATAGGGGACCCTACTTATGTGCGCTCGCAGGCGTGTGTTAGGGTCCCTTATTGTTATATATAAAAATATGGAATCTCGGTTTTTCGGGCTGGGGTATCAAACAACAAAATAAAATAAAAGTCAATAAAATAATAGCACACAAAGACCGGCAACGCTCAATCACCGCCGCCGCCTTGTTTTACGGGCTTATTTTTGATTTAATCATTTCGTATTTTGTATGAAAAGCGAAATACATATATATTGTGAGCTTTATTGTTGTGCAGAAATAGGGCTTGACAAGTAAAAATTAAAAAGCGAAACTGTATTTAGAGCAGAAAGACATTATCACCTCTTGACATTTTACCCCGATTTATCTAAAACAATAATTAGCGGGATTTGTCAAATGACTTGAGGCGATATCGCAAACACTAAAGCGATAAAAAAAATCTCTCTCCTCTAAAATTATTTTCAGCGTGAAGCTCCGCTCTCTCCGGCTCTCTCGGTTAAGTAGTAGCCGGATAAAATTTTAAAGGTCGCAATTTAAAAACTTAAAATGGCTCAAACTCAAAACGAAAAAGAAGCGTTGAAGTGTGTATTTGAGGACTGCGAAGAATTACAGACGGCAGACGGCGAATACTGCGAGCGACACTATCAAGCCGTATTCCACGGCGAATAATAAAATGAAAAATTTATTTTTATTTTTAATCGCCGGCGTTCTAATCACGGCGTTTGCGTTTGTCGTCCGAGCCGGCATAGCCAAGTCCGAGCAGAACGAGTGCTACAAATGGCAGAACGAGGCCAAGCTATACGCCGGCTATTACCTAACTAACTGGCAGATTGAACAGTGCGAGTATTATTCAATCAACTTAAAATAAAATGGACAAGAAATATAAAATAGAAGTTTTAGAAACTATTGCTCGGGTGGTTGAGGTAGAAGCGAAAGACGGGGACGAGGCGTTTGATAAAGTGCGTGATATGTATAATAAAAGTGAGATAATCTTAGACAGCTCGGATTTTGTAGATGTTCAATTTAGCGTAGTTTAGCTCTTGACTATCCGCTTTAACGGGGGTTAAGCGGATAGATGAGGGGCTAACAATCCACGGGTTAGCTTAAACTTCAACTGTTAATTAAGCTCCCCTCAAAAATAAGCTTGATAATTGAATAGTGGGAATGAGAAGAATTGGCAAAAAGTAGGGCACTCCATAAGGGCTTTCGGATAGAAGCGAAGCCCACGCCATAAAGAAAAAATTATCCTTCTCCCCTACTCCCACTATTGAGCGATTAAGCTCAACAAAGGTCGTAAATTAAAAAAATAAAATGACAGCAATAACGGAAATTAAACTCGGCAAGGTTAAGCAGGCCATAGAGGACGCGCGAAACTTGTTTGAGTATCACAAGGAAAAAGAGGAATACTGTGATAAGTGCCACCAGCCCAACAAGCGGGATAGCTGGTATTCTTTTAAGAGTGAGGTGATACATTCCGGCAACGAGCTTTATAACCGGATGTCGGATATTATTCACGAGGCGAATGTGGGCGAGGATTACGGCTACAACTGGGTTAAGGGGGCGTTAGATGATATGGGAGATATGATTGATAATGACGAGAATGATATTGATGTCTTGGCGGACTTGGATTTTAGCGAGGCGGTGGACAGTGCCGTTAATCCTTACACGACAGCGTTGGCGGATTGGTTGGCTTCTTCAGCGTATAATGCCGGCTACTTGGATGAGGCGGTCAAGGAGGGAGCGACAGAGAACATCCTAATGGTGGCACAGTATAAGGCGATAGAGGAGATTTATTACGCCGTGAGGGACGCTCTGATGGACTACTTGAACACAAAGGACGAGAAATAGATTGGCTCTTGACAGTGTGCCGGTGTGCTATGTGCCGAGCTGTAAGCGATAAAGCACGCAGGACAGTAAACGGCTTAAAACCGGCTCACTGATGAGGGGCTTGATAATTGAATAGTGGGAAGGAGTAGGTTGACGCCCCATAGACATGGTTTGGGGTAAAGCACCACCGGCTTACAAGTCATTAAAACAGCGTAAGGTGGCTATATTCTTTCCACTATTGAGCGATTAAGCTCAACAAAGGTCGTAAAAATAAATTATTGGCTTCTTTTTCATCACTAGAGAAAGAGATAGCCGGCGAAAGAAAAATCAAATGAGTGTCCGAGCATATCGGGTTAAAAAAATTGAGTATGAGAAAAATCCCAGCTTTAATTTATGGGAAGATACGGAACTAGCGGATTTTTTTCTTGACCACGCCGATTGTTGGGACGGGCGGAATGTTGATGGCATAGGAATGATTGAACTGCCGGCCAGAGTGTTAGCTGAAGCGATTAAGAGGCGCAAGGAGTTTAAGATAGATGAGTATGCGCTGAAGTATTTGAAGGCAGATTATAAATGGGCGAAGGAGAAAGGAGGCGGATTCATTTCTTATACTTGTTTTTAGCTCTTGATTATGCCGGTTTGTCGCAAGAGCGTAAGCCGGCATAGATGAGGAGCTAGTAGTCGGTAGCTTCTAAAAATAAAAAAAACAATGCCTAAATATAAAATTTTTATTCCGGCGTTTGTGCGTGAGATTGAGGCGGAGAATGAGGCGGAGGCCAGAGAGATGTTTTATGAGGAGTATGATGACGCTAGGCAATATCCTGAATTTTATGAGGCAATGGTTGAAAAACTATGATTTACAACAAGCTTAATCTAGAAGTGGCAAAGATAGCGAGCGATAGTGAGATGAGGCCGGAGCTTGCCTCGGTGATGTTTACAAAAGACAAAACCGTGGCGACTGATAGTTTTCGCTTGATTGAGATAAGCGTAGACAAGGAGCAAGCGCCTGAAAGTTTTGCGAAGCTATGCGAGAAACGAGGGGGATCGTCTATGCTCGGAATGAAGCCGTTTTTAGCGCCGGCGAAGCTCTTAAAGGATATCAAGATTCCGAGTGGCAAAAACTTTCCGCTTGAGGGATATGTCGGGATTAAACACTTGGACGAGCAAGGCGTGGAGTTTATCACCGCCGGAGAGAGTGGAGTGGAGTTAAAGAGAATGAAGCGAGTGGAGGGGACTTTTCCGGCTTATGAGGCGATCTTTCCGACAGGTGAGCCGAAGATAGAGATAAGATTAAATGGCGATTATCTAGCCGAACTCCTGACTATTCTTGCGAAGATTGACCAGAATCGTGGCGTGGTGATGAAGATTTATGGGGAGTTAAAGCCGATAGTTTTAGAGGCCGACAACGGAAAACAGAAAGGTCGGGCAATGCTGATGCCGGTGATGAAAAATTAAAATGACTAAACAAAAAGCGCTGATTAAGGTGGTTGATTTAATGGTTCGCTATCGGATTACTCCCCAAGATATTATAAACGAGTTAAAAATAGCTCTATCATTAAAAAATAAAATAAAAAGAACAAATGAGAGAACTAACTAGAGAACAAAAGAAAATGCTTTTAGCGTGGGCGAATAAGGAGCTACGCAAGGAATATATGTTTGATAGAGTGGAAGAGATGGACGGCGACACTTATGAAGAGATAAACGCCATTAATCCTTGTGAGATTTTTTACCAGAACGCTAATAATTATCTCGGAACGCTTAAACCGATTTATCTACACGGGTTAAGTGAGCTTGGAATTACAGGGTGGAGCGAAAAATAGCTCTTGATAGTGAGCTAGACGGGGACGGCTAACTCACTAATGAGGAGCTAAAATTAGACAGCTTCAGAATGGCTCTTGCGGCGTATGCGCCTTAACTACGCAACGCACTAAAACAGGAGCGCTGGGGAGTTGCTGATGATAGATGACTCAACACTTTTGATGGCCGGCGGAGATGCTATTGTTCATTCCTCTACAATTAAAACAAGAGGGTGGCGATCCGGAATAAGACGGGTAGAACACTTAATTGCTTTTTAGATAAGCACACCACTAAAGTGCCTATCCGAAGGCAGAGGTTGTATCTTGATAATTGACACAAAGGACGCTTGGCGTGTTTAAAGTTGCGTAGGGCGTTTTAGTGTTGCTATCAAGAGTTAGCGCTATGGTCGGGGCGCTAAAAAAATTATAAAGAATTGATTAATTGCCAAGTTTGGGATTAGTTGAAGAGATAGCCGGCGATCAATCTATATATATGAACAAATTAAAAGAAATTAGTGAAAATATTTTATGGGGTTGGTGGGGAGAAAATAATAAAATTCTTCAGTGGATTAAAATGATCCCATTTTTAATCTTTTTGCCATTCTTGATATTAGTTTGGTGGATTTCGGAGTTGAGGAATAAATCTAAAAATGAAAACTCCAAAACGACAAATTAGTTTTCTTGAAGCGAAAGAGATTGATAGGATAATTAAGGCGATCCCACTTGAAGGCGAGCTCAATCTCAGGGATCGGGCTTTGCTTGAAGTGCTTTTCTCAACGGGTTTACGGATTAGCGAGGCGTTAGCCTTGCCGGACGCTCCGTTCATTAAGGACGAGAAGAAAACTCTTGAGTTATCTATCTCCGGCAAGGGAGGATGGCAGAGGACGATTTATTTTTCGCCGAGGGCGATTAAGGCCGTAAAGGAGCATTTGGCCGCCCGGACGGATAATAATATACTTCTTTTTCCAATCGGGTCCCGTATGGCTCAGATTATGGTTAAAAAAAGAGCCGCCGCGGCCGGGATCACTAAAAGGGTTAGTCCGCACGTCTTTCGGCATAGTTTAGCCACGGATTTACTTCGTAAAGGCGTGGATATTGCGTTTGTGTCACGGTTTCTCGGTCATCGGAGTTTAAACAATACTATGATCTACGCGCATATTGTATCACCGCAGTTGTTGGAAATACATAAAAAACTTTATAAATGATTACTTGTAAAAATAAAAGATGGCATAAACTATTTCCATTTTGTAATGGTATTCGGTATGAAGAATTTGGCGGAAGGACACTCTGTGAATATGAAAGGCATAGAGAAAAAACTTATATGGCTTTTCGTGAACCAAAAGCTGATATCTTAATTAAAAAATTAGAAAATGATCGTCCGAAAGAAAAATAATTCCATTCAGATTACCTTTAAGTTTGACTTCGCGCTGGTCAATTTCGTAAAGACGCTCGAAGGCCGGACTTATCAACCATCCACGAAAAGTTGGTTTATTCCACTCGCCGGAGCGATGCCGGCATTGGAGAAGTTAGCGGCGAAGGGTTTTGATATTGATCCCGAGCTAGTTAAGGAAGTGATGGCGGATGATGAGGACCGAAAGAAAACCGAAAACTTAAGCGAGCTTGATGATACTGAGTTCAAGACGAGCTTGCCGTTGTTTCCTTATCAGAAGGTGGGCGCCGCTTTTTTGTATAAGATCGGGTCAGGGCTTTTAGGGGATGAGATGGGGTTAGGCAAGACCATTCAGAGCTTGGCGGTGTGTGAACGAGCTGGCGCAAGAAAGATTCTAATCTTCTGTCCGGCGGCGGTGAAATGGCAATGGGCGGAAGAAATAAAAAAGTTTCTCGGGAGTGGTGTTATGGTTTTAGTTATTGAAGGAAATAAATTAAGTCGTGATGAAAAATGGGAACTTATAAATTATAAGGGAGCTCCTATTTTTTTTATTGTGAATTACGAACTTTTACTTAGGGATTTTGAAAAAATAAATAAAGATGAGTGGGATATCATCATTGCGGACGAGGCAACCCGGATATCTAATCCTCAGGCAAAGCAGTCAAAGAAAATAAAAAAATTAAGAGCGAAGAGGCGGATTGCGATGACCGGCACACCGGTATCAAATCGAGCGGATGAAATTTGGAATATTATTGATTTCACTAATCCGGGCGTGTTTGGAAACTACTATTCGTTTTTGAATAGGTATTGTCTCAAGAATCAATGGGGCGGAATTTTTGGCTATCAGTATATGGATGAGTTGAGAGATAAGCTTAAGCGGTATATGATCCGGCGGTTAAAGAAAGATGTGCTGCCGGAGTTGCCGCCAAGGATAGTTGCGGACGTGCCGTTTGAATTAACGGCCGAGGAGTCGGCGCTTTATAAAAAAATCAGGAAGGAAATCTTGTTCGAGATCGAGCATAAAGATATTGCGAAGATGAAAACGCCAATGACGATTCAATACACACTTGTGAAGATGCTTCGATTACGTCAGTTGGCGGATAGCATGGAACTTTTAGGCCACAACACTCAAAGCTCGAAACTAATTGTGTTAAAAGAATTACTTAACGAGGCGCTTCAAGATAATGTGAAAGCGATTATTTTTACACAGTTTTCGGAAATGGCGGATATTCTAGAAAGAGAATTATCCGAATGGAATCCACTTAAAATTAGTGGAAAGATTACCGAAAAATATCAGGATGTCGTGGATAAATTTAACAACGTAGAAGATTATAAAATTCTTATCATGACTTCCGCAGGGCAGTTTGGACTAAATATCCAACGGGCTTCGGTATTATTCCACTATGATCAAGAATGGTCGCTAGCGAAAATGGAGCAGCGCGCCGGCCGGGCCCACCGGATCGGACAAAAGGAATCAGTAATGGAATATAATCTCTTAGCTTTAGGGACAGTTGACTACTATGTTAAAAAAATTCTTCATGCGAAGGCTCGCTTATCGGGCGAGATACTCGGCGATGCGCCGATTAATATGGAGCAGATTCAAGAAATATTGAAATATGAGTAAGCTTTTTTATAAAGATATTAAAGTTATAAAATTTTGTAAGGTTTGCAAGATATCTTGCCGGTTTCCTAATGATTCATTCTTTTCTAGTTTAGGATTGTGTTATAAACATCGCCGTGATTTTTATCGGGACTGGCGCAAGAAAGTATGGTGGCCGTGGTTTAAAAAACAATTACCCGAAGTTCAAAAAAAATACCGAGATTCTTGGAATAAATGGGTAGAAAAAAATATAGATCGACGGCGCAAGATAGCGCTTCGGAGTTATCATCGCCGAAAATTTGATTCTAAAAATAAAGCTCGAAAACATCGAGCAACGAAAAAATTTTAATTATCAAATGTTCCATCATTGAGAAGTAGAGAATTTTGTTCCGCTAATTCAGCATCGATTATGGCCGAATTTTCAACCGGTTCAGCGTTTTCAGCCGTTAATTCTTCGCCGGGCTTAAATACTATTCCTTCAAATTTCATAATTAATTCCCGATAAAGAGGTTTTATATTCCAACGATCACCTTCATTTCCTTTGCCTTTTTCGCGGTCGGCAATCTCAAGAGCCACCAAATCTTCAAGATAACGTCTCACACTATTAGTTGGTAATCCGATTTTAACCGCTAAGCCGGCAGTCTGAATCACATCGTAGCGAGAAAGTTCCTGCATTACTACGCGCCTCATTCGAGGAATAGAGTCAAGAGCAAGTTTTTTAATTAAATCAATACCGCTTTTTGAAAGTTCGAATTTTTGAGTTTTAAAATATTCAATAACTTCTAAGGCGTGAATAATCCCCTGAAGCGAGCCGGCGAAACGAGTTGGTTCTTCCGGTGGGTGAACTTCCGTAATTTCCTGCATCGGACTGCGCCAGTTTCGTTCCACGTCAGATCGGGCCCGGGTGGTTAGTTCAGCAAGAGAAATTATGTCTTTTTTTAATTCCTTTTCTAATTCAGGTAATTTATCGGGAATCACGGCCAATACTTTTTTAGCCAACGAGGTGAAAAGTTTTGTTAAGTGGTTGCGATGTTCAGCCATTTTTCCTTCAGCTTGATTGTCCATTGTTTTCTCCGCCGCTTCCTTTCGTTCTGGGGAAATAATATTATAGAAAATAAAACGTTCACCCATTGCCGTGTAGGCTTGCTTTAAGGCGTGGATAGCGTAGGTGGCGCCGGCGATAATACTAATTTTACCTTTCCAACTTACTTCTTCTCCGGTCCCGAATCTTTTATTATACCGGCCATCCCAGATTTCCCGAAGCTGCGCCATAACTACGGCGCGATCATCTCTATGTTCCGATAAAAGAGAAGTTAAATCTTTAAAAGATAAAATTCCGTTTGAAATTTGAGTCAAAAGCGATGGCGCTTTTTCGCGATTTTTAAAACCCGAGACGAAAGTCTTAGCGGTTAAGGTTGAGAGTGGATGAACTTTTTGTTCTACATTACTACCCTTGGGAGTCCAGCAAATTTCATTCAACATATTTATAAATTCCGATTTACCGCCGCCAGAGGCCGCGATGATCACCACCCACGCCGGATCAGTCGGAAGAAAATGAGCAACCACTAGAGCTAGTAGAAGTCTAACGAGATAAGGATCTTTAACGAGATAAACTTTTTTAATTTCTTCTTCTAGTTCTTCTAGGGTATCACAATTTATAACTTCTTTTTGAGGGGTTTTATCCTGTTCTGATTCTTCTATTTTTTGAAAAATAATTTTATCAGGCTTCATTTACTTCGTTTATTTTTTTAATAATTCCTTCGAGTTTTTTTATATTCGGACCATAAATCATTTCCCATAGTTGATCAGCTCCAAGCTTTTTTCTTTCGCGTCTTTGACAAGCATCTATTTTATCATCTTTAGCAACAATATTAAAAAGAATTTCACAGGAATTTTCAAAATACTGATTCTCTTTTTTAATTTCTTCCCGGACGATAGCGGCTAACCTTCGTTTTAATTGAGTAATTGTTAATCTTTTTCTAGTAGGGAAAGCCATATCTTCGTTTTAAAGTTATCCACATATTTACCACTTGCAAAGTTATTCTATCAAAATTATACTTGTTAAGGAAATGTAAAAAAGTGGATAACTTATGAATAACATTTTAAGACAACGGAAAAAGGACATTCCCAATTTAGCTCAGATAAAGGTGCTTTATAAACAAGGATTTACTATCCGGTCCTTGTCTTTAAATTTTCAAATTCCCTATGCTACTTTATATAGAGCGTTAATGGGTCGAATTGATAGATCGAGAGCAGAGTGGGCCTCGAAAAAGAAGAGTGGCTGCTATTTCTGCAGAAGAAAGAGTATTCAACGTTCTAATATAATTCATCATATTGATTGTGATCGGAGTAATAATTCGCATAAAAACTTGGTTGAGTTATGTCCATCATGCCATCGTCGCCTACATCGTAGAATCTACAATAAATTAATAAAAGGTGGAAAATTAAAGGTCGCAAGCGGAGAACGGCTAGGGTCGTAATAAACGAAGTGCGTAGCAGTTTTAAACAACATGGAACAATTAACTACTGATTTAAGGACTAATAGCCCGGGTGGTCAAGGTATTGGCGGTGGTGGCGGTTTTGCTCCCACTTATTCGTCAACTGAAAATAGATGTTCAAACGGTAATATTCATAGATTATTTTGCGAGTGGCGAGTGATCGAAAACTTCTATACAGAACATTCCAGTACTCATAGGAGTTATGGTGTGTATTGCATCCACTGTCTAAAGTCGAAGACGGTAGAGATAGAAATAAAAACAAATTAATAAAACATGGAAAATTTTTTTAACGACAGTAATTTTAACGAATCAAGCGAGATGAGTTCGATGACGGTTGACTGGGGTAAAGTCGAAGATTTTATCGTTGGTACTTTTGTCCGAACGCGTCGCGGTATCAAGACTCAATTCGGAACCAATAGTATCTACGAGATCGAGGCAGAGAAGGGTAGCTTCCATAAACTTACTAAAAAAGTACCGGCGAAAACTCCTACGGATATTAATAAAGGAGATCTTTATGGCGTGTGGGGCCGCGGTGATATTTTCGATGGCCAGATGAATAGCTTAAAGCCGGGTCAGATAGTAAAGTTGATGTATGTGGAAGATAAGCCGTCTACGATGGGTAATGACGCGAAGATCATTAAAATCTACGCGCCAAGGGGAAATGATGGCAAGGCGCTGATGAACGAAGTATGGCTAGAGTCGCAGCCATTAGGAGATCTATAATTAATGAAAATTCCTAAATCAATTAAATTTAACGGTATTATTTATCCAGTTAAAGAGGTCGAAAGATTAAACGGCGAACAACAATGGGGCCAAACGACATTTAAGGTGCCTTCTATTTCTCTAGAAAGAGATCTTCATCCTTTGGTTAAAGAAAAGGTTTTTATTCACGAACTTCTTCATATAGCGTTTCTTGCCACCGGTCTTGATTGGGATAATAAAAAAGAAGAGACTGCCATTCATGCTTGGGAAAATAGTATTTACGGTATCTTAAAAGAAAATAATCTACTCAAATGAGCGAGGAAAAATTAGAAAAATCAATTACGGAAACTTATTTTGGTTGTCGGAAATGTGAGAAAAAAATGTTGAATATTAGTTTAGGTTCTTCATCTGATTTCCTTGGTTTTATGAGCGGTAAGACTGAGATTTTTTACTGTGATAGTAAAGAGTGTGAAGAATTTGGAAGATTAACGATTGTCGGTATTAAAATAGAAAAGTAAGAATAATGAAAATTCTTAAACCTTACATTGTTGAGTTAGCAAAAACACTTTCCGGCCACTGGTATAATGTTTGGAATTTGAAAGCATATTTTAGGATTAATCTGAATGGGAAAAAGCAATTCTCTAAAGAATATGACGCGATTACCGGATTTATTGGGCGAGAAAAAGGAAAATTTCTCGGAACTTTTCCATCATCAACTACAATTCTAAACGCTTATCCACAATCAGCGCATCTTACAAAATGGATTGCCGAACAAGGTTGGCACGAATCTCAACGCATTAAATCAGAAGCCGGAGAACGAGGCACTAAAATTCATTTAGCTTCTGAATTACTTGAAGAAGGCGGTGAAATTTCTGAGGAAGATTATTCTATTGAAGAATGGTGGAAAATTAGCACTTTCGTTAATTGGTTTAATTTTTATCAACCTAAATTAATTATTAAGGAATTTCCAGTTTTTTCCTCAAAGGGAAGATACGCCGGCCGGTTAGATAGAATCTATAATATCCAAGGTGAAATAACAGTTCTTGATCTTAAGAGTTCTTCTAGTATTCATGAAAACTTTCCGCTCCAATTTGCTTCTTATGCTAAAGCCGTGGAGGAGACGACCGATCTTAAAATTACTCAGACGGCTTGCCTTCAAGTTGGCGCCCAGAACAAAGATGGTTATCGTTATATAATTTATCCCGAGTGGAAAGATCACTACAAAGTGTTCGAAAACGTTCGAAAAGTATGGCAATATGACTATTTCGATAGTAAGAAAAATCCTAAAAAACCGCCGGTTCTTGAATTACCATCAACACTTAAGCTTAATATTCCCGAAGGCGTTTCGGTCGAAAACGCTAAATAAAATAAAAAACAAATGCCACAATATAAAGTAATAGGAGGATTCCAAATTGATGGCGCGGATCAGGTAGTTGGTTCAGTCATTGAACTCGTCGAGGAAGCGGCCGCCGAGTATATTAAGGATGGTATGATCGAGTTAGTCCCCGAAAGCAGCGGTGATGATGAAGGTAGTGGAGAAAATAGCGCAACTTAAAATCATGCCTACCCAGTTTATTGTTTGTGTGGATTGCAATACGGAGTTTACGTTCGGAGAAAACGAGCAGAAATTTTTTGAGTCGAAAAATTATACTCCACCTAAACGTTGTAAACTTTGTCGCTTTAAGAGAAGAAATGAGAAGGAAAAACCCCAGAACGATGGCGGCAACTTCCATGATCGGCGCGAT
>ERZ1292632.2878-Hain-H43-01um-R2-2878-length-13848-cov-4_pt1 | contig 12994 bp, 11 predicted proteins | sample MGYA00564407_ERZ1292632 | MGnify/ENA primary metagenome ERZ1292632 (study PRJEB36523, sample SAMEA6512637) | groundwater metagenome | collected 2019-01-08 | study: AquaDiva: Metagenomics assemblies of 32 groundwater samples
AGTAATTATTGAAAAAGTACAAATAGGCACACATACTTTAAATAGTTGTTCAGGGAAATTTATTACGTATGTAAAAGGCACACAGGAAGCAATAATAGAACTAAGTAAACAAGTTTCTTTTGGGCACAGCCTAGATGGTAAAGGAAAATCAAAATGTTGTATAAACGTACCAATAGATACCATTTTTCCATTAGAACGAATAAGAGCAGTTGTTCCTGCTATAGATGATGGTAATTTAACGAACGCTGAGTTGTGTATTTTGTATAAGTCTGGAATTGATGTAAATGCTTATATAGAACATCCAGCTTTTATGGCGTCCTGTAGCGAAACCAACTTTGAGGAAGATTAAACATGAGCAAACCTTTTTTATTTAGTGGATGTAAGGAAGTAGAAATTGAAAGTATACTAAATCAAAAAAATTCAATAACTACCTTTCGTAACTCCGATTATAATAGTAATAGCGAAGCGCTCCAAAAAAAATACAAAGAAATAAAACAAGTCTTTCCAATAGCAGGGTTAGTAATAACAAGAGATAAAACTATTAGAAATTTAAAGCAAGTTTTAAAAACACGACCCTCTAGAAACAACACAACACCTACTTTGAATAGTATTGTAGACATATTTGGTATAACCGAAGATAAAACAGAAGTTATAGTTGGATTACGAGGAATTCCTGGTAAACTTAATATACCAATTGAAGACATATTAGACCTATCTGGACTAATATTAAAATTTAATTTTACATCTAAACTATACCAACAGCATACAGTTTATTTGCAGATCCAAGAAGGAATAGAACTTAGCACCAAAAATGGATACCAAGGAATTCCGTTAAAGCTTATTGCTTGCGATATACCAAAGATAAGATTACAAGAAATGGAAGCAATAAAAGCAATGCTAAAAACTATTGCTCCAATGCTTGATCATTTAAATAAAGAAAGCGTCTTAGATGCACAAATCGCTATTCTTAATGATATAAGCGCTATTGCTGAAAAAACACACCCTTTAGATACTAAAGACTTATTATATTCTATAATTAAAACCAAAGAATTTATAACAAGAGGTAAGCCTTTAAAGGATGTTGTATTACTAAAAGATGCTATTGAGGATTTAAGTTCCTTTTGTGTTACTGATGAGTATGTTGGGGATGAATTTCTTGCACATCTTAGAAATAATGTATTTTCTAACACCACTACAATATCTATAGAAGATACTACAGGCTTTTTAATTGCATCAAATACTGTATTAAATATAATCTTGCGTTCTTTATACGACCATAATAGAGATATTATATCTACTAAATATCTTCTAGGAAAAAAAACTTTACACAAAGAAACAGGTAAATATTGTACAATCGTACATGTGGTAGATGATGACGAAATAGTTATTAAATTCGATAATGAAATTAAGGGTGGACATTGTTTAGATGGTTTGCAATCTAAAAACAGCTGTTTAACTGTAGATTCTACGATGGTAGAGTTAACTACAAATTTAAGTATCCTAAAAAATAAAGTGTTATGCGGAGTTTCTAATATTACTACAACGGAGGTAAAATGACTGAAGCAGTAGAAACAATAAAGAAAAAAACAAAACGAGCAGTTATTGTGGACTGTGGGTCTTCTTTTCTAAGAAGCCTTATTGACGTCTTACATACAAACAAAATCTTACCTTATGTTGTTCCTTCAAATTCACCCTTCGACGAGATAACCTCCCTTAATCCCAATGTTATAATTATTAGTGGATCTGGCCTTTCAGTAAACCATAAAAAATCTCCAAAACCAGATATCGCTATACTACAGCAACCACATATTCCTGTATTAGGTATTTGTTATGGATTGCAGTATATTACTCATGTGCTTGGAGGAGAAGTAAAAACATCTAGCGATAAAGAAACTGGAGTTACTGAAATATATTTTAACATTACAATGGATGAAAATGCTATAGCTCGTATTCCAGAGGGGGTAATAAATAGTTTAGAGCATAACCAGGGTTCTATACTTTATACAAACTTTCATGAAGGGGCTAGAGTTTGGATGTCACACGTATGTCAAGTAACTAAAACAGCACCAGGATTTATTACTACTGCAATTAGTGAAAATTTTTCAGTAGCAAGTATAGAGCGTGATAATATTTATGGCGTCCATTTTCATCCAGAAAAACGTGCAGAACCTGATAAAGACACAGGCAACGGTGACTTGATTCTAGAAAGCTTCTTAAACTTCATTTAACATTTTATTATAATGTCTGTGCCCTCACGTTTAAATTCTTTTGAATTTTGTTATGCACCCACCCAATATTCTAGCAAAAAGGAGTTACGTATGGAGCCTTCAAAAAGAGCAGCATGTATAGCTATAAAAACCTTTGATCCAGAAACTATTGCTATATGTTGTGAAGTTGGAAAAACTCTGCTTACATCAGGATACGAACTAATAGTAGAACCTGGTTCCCCCTTTATTCCAGTAGGGCACCATATTACTAAAGATGGTCCAATAAAATCTTTTAATAACCTGCACCCAAGTATTGCTCACTATGAACTAACTAAACGAATTGTAGATTTTAGCGGAGTGCATATAAGTAAAAGCAAACCTTTGGTTCGCAAAGTAACTGCGGTTTTAACTGCAGATCTTAGTGCGTTTTGGATAAAAACAAAAGATGGAAAAACAGATGAACATCTATATAAGTTAATGAAACTCGCCAAAGAACATTCTCCTTCCGCATATGACATTAAGAACTTGAAGGAATTCGATAGGATAATAAGACTTGGGTTTTAGGAGGCAAAATGACTGAAGAACTTACACTAGAAACTGAAGGAGAAAACATGAAAGGGTATACTATTTCAGGAACTCCAGTATTTGGAGATACATTCAAAATAGTAAACTCCAAGTGTTCTTTAAATGGCGAATCTCTTATTGGAGCAGAAGGAGTTGTTGTTTACTCTAGCCTGCTATCAGATGGTATTTTAATACAAAGTATTATATACAAATTAGGAAATAAACCTGTACTAATTAAAGCAAGACTCTTTAATGAAACCGCTCAAGCTGTGTTAAATGGGTTACCTATTAGCATCCACCAATTTATTGTAAAACATAATGAAAAAGAAAATAATAGCATGCCTATATTTTATAAAGGGCAAAGTCCTTCAAGTTTAATTAAAGAATTAGAAAAAGTATGTCCTAATAAAGGTGGAGCATTAACGTTTTCTTCAATAGCACGAATAGGTGGTAAAATATCAGAAAATTCTAGACGTAGAACTATTTGTAAGTTACTAGCTGTATCAACTATATACAACATAATTGAAAGATCTTGTGGATTATGGGATTCCTGGAAAGATAATTGGATACACGAGCCAGGAAGTTTTAATCTTAGCAAGCATATTAAATATAAAGGCCCAGCATTCAAAAATGTAGAATTTTACGCTATAGTGTCTGATACCATAAAACGGATGATGACTACCTATCTTGGGTTACCTATAGCAAATAATGGAGCTATTTTTAATGAGAATACTGCATTAATGTGGTTAAAAGAAACTGGGTCCATTCATCATGATGTTACTTTTACTTGGGACCATTTAAATTCTCTAACTAAATACTTACTAGAGATACTTAGAACGCTTGCAAATATACAAACTGTAGTTCACGAGACCCTCATTACACCACAACAACCATTTAGTAAAAACAAGATTCAAAACATTCAACTACAGGGACTTACTGCAAATCTAACGATAAACGATACTCCTTTTGTTGTGGCTGATTATGAAAATAAAGTAATTAAATACGATCACACTCCCGCAGAAGCAGAGGAAGAAGTAGATTTTTATGAAAAAGATGAAGAAGACGACGAGTAAGATAATTAGTTAGAAATGTAAGAAAACTCTAGTTGCTAAGTAATCGTGTCTATAACCATTAACCCAAAGCGAATGGAGGACCAGATGACTGATTCTAAAGTTAACCATCTTATCGCAACCGTATACTCTGAGTTCAATCGAATTAATGGGCGTAATAATCATAGAGCTAGACGAGCCAATAATAAAGAATCGGGACTAACACTACTACACCTTTTCACTTCTACGGATATTGTTTTTACATTTTTGGTAGGACGTAACGCTTACTCTTTATCTATTCCTACTCCGCGCGCCAATGAAAACGGAGTAGACATTGTTTATTCTAGTGAGTGTGTTACTAGGGTACTTAATAAATATGCTGTAAGAAAACACAACACCACTGGACTAAATATTAGCAACTTTAATCTCATGTCTTACGAAGAATTTATAGCTTGGAGTTTAACTAACAATGTTAGCGCATTGTTTCCGTCTGTAGGTAATACGTCAATGCTAGAACGAATAATAAATTCGGCTAACAATGGCAGCACTGCTTTGGTTGTTGGACAGGTACAACGCCATATCGATTCGAAGATTGTCAATATGCTCCCAATAACTAACACCCCTATGAATGACTGGGGAATGGGGCAGCGTATAGTAATTATGGACCCGTTGTTTAATTTGCTATCCCCAGAACAAGTAGTAGATTATCAAGTGCAAAAGAATAAAGAAATGTTTCCCTGGACCAGTATTGGTATGTCAGATGCTCTTTTGGTAGACAACTTTATTCTCTCAACCGACCTTAGAAAATTTACTCCGTATGGAATACAACTACATAATCCGCAGAGAAATTTGTATCAAACGCTTGGAATGAAAGGCGACAACCTTCCTATACTAGAAACTACGTCTGCTCTAAAGCTACGTGACTCTGGAATAGCCCGTAAAGGCTGGACTCTAATGACTGCTTTCTTAGACAATCCAGATACTTTTGAAGATCAAATTATATTGGACCATAGGTTGAAGAATCTTGAAATAGTGGAACATAGAAAGATAGTAAGTTACGGTGTTCCTGTAATCAATGTAGGAGATGAACTAGTATACGGTGCTATGGTTTCTATCGAACCTAGTGGAGAAGAACAGTCGTTCGAAATACACTGTGATCACGCACTGGTAGAAGGTTTCGAAGAATCTATTCACAGCATTGGCGGAAAAGAATGTAAAGCAATAACTATTAATATTGCTATTACCCGAAAATTCAAAGAAGGGACTAAGATAACTAACCGCCATGGCAATAAAGGAGTGATTAGGTTTGCAGATCTTGGGCATGTGAACGATCCTGTACGAGGAAAGATACCGCTGGATGTTATCGTTTCTGGAAAGAGCGTGCATAAGCGAAGAAATTTTGGACAACTAATCGAAGCTCTTACCACACTTATAAAGGGTATTGATAACCCTATACGTGTAGAAGACACTTATGCACCAACAGATGAGCAGATAAAGAATTCGCTAATTAAGCATGGCTATAACGAAAATGGAACACTTACTGTAGAGTCTCCAACCTATGGTAATGTAAAAGCAGTTTGTGGTTGGATCTTTTGGGGTGTGAGCAAGACCCCAGAAGATCAGATTTGGACAACCAAAGAGACTAGCTACACTAACCTGCTTGGACTTAGACAGGCTGGCAATAAAGTATCGCATGTGGAAATGCGTGCTATTACAACCGCACTAGGACCAAAAAGTGGAATAGAAGATAAAATCCTGAGTTACAAACAGGGTGATGACATTATTCTAGAGGAACTCTTGATGTTGAAAAGCATCAGAGGAGAACGAGATGAAACAATACCGATGGTAGCTTTGGAAAGCCTAGATCTATGTGAAGATGGCACTATTTTTCATGAAGAGGGTACTCTAGACAAAACTATACATGATCCTGAAGTTCTACCTATCGGTGGGTATGTAAAACTTCCGTTTAAGTACTATACTGCTATGCACAATAACTCCAATCTTCCTGGATACGAAGGGGCAGAACCTGTTTACTTTGATAAAAACTATTCTACCGAATACTTGTATATTCCTGCAGAAACAATTCGTCGTCCGTGGCAGCATAAATCCGGTTTGATGGGAATTCCTACTATAGGGTCTATGCTGAATAAAGCACTTATGGATTGTAAGAAATTTATGGCTGAACCCACCGCGGAACAAAAAGAAAGTGCCGCTAGATCCATACGTAGGCTAGTTAAAACGCTGTCTGAAACACTAGGTGGTAAGGATGGGCATATTGCAACCTATGGTATGTCGGTAAGGTACCCAAACAGCGTGAAAGGTGTAGCCGTACAGAAAAGTGAACTACCAAAAGATACTATAGAAATACATGTCACTATGGCTAAAGCACTTGGAGTAGAAACGGGAGATCTGGTATTGTGCGAAAGGTTCCCATGTCTTGGATTTGCAAGCATTAGAGCACAGAAAATTATTATAACGGACGAACCTGAAGCTAAGTATGTTATTAGGGTATCTAATAACAGCCTAATAAGCCAGGGACTAGACTTTGATGGTGACGTGTTATATCTTATGTCTTTCTATAATGATAAAGCTAAGAAAGACCTAATGAATATGTTTGAAGGTACAAATAAGCTAGTAGCAACTGAAATAGCAGCACTAAACGAAGCCAAAAAGCCGTTTAATGCAGAACTAACCCTACAAGACTATCAGGTATCCAAATTCACTGAGCTTACGGCTGATATTCAAAAAGAACTAGTTCGCCAAACTACAGGGGTTAAAGCACACACTGGTCCCGTAATAGCAATGTGCTATAACCTAATGAGAATTTCTGAACTTGCCTCTACCCCAGAGGATAAAGAATTTCATGTTAGTATGGAAAAGTTTATGGACAAGGTTGGCAAGTCTGTATTTGGACAAAAACATGGCAACACGTCTTTGCAAGAAGAATGTATGCGTGCTGTTTGTACTGCAGATATTGCAGGCATGGTCCAATTAGGGTTTGCTCCGACGGCTGCTGTAAAGATGGCTAAAATAATTACAGAGTATGCCAAGCAGCTTGGGGTAAATAACCTTTATAGGCACTATATTGAGGCTAAAGCAGCAGGAAAAAGTAAAATAATAAATCTTATTGTGCAAAGAAACAATAAGACCTATTTTGCTTCTAGAACAAAAATGCATGGATTGCGTATGTTGGAACATTTGGAAAATAAAAACATCGATATACCAAGCATGCTATTTAATACAATAGTAAACCCTAAACGAATAAATGCTGTAGTTCCTGTGCTAAAACTAGCACAGGTAACTGCCTAACTAAAAGAAAGGGCAGGGTGGCCGGAAATATCTGGCCACCCCTATCTTTATGAACGAATCTAAAAGAGAAAAATTTATTAATAAGTTAGTAAAAGAAGGACAAGGATGCCCAACTGGAAAAAAGCTGGTCAACACTTACCATATTTCTAGATTAGCTTTAGGGTGCTGCTCACAGCATACATATAAACCAGAATGTTGGTTAGAATGTTGCGATTTTTGGGTAGCCATAGATACAATTCCAGAACCTAAAGATAAACACCCAGTGAAATCTTTATTTATAGAAAACATGCCACATAACGTTAGTGCTATAAAAGTTACAAATACGGGAATACATACTGGATTTGAAGTGTTAGGAGAGAAAACTAAAAATGTCCCTACATAGTATTACATGCCACAGCTGTAAAGTAAAACAACCTACCTTAGATATAATATCTGATAAGTGTGTAACTCCTAACTGTGAAGGAGGGCTTAACTTAGGACAACCGTATCAATACGCTTCTCCAATAGAATTAAGTCGTACACTATGTATTAGTTGCAAAGTAAGTACTGTTTATGGGTGTGGATCCTCTACTACAGCTTCGTATACTTCTAAGGTATTATGTGGGATGCGACTGGCAAATAATAACGAAGCCCATATAATAGCACTAGTAGAAGGTAAAGATGCTGCTGGAGAAAAATGGGCGCTTGGTTCTTTAGCAAAAGAAGATATAACTAATGTAATTTCAGAAGATGGAGAGTTAGAGTACGCATTGTCGAGAGACTATAATAATAAAAACTTCAAAGGTCTTATATTTTCCTATATATTTTGTTTCTTAAACTGCCATGAATACTATAGCGCATATAATGACGTAAATGGGGCAACAGGTCCTTGTATTGCAGGAGAAAGTGAGAGAAAAAAGTGTTTAATACGTGTAGAAAAAGAAGAAACTCCATACGATATACATAGGAATAACGTATTAAAATCAATTCTGGACCCAAAAGGAGGTAAGCCTTCTGTCTTAGAAAGTGGTATTTGGAAACCTACTAAAACCCTGTCATTACTGTCTAAAGCCTGGGGTGAACAAGCAAAACTAATAAAAGAAATTAAAAATAAACCCAAAAAAACCTCTATTACTGATAAACTCTTAGCTCTTTTTCCTACACCAAAATCCCTTCCTGTTAGCACCAGCACAAACGCACATACTAACTTTGAAAGAAGAAGCTTATTCATTTGCAAACATATGGAGCCTAAGTGAAGCTTGTTTTAGCTAATCAACTTATCTTAGATGGGTGGGATAGTAATGTTTTGGATATAATAGAAAAAATGTTAACTATTCCAAATCCAAAATATGAAGAACAAGTAAATGCTAGACGATCAACTAAAGGCATGCCTAGATTCCTCTTAAGGTATAAAAGAACTAGCTATAGTTCTATTGAAATACCAAGAGGCATGCTTCCAGAAGTGATATCTTTAGTAAGAACTCTTCCTACTCAATGTACTATTATAGACACTAGAGCTTCTTTACCAGAAGTAGCATTAGTAAATAGTATAGTTCCTAGAGAGTATCAATTACCAGTACTAGAAAAGTTTTTGCAGGCTATACGTATGCCTTATAATGAACAAGGTCTTTTAGTAGCGCCGCCGGGCGCTGGAAAAACTATTATGGCCTTAAAGATAGCAGCTGAATTAAAACAGCCAACTCTATGGTTAGCGCATACAGGTCCCTTGATGGATCAAGCCACTGATTACGCAATTTTTTATGGTTTTGATAAAAAAATTATAGGAAAGATAAAAGGACCAAAAACAGATATTCGTCCAATAACTATTGCATCCGTGGCGACATTATACCGCCGCGATATGAAAGAAATATCTAAAAACTTTGGAACCATTATTTTAGATGAAGCCAATCATGCACCTGCAGAAACCTTTACTAAAGTTTTAAGTTTAGCTTCTTGTAAATATCTTATAGGAGTAACCGCCACTGCTTTTAGAAGGGATGGGTTAGATTCCCTTATTTTTACTACCATAGGAGATAAACTTGCAGAGATAGATAGAGATTCTAAAGAAATAGGACGGATGCCCGCTGGCATAAAACTTAAGTTTACAGGAATATCTCATGGGTATATTAACACGTTTACAGGTAAAGAAGATTTTGGTTATATGCTCACACAGATAGCAAATAACGAAGCAAGAAATAAAATGATAGCTCTAGATGTAATACATGAAGTTACCGCAGGACACATCTGCATGGTTGCTAGTGCTAGAGTAGACCAATTACATAATGTTGCTAAGTATTTAGAAACAGCCCGCATAAAGTATGCTATTGCTGCCCCAAGAGATATGTCCAAAAAAGAAGTAGACACTGCTATCAAACAAGTACGATCTGGGGAAGCAACAGTATTATTAGCTACTTTCAGGCTTTTAGCAGAAGGATTCGATCACAAACCGTTATCTCGCGCGTTTTTTGGTGTTCCAATTTCTCATAAAAACATAGGACTAATTCAACAATTTTTAGGAAGAATTGAACGCCAAGCCGAAGGAAAAATAGATGCAATAGCTTATGATTATATTGACAGTGATAGTATATTATCTACTCTTGCAAACAAACGGGTTAGACTGTACCAAGATATGGGGTTAAAATTAGAATGGGCAGCGTAATAAAAGCAAATTGTGGCAACAAAGATGAAGCAAAATAAGTGACGTAAGGAACAATACATATATGCTAACAATTAAAGTATCACCAAACATGACAAGTCCGTTCGAAGATAAAACAGTACGCATACCAAAACATATACGTGATACACTAAAAATCACAGATGGAGATTTTATTCGTTTACGTATTGGGAATAATACTCCTCTTTTGATGCAAGCAGGATTGGCCTTAGCGGATGATGTTGTAAATGGTGGGGAAGAATATAGTTGGGTTACAAAAAGTACATATTCTAAGTTAACTACTACTAATAAAAAAGAATTAAAATCAGTAGTAGAAGAACCTAAACCAGAACCAAGTATTGATGTCACGATTGGGAGTGACCCTGAGTTTTTTGTAATACCAAAACTATTACCTTCGTTGATTTTACCTGCGAATCGTGTAGGGTTAGAACATACAAATCAAATAGGGTCAGACGGTAATCTCGGGGAACTTAGACCTAGTTTTGCTAAAACAGTGGATGGATTAATTGAAAATACACGAAAGTTAGTTATACAGCTTCCTGATTATTTAGGAGAAGACAAAATAGCTAAAGCATATTCGTGTTTCGGTGGACTCGCCGCAGGGTATCATGTGCATTTGGGACTTCCACACCCAATGCTAGAATATAGAGAAGTATCCAGAGCATCGGCTCATGTATTAGTCCGCTGTTTAGACTACTTTGTAGGAGTGTTATCTACTGTAGGAGAAGTAAACAACGAAAGACGAACAGCAAAGTATACTTACGGTTCCCCAGGGGATTGTAGGTTTACATTTTCTACATTAGAGTATAGAACTCCTGGGGCCTATTTATTACGTTCCCCAGCTCTTTCTCGTGGATTATTTTCTATTTCTAAATTAATTACAGATGATGTTGTCACAAAGTTGAGTATAATTACTGGTGGTTGGAAGCCAATGACTAACGCTACAAAAAAACTTAATATGTTTATATCTAAGGATTACTCATTGCCAAAAATAGAAAAAGTAACTGATATGGTAGTGAGTGTGAATAAAAATGCTGCAATAAAAGAAAGTGATATTATACTAAAACAAATGCAAAGTTTAAGAAATTACGGTATATATCAACAAGCCATCGAAAAATTTATGACTATTATAACCTCCGGAACAATACCACCTCCAGAGTTTGTAGATACTTGGAAGGAAACTAAATGAAGAAAAAAACTTGGCAATTTGCGGTAAGCAGTAATAGAAAACCACTAACACCCAATCAAGAAAACTACTGGAAGACAATACTTAGTAAGATTTTAAAGGTTGGTACAGAACTAGAATACAACCTACCCGGCTGTAAGGGTAGTTGCACAGAAATTAATAGGTTGTGCCCATGTAAGAATAATAACACCGAAGTTTGTGAAAGCACCACATGTATGCATTTGGAACACTGTCGCCCAGAAGCAGGATGCACTCTATGTACTCAGTATTCTATATGTAAAAAACCAGAATACAAAACTAAAACAAGGTGTGACACTTTTAAATTTATTTGTGAACAAGTTGGACCCTCTGGATATTACACTTGCATAGATTCTAAATCATTTTGCTCGGAATGTTCTCATTTTGCTCCAGAAGGATGCCAGAACTGTGTTTTTAAACAGGCTAACAAGTCTCCAGCTGATGTACGTTCTGAATTAGAAAAGACACTTGAACCAAGTAATTTTGTGGGAGTTGTTGGTAGAACCGGGGTTCTTGCAGTTACTACAGATGGAAGTTTAAAAGAAGATGGCGGAGTAGAAATTCCTACAGTAGGAAGAAGGCCACATTTTCCCACTCTCTATAAAATGCATAAAGATATTATTACCGAGTGTATTAAACACGGAGCTTTTCTTAATGAACGTTGCAGTATTCATGTACACGTTTTAGCAGGTTACTACGACTCAAATCCTGTAGACGCACAAAGTAAGCCTGGGCGCGCTTGTAGCCTGACAGTATCTGAATTAGAAGAACAAATGCCAGAAATAATTCTAGCAAATACACATCAGCTGATACGTAAATACCAAAATTCTCTTATATGGCTATCTATGTCCCTTAACTTACCTAAGTTTCCCAATAGTCTAACACGTTGGGGAAAGTTTAGGTACCCTCTAGACGAGTATTCAGCAATTCAACAAAAAATGTGTAATATAGCTGACACTTTAAGAGCTAAACATAGGAAGGTACACGGTGACGGCACTAATACATTCTTTAATTACAGCCCATGTAAGTTCAATAAGGCTACTGGAAACATAGAAACCTTCCATATTGAAGGAAGATTTATGGATGGAAGCATGTCACCTGCAGCTATAACCGCATTTGCAATTTTGCACTATGCGTTAGTTATAAAAGCAGTGGAAATAAGCAGAATGGGAATACTAGAAATAGGAGACAAAAACGAAATAGCTACTGCGAATGAAATAACAAATACACTAATGAACAATATTTCTGGCGCATGGGACTCAGAAAGAGTAAGTGACAATTCAGACCTAAATGTCTATATCCCCTACATAAAAGGGCAAACAACAGAATTATTGTATTTACTAAAAAATATTTTAGAAGAATTCCCACCAGTTTATGATATACTAGCTAAACTTGCTGAAGAACCCGTAGCTTACAGATTAAAAAGACATAATAAGCAACCTACCAAGGAAATATGGGAAGCTATTGATAGCGAATTAATGTCGGGGCATCCAACCAATGAGCAACTTAGTGAAGTAAAACTATCTATAGCAGATATAATAAGACTTAATCTTGTAATGGAATGTCAAAATACTCAGGAATGGGTAGAGAATATTACTTCTATACTAACTGAACAAGAAGTAGTTCCTAAGAACAATACAGGGCTGGTTGTGAGCGCCGTAGGTGAACTAGAAAACGAAGGAAAAATATACTGGTCCAAAACTATTGGCGCGTATATTAATAAAAGATAGGTAAGGAAAAAATAAAAATGTGTGGAATTTTTGGAATAGCTGTGTTTGGAACCTGGACTGATAGTCCTAAATTTTTGAATACCGGGCAACTTAGAATACTAGTCAAAAAGCTATTAGAACTAAATACAATGCGTGGTTCAGATGCAGCAGGACTAGCTGTAGTGGATGCTTCTTGGGAAAACATAAATATTATTAAACGTCCCGTTCCAGGAAAATATTTGATCACATCTTCTTTGTTTGAAGAGTTTGCTGAAACCCATATAGTACCTAGCAATATA
>ERZ1292632.3127-Hain-H43-01um-R2-3127-length-12994-cov-4_pt1 | contig 12994 bp, 17 predicted proteins | sample MGYA00564407_ERZ1292632 | MGnify/ENA primary metagenome ERZ1292632 (study PRJEB36523, sample SAMEA6512637) | groundwater metagenome | collected 2019-01-08 | study: AquaDiva: Metagenomics assemblies of 32 groundwater samples
CCGTGACGTTCCACCGACTGCGCTAGGGCCTAGCGAGCAAGCCGAGCAACCGCCAGCGCCGACAACGTGCGCAGCGGATCGAGCAGGGCGTTAAAGTGACGATGTTCCCTCACGCCGCTTGCGTGAGAACCCTGCCGATGAACGGGCGCGGTCACTTCTTTCGACGCTCAGGGTCTTCGGGGTTCCGGCTGTTGCACGCGAAACAGGAGAGGGGTAGCCAGTGATGGGAGGGATGCGACCACCCAAGAATCAGGGCCCAGCGAAGAAGCAGAACGGGGAGGCCCCGGGGCGCAGGTACCACGGCTGTATTGGCTACCGCAGTGTCTTGGGTCGGCTGGACCGGCTGCTGGTGCTCTTCGGCAAGCCACTCACGCTGGCCGTGAAGTTCACGACCCCGGGTGCGGTGGCCGACCTCCAGACGACGGTGCAGTTACTCGTGAATGGCAAGGCGGCGCACCGGGGTTCGCGGGTCGAACTCGCGGACACTGCGGCGCGGAAGGGGACGATGTGAGCCGCGCCCGGGCCCTAGTCTCCGGCTTCTTGGCGGCGTTGGCTGCCGTGGGGCGCCGCGCGGAGGCCCGATCCCTGCCGGGGCCGCCGACCCCGTTCCATCAGGAACCTGAGCCGAAGCCGACAAAGAAGGTGGGGAACAACCGGAAGCACGCGCCAGGCAGTCGGGCGAAGCGCGCACGCTGGCGCATGGAGACGGCGAGCCGGGCGGGGAACCTGGGGCGCTACGGGCAGCGGCGGAAGCGGAGTCAGTGACAGGGCACACGTGAGGCACCAGCAATCCACATCGGGAGGGCAGAATGTTGATCCTAGCGGGCAAGCGGGCGCAGTTCGCGGCGGCGCTGAAAGAACTCGTTGCCGACATCGTGCGCCACGTCGAGACCGACCTTCAGGGCATCCGGTCGGTCGCCGACCTCTCGGCGCGCGTGAAGGGACTCCGCGAGCAGGTCGAGCAGTTGGAGATCGAGAAGGCGCGGAAGACCGAGGAATTCGAGCGTCGGAATCGGGAGATCGAGCACAAGGTCGGGCTGGAGCGCAAGCGCCAGGAGTTCGAGTTGGACGCCGCGAAGCGCGAAGCCGTGCTGGCAGTCGGCGAGAAGAACCTTGAGGCCGACCGCAAGCGGTTCGAGGAGCAGATGGCGTTCGTCGAGAAGCGGTTCACCGAGCAGGTGGAGTACCTGAAGGGCATCATCGGGCAACTCTCCGAGCGGTTGCCGACCATGAACATCGACGCCCAGGTGCAGCGTGGCATTCCTCGACGGTAGCCTCGGGCGAGCGTGGGCCAAGGGCATCGCATCCCTCAGCTGCCCACAGGACCAGATATTCCTGTTGCCACAGCAGCAACAAGCCTGGCCCTACGCGGTCAACGGGACGGCTGGCCTCTGTACGGTGCAATCTGCCCACACGATAGGCTGGCCACCTGCGGAACCGTCGGCACCGAAGCTGCCGGAGGTGGAATCGGCGCTGCGGTGGCTCGACCGACGGGTGGACGAGATGCGGGTGGGGCTGTAATCTTCGGATCAGTGGCGTCGGGATTCCGAGTGCACGACGGGAATCCGACGCAGGGGTACGGGGCCGATTTGGATTCGACGGGTGTGTGACGCGGAGAGTGCGAGCGGAGACCCCCGGGCCTGACAGGGGGAAAAACGAAACCTGCCGAGACTGGCAAGGTGCTCCCGTTCGTTGCCAGGCGCTCGTTCGAGCGTCCGGTGGCGATGGCCGCGTAGGCGGCCCGGGACGGTGACTCCCAGACTCCGATGGGGGAGAACCACCGCCGACATCGGACGAATCCGTGGGGCTTGGTTCCGTTCAGCCACTGAGGGGCGGTACCGAACGAACTGGTGGAGGAATGGTCGGGAAGCCGACCGCTCCCCGTCTGCCCGAGACGTGAAACATGGGCACGCTCGTAACACTCGAAGTAGAGCACGCGCGGAAGGGGTTCGACTCCCCACGGCTCCAAGAGTGGCGTTACTGGAAACCTGCACGCGGTCCACTCTGCACTCCCGAAGGGAGACGAATGTCCAGTAAGCGAAAGCCTTGCGGTCACTGGACGGCAACGGTGGATGGTCACCGGGAACAACGCGGCGCCGGTCGTCCTGGCCGGTACCACCCAACGCAAGGTCCGCGTCCTCGGGCTGGGACGTCCACCGACCGACCGCTAGGCTGAGGTAGCTCAGTCGGTAGAGCGGCGGTTCCGTAAACCGCGGGTCGGGGGTTCGAGCCCCTCCCTCAGCTCTGGCTGGTCGGCTGGCGCAGGGAAAGCGGGGCAACGGATGGGAGACCTGTTCGCAGCGAGTTGGCGGATCGGGGTTCCCCCAATGTGGGGGCGGCGTCCCGATGTGGTGACGACGCGGGGCGGTGCGGTGTTCGTGAACCGGCGGGCGTACACGGTGCGGGAGTTGGAGATGGTGTGCCGGAACTGGCTGGCGTGGTGGGAGAGCGAGCGCGTGAAGCGGGAGGAATGAGGCGATGGTCGAGTACCCCAAGATCGAAACGGTGTTCGTGCGTGACGAGAAGACGCGGCGCGTCTTGCCCAGCCAACTCCGGTTGCCAGAGTTCGGCATCGTCAATTCGTGGGCCATCAGCGAGAAGATTGACGGAACCAATATCCGGGTTGGTCGCGAGGAGGGGCAGGTGCGAATCGTCGGTCGCACGGACGAGGCACAGTTTTCTGTGCCCGCGATGGACTACCTGCGCGGCGTCTTCACGGTTGACGCGGTGCGCGCCGTGTTCCCCGAAGGTGATGACGACTTCGTGCTGTTCGGTGAGTTGTACGGTCCGAAGATTCAGAAGGGCGGCGGTTACGCGCCCTCTCTCCGGATTCGGTTGTTCGATGTGAAGGTGGGTCGCTGGTGGCTCAAGCGGGATGACATGGCGGGGATTGCCAGTTGCTTTGACCTCGCAACTGTACCCGAACTTGGTCCCATCGCCCAGCCACCGCGGTCCATCGAGGAGATGGCCGGACCCTGGCAATGGGCTGGCACGGCGAATGAGAGTCGGGTCGCCCGCCAGGATGGCGGGACGGGTCGCTGCGCCGAGGGCATCGTTGCGCGGAGTGAACCGTTGCTGCTCTTGCGGAATGGCCAGCGGCTCATGTGGAAACTCAAGTTCCGGGACTTCGGAGGCGCGGTATGATCGAGAAGCGTGGGGGCAAGTGGGTCGTCCTCAGCGGGATCGGCAAGGTGCTCGGGCGCCACAAGAGCGAGGCAGAGGCCGACGCCCAACTCAAGGCCATCGAAATCTCAAAGGCGCGTGCGGCCGGGCACCGCATCCCGCTGCCGGAGAAGAAGCCGTGAGCGACGAACCGCTCGCCGGACCCGACCTCGACGCCCTTATCGCCGAGAAGGTGATGGGGCTTGAGTGGCGCCCGTGGAAACCCTACGGCGCACCTGAGGGTTGGTTCCCCAAGGGCGCTCCGACCTACGACTGGCGGGACGAGAACGGCCACGCCCACAACCCCGAAGGCTACGAGAGCGACCTTCCGTTGTACTCGTTCGACATCGCCGCCGCGTGGGAGGTGGTCGGGAGTTCTGCCTGCGAGTATGGGCACAAGTTCTCTCTTGAGTACGAACACGACGTTTGGTACGCCTGCGTGTCAGGGATGTATGAGGCCCAAGCCGACACCGCTCCGCTCGCCATCTGCCGGGCGGCGCTCAAGGCCGTTGGGGCAGCGGCGTGACCTACCGTTTCCTGCTGGAGGCTTACGCCGACATTGCGCCTTCCTGGGCGCAGCATCCCATCCTCGTCGGTATCTGCGGTAGCGAGGCCCACGGCACGAAGTTGCCGCCGGAGGACCCTCACGTTACCGACGATCTCGACGTGTTCGCCGTGACGGTGCAGCCGCCCGCGTTCTACCTCGGCGTCTCGGCACTGGGGCACGCACGCCAGGACTTCAACACCAACGGCCACGGGTTGGATATCACGGCGCACGACGCGCGGAAGTTCATTGGGCTTCTCGGGAAGGGGAATCCGAACGTCCACTCGTGGCTCTGGACGCCGGATGTGCGCTATGCCAGCGTCGGGGCCATCCCACTCCTAGCGGCGCGGGAACGGCTCTTGAGCAAGCGGATGTTCCCTGCCCTCATCGGCTACGCGACCGCGCAGCTTCACAAGATGCTGCAGGGCGAGCGTAGCGGATACATGGGCGCGAAGCGGAAGGAGTTACTGCGCCAGTACGGCTACGACATCAAGGACGCCTCACACTGCATCCGGCTGCTCCACGTCGGCATTCACTTGGCGAAGAGCGGGGAACTGATGGTGCGGCTCGCGTCTGAGGTCGCGGACACCGTGAAAGCCATCAAGGGCGGGAAGTGGACCGTACGCCAGGTCGAGCGTGAGGCGGAGCGACTGTTCGCCGAGTTCCGCAGTGTCGAGCCGATGAGTCAACTACGCGATCAGGTTCCGCTCTCCGAACTCGACGCCTTGTGCGTCGCGGTCATTGAGGCTGCGTGACGGCACCCCCCGTCGTTGCGAATCCCGCCGAACTCGCACTCCACCGAGCCAAGGCGCAGTCCGAACTCGAACGCCGGAAGCGCTCCGGGATATGGACCGCTGGCGCCACGGCACACGTCGAGTACCAGAAACGCCCGCTGGAGTGGATTGTCGAGAAACTGGGCGTGCCAGAGAACACCCTGCGATGGGGCCTCGCGCCAGCGTACAAGGCTCACGAGTGGGATGGCGATCGGGACCCGCTCATCAAGGCGATGGAGGCGATTGCGGACTGGCATGACTGCGGCGTCGAGAGTGCGACCGGAAGCGGCAAGACCTACGTTGCCGCCTGTCTGACATACTGGTTCCTAGCCTGCTTCGAGGACTCGCTCGTCATCACGAGTGCGCCGAAGTCGGACCAGTTGTTGTTGCAGATCTGGAAGGAAATCGGACTGCTGTGGCCGCGGTTTCAGCGCCACTTTCCCCAGGCGGAGATCCTGACCGGCAAGATTCGGATGCGGCCGGACGAGGGCGACAAGGAGACGTGGGCGGCCATCGCCTTCGTGGCCGGCGTTCGCGCGGACGAAGACGCGGCACAGAAGGCCGCCGGCTTCCACCGCAGCCATATGCTCATCATCACCGAGGACACTCCGGGTATCGACTCGGCGATCATGGAGGCATTCCAGCACACCCGTACCGACGACCACAACCTCCATCTTGCGCTGGGCAACCCCGACCATCGGAACGACACCCTGCACCGCTTCTGCTTCGACGAGAAAGGTGAGCCGCACTCTGGGGTCGTGCACGTCCGAATCTCGGCGCTCGACCACCCGAATATCGTCGTTGGCCCTGGGCCAGGTGGCACGGTTCCCGTCCCCGGCGCCATCGGTCGGCGGCGTCTTGCACAACGTACCGAGCGCTACGGCGTTGGCTCGCGACTCTATCAATCGCGCGTCCGCGGCATCTCGCCAGCTGAATCGGAAGACGCACTCATCAAGTGGGACTGGTGCGTGCGGGCCAGCAAACACTACGACGACCCCGCCTATCGCATCGGGGACAATGCGATAGGCGTCGATGTCGCAAACTCAGAGAATGGGGACCGTGGGGCGATCGCGCGGTGGAAGGGCGCCTGTCTCACGGAGGTTGAGGACTTCCAGTGCCCCGACGCCTCGGAACTCGGCAGTCGCGTTGTGCACGAGGCGCGCGACGGGACCGACCCAGTGGATCCTCGCTACATCGGAATCGACGATGTCGGCGTCGGCGCGGCGACGGTGAACAAGTGCCGTGAACTCAAGTTCAAGGTGCGCTACCTCTCTGGCGGCAGAAGGGCTGTTCCCGGCCTCGACACAGACCTTATGTGGAGCGAGGTCGAGCCGGACCTGGGGGGAAACCTCAAGGCGGCTGGCCCCGTCGTGGTGGAGGCCGAGCGGTTCGACAACCTCCGGAGCCAGGTGCACTGGCGAATGCGTGAGGACCTGCGGTTGGATCGAGTAGCGCTGCCCCCGGATGAGGGATTGTGGCAGGACCTCACCACGCCGACCTACACAACCCGGAACGGCAGAATCTGCGTTGAACCCAAGGAGACGATCGTCAAGCGGCTGCGCCGCTCACCGAACAAGGGCGACGCGGCCTGCTACGGCAACTTCGTCCGTCGTCGCGCCTGGTTGCCGAAGGCCAAGGCGGGGGAGGACGTGGTAGCGGAGTTGAAGGGCCGCGACTACGGCCTTGAGCGGTACCTCGCCGCGCACGCGAGACGGACGCAGGCCGAAGAGCGGCGCATCCGACGGATGTTCAGGAAGCGTACTTCAACGAGAGGAAGTATGCCATGAGGTTCTACTATGTCACGCCGCTCTTGCGTGGCGAGCGGCTGTTCGGCCTGTGGTGGCAACGGGCCGACGGGAGATGGGACACGATCCATCGTGTCCGGCTAGGTCTCGGGCCAGTCATCTTGGAGTTGGCGTGGCCGGCCAAGAAGGACTGTCACCTTCCGAAGTCGAGGATGCGTGGCGTAGACATCGTTGACGGGGAGTACCGCCGCGCTACCCCCAGCGGGCCGGTTCTGATGGAGTTCCACCACCGACCGGAGACAAGACGATGATGCGCTGGCCGTGGACCAGTTGTTCCCGGCTGGACGACGCACTCGACCAGGTCGCCCACCTGCGCACCGAGGTGACGAGGCTCAGTGATGCCCTGACCCGCATCAGTCGGCGCGAGGTCGGACTACCCGAAGTGCCGCGCGAGCCGCGCCCCGCGCTCCAGCCGATGCCGCAAGAACTCCGAGAATACATCTCGGGTTTCGCGAGCGCGAGCGTGCAGAAAGCGATGCGGGACACCGCCTACCGCCAACACGCGGCAGGAAAACCCTGGGCCGACATCATAGGGAGTGCGATGACCGAGGAGGAGAAGGTCCCGTGACCACGAAGCATCCCCAGCGCGGCAAGCCGCGCAAGCGCCTGACCGTCCGGGTCGGCCCGCTTGAGCGCACACTTGAGAACCTGATGGCCGAAATCGGCCAGAAAACCGCACTACTGCTCGTCCGCTACGACCAGCAGAGCGTCAAGCCGCTACGGATTCGGCTCGACTGGCTGGAGAAGCCGCTGGCGGTTCGGGCCTGGCTCCGGTGTGGCCAAGCGTGGAAGTGGCTGCGCTCGGGCAAGGGCCGGGCATGGCTCAAGGCCAGGGCCAAGCCGAACCTGGTATCGGTTCCCGAGACGCCCGTCGCCCCCCAGTCCCCGGCCCCGGCCGCGTGATCGTAGACTTGCCAGCCAACGCCAACCCGAAGGCGCGGGAAGGCCTCGAGGAGTTCGCGCGCTGCGTTCGCGTCGGCTTCACCGGGAACCTCATCTTCTCTTTCAAGGATGGGTGCCCAACGGGCGTGCAGCGCACCGAGATACGGCGCTTTGGGCACAAGCAGGGGCCGCCCCTTGACAACGGGGGCAGAACGTCCTAGACTAGTCGCGACACTGTAACGACAGTCCGCGCCCCTTGGCAACTTGGGGCGGGGTGCCGGCGCCTGAACCCCCTCAGCCCGGCGATGGCCACAGACAGATGGCCGCCGTCGGGCTTTCTCGTGTTCTGGGGGTTCGTATGGGTGATGCGGTAGGACGGCTCGCGATGATGGCCGACGCGGCACCACCCCCGAGGGGCGCGATGCCTACTCCGGCCACCACGGCGCCAGACGGCGCGATGATGCAGAGGTGCCCGAAGTGCGGCACCGAGTTCCCGACCCAGCAGTCGGGTGCCGAGGGTGCGGCCCCTGAGACGGCCGAGGATGTGCGGAACTGGTTCGAGGCCAACCGTCCCGGCGCAGCGATGCAACCCCGGCTGGTCCGTTGACGATTCCGGGCACGCTCCCGCCACCCGTTGTCGCACCACTGCCCGAGCAGAACCGGGTCGATGCGGTCGGCAAGCGGACAGCGCAAGAAGCGGCGCGTCGGGTCATTCAGGCCCATCGTGCCGGACTCACCGCACGCCGAGAGCGGGACCTGAACAGCGAAAAACTCCTCCTGCACATTGATGGCGCGGGCGATTTCCAGTGGGCCGACATCTACCACGGCCAGCGCGTCGAGATCCCGCGCCTCATCTCCGAGTTCCGCAAGACCGAGAACCTGCTCCGCCTCGTGGTCGATAACGCCGTCGCGCATCACACGACGATGCCGCTGCGCTACTTCGCCGACTCCACGCCCGACCGACGATCCCGTGACCGTGCGATCATCGATATGCTGTGGATGAACCACGTCGCCGAACAACAGGACCTCAACGGCCTCTTCGCGGATGCGCTCTACATGGCGATGCCTGCGGGGTTCTGCCCGATCCACCGCTACTGGCGTGAGGACCGGAGGGATGGGTACGAGCCAATCCGAGTGCCGGATGACGCGAGCCGGGCGATTGAACCTCAGCCCGGGATCATCGACTGCTGGATTGGCAACCCCTTCGATACCGTGTTTGATCTCGGGGCCAAGCGCGGCTCCGCCTATTGGTGTTCCTACGGGCGCGTCCTGCCCGCTGGGATGATCCGAGACGCCTTCGACCACATCCCCGAAGCGCGGACGCTAGAGGGCAGCACCCGGCTTCCCTCTGCCGCAGAGTTCCAGCGTATCGCGCGATCGTGGCAGTTGGCTGGACTCGGGATGCACGGATCCCCGGTCATCGGCCAGCGGCGGGACGAAAAGGGCGGGGAGGAACTCCTGCTGCTGGTGTGCCGCGAGACGCTGCCGGGGGTGGACACCGAGTGGCCGGATGGTCACCTGCAGATCGTGGCCGTACCGGGCGCGGCTGACCTGCGGCGCGGCGAGGGCCAGGGGGCCCATGCGGTACTGCTCGCCGACCAAGCGCTGCCCGCCGGCGACTTCTCGTGGACGCTCTTCTACTCCCACCACCGCGGCGAGGACATCCACGGCAAGCCGTGGGTCGAGGACATCGACCAACTGCAGGTGGATCTCAACATCGCACTCTCGAAGAAGTGGGAGTTCCTGAATCGCGGGATGGAAGCCCCGATTTTCGGGCCAGGTGGCGCGTTGTCGGAGGATATGCTCGACATCGGGGGCTACAACTACGTTGAGCTCGACCCCGCGCTGGCGAACTGGCGACCGAGGGCGGTGGAGTGGCCCGCCTACATCCTCCAGGGGTTTGAGAAAGAGGCTGAGGACAAGCGTCGGGCCATCTACACGGGTGGCGGCTACCAAGCGTCCTCGCGCGGCGAGTCGCCGGGCTCCCGTATGGCGTATCGCGCCATCGTGGCGCTCCAGCAGGCCGACAACACGATTCACGGTCCCGTCAACGCACGCTTCCGGCGTGCGGCGTGCGATTTCGCGCGGGGCTGCTGGAAGCAGATGAAACGCTATGGGGACGTGCCGTGGCTCATCCAGATCACGGGCGACGAGTACGCCCATCTCGTGGAGCCCTACGTCGATAGCAGCAAGCTGTCTGACACCCCACCCACATTCAAGTTGGTGAACGCCTTCGGGCCGAGTCCCGAACTACGGGCGCAGGAAGTGATGGAACTCATGCAGGTGCGCGGCGCCGACGGCGAAGCGTTCCTGAGCACTGAGAACGCTCGGCGGGCCTACCCGAACCCGATGATGTTCGGCGATGAGAGCCACCCCAAGGCCGTGCAGCGCCGTCGCGCCAAAGCCATCGCCGTAGCCTTCACGCACCTCGCGGCCGAGTTCCGTGAGAAGACCGGACTCGCCGAGACCGATATCGGCCATCCGTGGGTGCAACAGGCTGCGCTGCAGGTGTTCGGTGCGATGGAAGTGCGCTACCCGCGTCTGCGCGACGACGACCTGATGGCCCACCTCGCGGCGCTCTCGGAGATCACGCAGGACGAGACAGCCGACGCGATTGCCCGCCTCGCAGCGATCAGGAGACAGGACCTGATGTACGAGTGGCAGGCGATGCAGGCCGGGCCCCAGATGCTTCAGCCGGGGCCCCAGGGTCCCGCTGGCCCAAGCAACCGGAACGAAATGGAGCCGCGCGCCATCGCCGCCCAGATGCGTGGGGCCGGCGGAGACGCCGGAGCCGTATTGGAGAACGAGGAAGCCGCAGGACCGTCGCCCATCGCGGCTACGGCCCGTGGCTAGGATGACCGACGGCCCGTCCGGGTGCCGCGAATGCCGCATCCCGCAGCGCCGTCGCAACAAGTGAGGATGGAATGACTGCACCAGCGGTCGAGACCCCAGTCGCAGTAGCCGAGCCGCAGGTTGAGACCACTCCGGCTCCGCCTGCGCCTGTCGCGCCGGTTGCGCCAGTAGTCCCGACGCCCCCGGCCAAGCCGGAGGGCCCGCTCTCGCGGCGTGAAGCCAAACGCGGACTGCAGGAGACCCTCCATACTCGTGCGGCAGAACTTGCGGCACCTGTTGCTGCCCCAGAGGGTCGGAGTCCCGACATCACATCGGAACCCAGTAAGACCCTAGAGGCGGCTGTGGCACCAACGGGTGGGGCCGTTGCGCCGGTTGCGCCGGTCGCGCCCAAGCCGCCGCAGCCCATCCGCATCCCCGTCCCCGAGGGTCACCCGATTCGAGAGATGGGCGTCGAGTTCTTCACGGCCCACTCGCCGCAGGAAGAGCGTGCCCTGCGCGCTTCCCTGAACAGCTATACCCGGCGCAACGAGGTCGTGACCCTTCAGGCCAAGGTCGATGACTACGCACGGAAGGAAGCCGAGCGGGAGGCGCGGGAGGCCGCACAACAGAAGTGGACCGCGCGGCCGGAGTACAAAGCCGTGATGGCCCGCTACCAGGAGATCAAGGACAGTTTCGGCGAGGCAGACGCCGAGCAGTACCTGCGGGGTTTCAACGCCGACTTCGAGCAGCTCGCCGCAGAAGAGACCCAGCAGCGGATGAGCCAGATCGACGAGCAGAACATCCAGCAGGCGGCCGAAGGGTGGAAGAACGAGGCATTGGCCAACGTCACCACGCTTCCCGAGGCGATTCGTCGGCTGCCCGCCTTCTCCCAGTGGTTCGAGCAAGCCGTGCACTCGTTCAACGCCGAAATCGAACTCGGGCACTATCCCCAGCTCAAGACCGCGGAAGGCCTGCACAAGGAGTTCATGCGGTTCTTCAGTTCGCGCCTGACCAAGGAACCCGATGTCGTCGGGGTCTATCGGGCGCTGGGCGCACGCGAGACGGAAGCGCGCACCGCCGCCGCCGCCAGGGCCGCAGAGGGGCAGCGCCGCATTGAGAAGATCAAGCAGGACGCCGTAGAAGAGTTCAAGAAGTCGGTCGCCGCGAAACATACCGGGGCGCCCCCGCACCCGCTGGGGAACCTCGGGCCCAGCCGCGACCGGATGCCCGCAGGCTCAGAGGCCGCCGAACCCGCCGCCAACGTGCCCGTCAACCAACTGAGGAGGGACGCGAAGGCCGCTGCGCGCGAACGGGCGCGTCAGCGGTTCGGCGTAACGTAACGACCTGAGCCGCGCGTGTCGCGGAGGAGCTAGGCAGTATGGCACTCGGTAGCCAGGTGGCAAACGCCAGCCTGATCTCTGAGATCACTGGCCTCACACACGACATCTTCGTCGGTGATGTCAAGAACAACGTGCGGCGCGAGTCACCCACCGCCTCGCTGTTCACCGACGCCCTGCCCTCGGGGGACTATCGTCTCGAGGGACAGAACATGGTGTTCGCCGTCTATCTGGACCACAAGACGGGCACCATGTTCACCAACGGCAACCTTCCGGACCACACGGCGATGGACGCCGTGCAGGGGAAGATCACGCCGGTACGCCGGTTCGCTCGGCTCGCCATCGACAACTTCGTCGAGAAGCGCGCCAGCGGTCCCGGCGCGTTCGAGGACCTCGGCTCCCAGATTTTCGACCTTCTGTGGGATTCCTGGAAGTCCTCCGACATTCGGGCCGCCATCGGTCCGGCCAGCGGCCTCCTGGGACTGTGCGAGAGCCGCACGTCATCCACGGTGTTCGTCATCAAGGATGCGTTCGGCAACACGGGCACCAACCCCTGTAGCCATATCTCCCCCAACTCGATCCTGTGCTGGTATGACCTGACTGCAACTGCGGCCATCGACGGCGCGGGCGTGGTCAGTTCGATCGCGCACAGCACCCGCACGATCACGATGGGGTCGGCGACCACGTGGGAGCCGGGCGACCAGCTCGCGGCAGGCGACTACATCTACTTCGCCACCACGAGCAACATCGCGACCGACTACTTCGTGGCCGAGAAGGACCTGGCCCCCAACGGGCTGGGAACCATCGTCGATCCCGCTGCAGCCGTGTCCACGGTGTTCAACATCGTCGAGTCCACTTCGCCTCGATGGAAGCCGTTCCGTGAGGCGTCGTCCACGTTCGACCACCTCGAACTGACCGAGCACCACCAGAAGTTGGCGGCCAAGCGCGGCTTCGCGGTGACGCCGCAGACCGATGTGTGCATCACGTTCCCGTCGAACCTCGCCCAGCTCGGTCGGAGCCTCATGGGGTTCCAGCAGCAGCAGTACAAGGGTGAGACGCTGTACGGCGGGTACGGCAGCATCATCATCAGCGGCATGGAGATCGTGCCGGACCACTTCTTCTACCACAACGTCCTGATGACGTTGAACAAGGAGAGCCTGTTCCGGATCAACCTCGGGGACGACGCCGATTTCTGGGGTGAGGACGGCTCAATGTGGAGCCGCCTCGCCGACTTCGACGGCAAGGAAGCCTATGTACGCGAGTACATGAACTACTTCTGCAACCACCGAGGCGCGAACGGTGCCCTGACCGGCATCACGACCGACGTAACCGACACGGGTTGGGAGCCGGTGCCCTCCTACTAGGTCGTTGTGGCATAACGACTTAGCTGTGGTCGTGTTGGTAGCCAAGAAGGGTTGAATCTCTCGGGGTGGGGGCCTAGCCCCCACCTCTGGGGCAGTAGCGTGACAAGGGGTGTCGGGAGACCGGCACAGCGCCGGGCCCCCGAACAAGCGGGACCGGGGATGCGGGAGTTCCCCGGCGGAAATCGTGGGACGGGGGCTCGGCCCTTGCCCCAGCGGGGAAGAGCCACGGGGGCTCAACTCGCAGTACACCGAAGAACGGCGCCGGCTCTTGGGAAGCTTCGCAATCTATTTCGTA
>ERZ1292632.3129-Hain-H43-01um-R2-3129-length-12992-cov-6_pt1 | contig 12992 bp, 31 predicted proteins | sample MGYA00564407_ERZ1292632 | MGnify/ENA primary metagenome ERZ1292632 (study PRJEB36523, sample SAMEA6512637) | groundwater metagenome | collected 2019-01-08 | study: AquaDiva: Metagenomics assemblies of 32 groundwater samples
GTTATTGGTCTCAATAACTTTAGAGAAGCTATTCTCCAAGGTCTAATGTATTATCTTGATGTTGATGGCTTTGGTTATGATGTACAGACCTTGAAAGATAAATTAGCTGCTTCGATCATTTAGGACTGGTGATTTAAATGATTAATATTCAAAGTATTGTAAATAAACCCGTGGTAATAAGAGAAGTTAGTGGTTCCTACATAGGAGAAAATCCGGCTAGAGTTTGTAGATCCAAAAATAGAAATTTCTATACCATTGAGCTAAATGCTGATCTAATCAAACAATGGGCAGTTGAAGAGGAAGATATTGAATTAATAAAGACTGCTTTGATAATTCATGAACTCGGTCATATAAAGTTCAGTTCTTTCTCTTCAGATTTAAAAAGAGAGATTTGTTTACAAAATAGGGAACTTTACCATTTCATTAACAATCTTATTGAAGATGCAAGAGTTGAATATTTACTTTCGCTAGAATTTCCTTTAGCAACTAAATATTTCTCAATTCTAAAAATATTGATAAACAAAACAATGAAAGTTGAAGACACGAAACTTGATCAAGAAACTCAAGATTATGTAAATAATATCTTAAAGCTTATTTTTTGTTCTACGAAACTTAATTTCATTCCAAGTGACTTTAAAAATGATGAAGCAATCTCTTTCATAATCTCAAGATTAATAGTTTCTAGAAGATGTGTAAGAAATCAAGCAGCTTTAGCAACTATAGACATCTATCGGTATATTGAAAAAAGAATACCTCAAGTACCAGGGATTGGTTATGCTTTAAATAAGGCACTAAAACCTGAATCTATTGGGAACGCTTATCCGGAACTTGAAGAAGAGATGAAGGGTGGAATTAAGCTTTCGAAAAGCCAATCATTAAAGTTAGAAGAAGTATTAGGAGATCTGAAACAGGCAATTAAAAAAAGTGAAATAGAAAGCAAAGAAGGTATCAAAAGCAGCGGTGGAGAATTAGGAGGTTCAGGCACTGGCGCTAGAGGTTTAACAATTACCGAGACAGAAGCCTTTTATCAGACAACAATCAAAAAACATGCCACAGCAATTGATTCAGTTAGAAGGATATTTACCAGAATTAAAGACAAATTGCAATTGACTCCAGCTTTTGAAGGTGACTTGTCGTTAAACAAGATACAGGATGCTTTTATTGCTAGTTTTACTGGGGATCCTGGTAAATATTTTGTCAAATACAGTAAGATGCTTCCTAAATTTGATTGTCTGATCTTAAGAGACGTAAGTGGCAGTACTCAACCATTCATGGATGGATATGCTGAAAATACTGTTATTATTGCTGAAGCCCTATCAAGAATAAAAACAATCAGATTGGCAATTGTTGATTTTGAAAGTGAACATTATTTGATTAAAGGTTTTAATGAACCTATGGAGAAAGGCAGAATATTTCCTAGAAATTTAGGAGGGACAGCTTTAGGAGAAGCTATGACTGAAATCTCTAAAGACAAAATAAATCTGAATTGGTCAAATTATTTAAGATTTGTGATTATTTTTACCGATGGTAGACCCGATAGCTTCGATCTAATTAAAGAAGCTTTAGAATTAAATTATTATCAACATGTAATATTCATGGTTATTTCTATTGACTATCAACCCGATCCAAGGATAAAAGAGTTATTTAAAAACGTTATAGTAATCAAAGATGTAAATGGAATGCAGGCAGGTTTAATAAAATTGTTAGGAGGCAGTTATGCTAAAATGTCAACATAACGAAGAGATTGAGTTAAAGACGAAACTCGGATTGCCAATCTTTGCTCATAAATCTACTGGCGATTATTGTGATTTGTTTTCTAGTTTCAATACCCGAGTAGATACATTGGATACTTTGACTTTGCAAAACTCTAATGATTTTGATTATGAACTCTGTGATAACAAAAGGGTTATCGAGAAATGGGTAAAATTATTAGATAGTCGAGTTAACTCTGATAGCCTAATTAGACTGGGGCATAACATTGACAAATTAATAGAATGCGAGTATCTAGTATATATATTGTTCAACCTTACTAAGCAATTGGGTTGGGGATTATTAAAGAATCTGGAACACAGAAAATTTAATTACCCAAGTTATGATTACAAAAATAGATGTTATAAACTTGCTAAAGAGTCAAAATATAGTATGCCATCAGTAGAATCAAAAAAGAAAGAAAATGAAAGATAGATTAGATTGGGATAAGTACTTCTTGAATGTTGCCTTACAGGTAGCTAAGAGAAGTACTTGTCCTAGACTAGTTGTAGGTACAGTAGTTACTAAAAACAATCAGATAGTTGGTACTGGGTATAATGGTGCGCCTTCTGGTTTACCCCATTGTACGGATGTAGGTTGTTTAATAGTAAATAACAGATGTGTAAGAGTTGTTCATTCGGAGGTGAATGGTGTCATCCAAGCTTTATCCAAAGGCATTGGTATTGACACTCTTTACTGTACCCATTCTCCTTGTCTTGAATGTGCTAAGATAATTATAAATGCACAGATTAAAAGGGTCGTTTATATTAAATTTTACAAAAGCGAAGAGGCACTCGATCTACTTCGCTTGGCCAAAGTTAGCGTGGAGGAAATGAGACCGTGAATGATAAGAGTCACTTATTGCTTAGTTATGTCGAAGATGCCTTTAATAAAGGTAAGAAATGTTGCTTTGTCTGTTTCAACAACAAGGTTGCTAAAGGATCCTCAGATATTATTAAATGTAATAAGAAATATCAACACTATACCCACTTAAATAAATATGGTTATCTTAATGAAGGACTTATTAAATTATTTAGAGATAGAGCTGAACGTTGCAAAGAATTTAACTGTGAGAAAGATGAAACATGGGAATAGATAAAAAGATCAAAGAGAGTATAAGTATTGTTATGCTTATAAGTAAAATAGAAAGTTTAATTAAAGAGATTGAAGAATTTAAAAAAGAGCTTAAAGAAGTTAAAGAGATGATAGGGGCTCTTAAGAATGCTCCAATGATTATTGAAAGAGAAGTTCCTAATAGAAGAATTCTTGATAAGGAAATTTCACCTGAACCTTGGGGGGTTAAATGGACTGCTACTGATAGAGTGTTAAATATTAAATAATTGGAGGATAAAGAATGTGTGATTGTTATGAAGCAAAATGTGAGATTAAAGATTGTGAAGAAAAAATACCAATTCATATAGCAGACTTTAATTTTGATAGAGAAGAAATACAAGTTTTTTGTAATAAACATTTACCTAAAGAGAAAGTGACAATATTTGAAAACATTAAAATTTATGACAAAGTTAATGGTGATGGATTTGATGAAGATAAAGATTCTGAAAAAATAGGTTGGAGATGTGCTATTAGATTATGTAAAGGAAAAGTAGCTCCTGAACTCGTTGGAGTAGTTCCTAATATTTATGCCGAATATAAAATTAATATTTTAAAAATAAATAAAAAGATAGGAGGCTAAATGAGCGAAACAACAGAAGTTCGTAAATGTCCAGTGTGTGAGGGATTAGGGGTTGTAAGTATTCCTATGAACTCAGATGCAGGGATTGCCACAACAGAATGTAGAGCATGTAAAGGAACGGGTGTTATTGTAACTGATATTGTTACTCCATATGTGGGCAATAGCGAGCAATTTGATGAAGTGTTTGTCGGTGAGATAAAAAAATCAGGTAGCAATAGATTGTACTTTGCACCAAGGGAAGACTGTGATTACAAAATGCATTATGCAAATATGGATTGTTTTATTGAAGGTTGGATTATGAATAAAAAAATAAATAGTCGAGTTCAAATCTCCTGCAAACCTGGCAAAATAGTGATTGAGAGATTGGAGGAGAAGTGAAACAAATCTGTGAGAACTGCAAGTTCTATAAACGTCAAATTATGTATAAAAATAATGGTGCGTGTAATGTTATTAATGGAAATATTAATGGTTCGTACTATAGAACGCTTGGATGTTTTTATGTCGGCAAAAACTTCGGGTGTATTCATTGGAGGGAGAAGGAATGAATCCCGAAAAATATGTTGTCAGCCTTGAGCTGGCAATAAAGCTGAAAGAAAAAGGGTATCCTCAAGAGAATAGTTTATTTGGGTATTACGACCCAAGTGATTATGAAAATAGAAATAGAGAATTAGTCATTGTGAATTGTATATATGCTGAATATTTATCAGAGTATGGTAAAGCGTCTTACGAGTTTAAATATGCAGCACCTATTTCAGATGAGATATTAGAGAAGTTGCCAAGAGAAATTTCACCAGGATTTGTTAAATATTTTTTAATTTGCATATGGGAAGAGGGAGTTCCCAATATACGTTATAAAAATTTTGACAATCAGTTACTTTTTGGTTGGAGACCAGAGGATAAAACATTTGATAAATTGTCTGATAACATTGCCTCTCTCTGGCTCAAATTAAAAGAAGGTGGGTATTTATGAAAAAGTTTTTAGAATATCTGGTTGCAATTTTACTTATTCCGTTTATCCCAATAATTATATTACTTGAAATATTTTTAGGAGATGAAAACTGAAACTTATTAAAACTAAACATTATTCGGGTTATCTCTATGAGGATATTCTAAAAGAACTCGGAGATGATGCCCAAAAATTTAATAAGTGGTTTGCTGGTCAAACAGGTGCAATACATGAGGGTAAAGTTTTAGTTTATAAATGGGATTACGATAAGTTTATTAAATATAAAGGTAATGAACCATTTTGGGCTTGGGATTAGGTGGGTATTTATGAAGATAATAAAATATTTTAATTACGTTGTGCGTCATAAATGGTATGTGATGATTGAATGCTTTAAGTTTGGATTAATATGGCGTGGATTAATGCACGATTTAAGCAAGTTTTTACTTGATGAATTTATTCCCTATATGAATTATTTTTATGGCAAGAAAGACAGCGATATAAAAAGAGGTAGAGACGAAACGGGTTATTATAAACCTGGAAGTACAGGAGATAGTAAATTTGATTTTGCGTGGCTGCTTCATCAAAAGAGAAATAGACATCATTGGCAATGGTGGATATTACCAGAAGATGAGGGTGGTATAAAACTAATAGAAATGTCCGATAAATATATTTTGGAAATGATTTGTGATTGGATTGGTGCAGGGAAAGCACAAGGGCATTTTTCTCCCAAGGATGATAAGTTTTACGAGACACAAAGGTGGTATAAGAAAAATGGGAATAAAATGCAGCTAAATTCTGCTACAAGACAACATATAGAGGAGATAATTTATGAAGATAATTAGACAGGATTATGGAGATGGGAGATTTTTTGAATTTGGGGTATTAAGGAAACCTGAACAAGATGAGCATTTCTATCTGCTTATCGGGTTTCCCGACGACAAAGAACCAATGAGAATGCTTCTTGAGCCTCAAGATATTTGGCATATCCGAAATTTTCTTGAGAGAGCACAATGGGAAGTGATAAACCCAATGCTGAGGAAAGAAAAGAAACTAACAGAAAATGGGAATATCATTTTAAGGATATGTAATCCACTTGAAGATGAGAAAGGAGAGGAGAAATGCGAATAATATGTTGGCTCTTGGGATGTAAATATCAATTTGATGAGGAATATCATTATTATTTTTGTCTACGAGAAAATGTTGTACATCAAAATAAAAGAAATATTTTTATTGGCAATTTTCTACAAAGATGGGTAAGGAGGATTAGAAATGCAGGGACTTTATAATAAATTTATATTTTGGTTTTCTGGCTTTGCTGTTGGTTTTGGGGTGGGAATAATTATATCTGTAGCTATTTTAAAGTAAGGAGAATTCATGACAAGAGATGAGTTAATAGAAAAATTAGATACTCTTGATAACGATATTGATGGTGACGATAGATGGTATCTTGAAAAAGTAGCTGACTTCATTCTCACTAACTTTGTGTCGAAAAGCAAGAAGATGTATGAGGGTGAAATTAAATTAGATTTTATGGGTGACGCAGAAATTTTAAATTTAGATGAAGTTTATTTAGGGGAAAATAAAATAATCGATATAATTATTGGGAATGAACATAGAAGTGCAATTTTTATTTTGGAGGATTAGATGACAAGGGTAAAAAAATTACAGAATTTTATTGACAATTTTGCTAAAAAAGTTTTGGTCATTCAGCGACAGAAGCTCAAGAAAACAAAATATGTGTCATGTGCGGCAAACCTGCAATATCATTTAATGATGCCTTAAGTGTGAAAGAATATAATATTTTAGGAATGTGCCAAAAATGCCAAGATGGGATATTTGGGAGGGAATAATGGAAAATGATCAATATTTTACTACAGACAATAAGCATGAAGTTAAAGAAAAAAGAAAAGAACGCTTAGACAATGTCCATAAAATACTTCGAGATAAAGTAATTGAATTTGCTAAATTGACTAAACAAGCAATATCGTTTCCTCCTAAAGTAAGCAATATCGAAGTGGTTACTTTGGTGATGGCTTTAAGACAATGTGGTTTACAAGATTTAACTGATGAATTATTAGAAGATACTTATAATATGCTGTTAAATAAATTATTAGATAATTTAATAAAAGAAACTAAAAAGACTGAATTATTAAATAAATTATTTATTCCAGGCCAGGAGTTGAGACATTAAAAATGTGCGATTGTTATGAACAAAAATGTGAAATTATAAAATGTACTGAAGCAATACCAATTCATATTGCGGATTTTAATTTTCCGAGATCAGATGTGCAAGTTTTCTGCAGTAAACATTTACCTAAAAAGAAAGCAACAATATTTGAGAACATTAAAATTTTTTATGAAAATAAAATTAAAGACTATGAAAAATTAGGATGGAAGTGCGCTATCAGATTAAAAAAAAGGTTTAGTAGAGCCTAAAAGTGTTGGAGTAAATCCTAATATTTATGCTGAATATAAAATTAAGATTTTATGATAAAAAAATGAAATATAATTGGATTTTTGTTATATTAAATTGCATAATAGCTCTTGTTGCTGGTATTTATATCGGTAATTTGCTTTTTCATTTAATTTTAGGGCTAATGAAATGAAATGCTCGAGATGTGGTCGTTTAATGACAGAATTTTTAGATTATAAATATAAAAATACCATAACACATTATTGGTCTTGCAGTTGTGGTTATAGATGTTTTTCACATTCTGAAATTATAAAAGAGGAGATGACAAAATGGCCAAAATCTTTAAACAAATAGAAGGCAAGGTTTATCATAAGATAGAAACTATTGATGCTGGTTTAGGTATTCAAGAGTTCACTTCTTTTGGATTTGATGGACTGAAGGAAGAAATAGCTAAGGAATATAACAATTATGATGCTGTGTTGTTTATTATAAGAAAAGATATAGAAGAAAAGAAAGCAAAATCATTACGTCAGTATCTTGAAAAAATGTCATTATCGGGAGTTCAAAGTTGACCTATAAATTACATTATTCGGAACGAAATAGAGAATTTGGTGACACAATATTCTTACTATTAGCAAGTTATATTTTAGAAGATAATTTAAACTTAGATCAAATAGCTGAAGAGATTTATCGAAATAAACAAGACCTTGAACTTATCCTTAATACATTTTCCGAATTCAAAGAAGCAATTCAATCAGAATTAACTACAGGCAAAAGAAGAGTTAAAGCTGCGATCCTTAAAGTGCCTAAAAATATCTTAAATTTTGAGATAATAAATAATGAAATTAAAATTACTAAAATTACTCAACAGAAAGCTAAACTTAGTGCAGCTAGTGGAGGTGAGCATTATTGTACACCAAGATACAAAGCAAGGAAAATTTAAAAAAGCTATTACTATTTATATTAGGAGTTATTATCAGTGTCACCCTAGTTAAACCAGGTCTATCTTTGGGGCAAACTAATAATAACCTATATACTTCTGGCAACTGGGATGGCTGGGACAAGGACGATAATGGCAAGATAAATTTGCCTACTTCAGAATTAGATATGGTAATATTAGTTATCGAGTTAGAAACTTTAGATGCTACAATTAAGGCAACTCAGATAGATATGGAGAGTGATTATAAGTTAAATAGTTTTGTATTATCTATTAGAGATATGAGAGTTGCCAGTACTTTCAAGTTCTTAAGAGAATACTTAGAGAATTATGACATACCATATTATTATGAACCTAAAATAGATAAATTAACTGAGGCTCTTAATTATCTTGAAAGTGCCTATCTTTATTCAAGTTTAGCCTATGAAGTTTATGATGAAGATGAAAAACAAAGATTAAGAACTGAAGGAGAAATAAGACTTAATGTAGGTTTAGATGCCTTAGATGAAGCTTTAAAAATTAAAACTGATTATACTGAGAAGGAGATTTTAAAATGGAAGTAAAACCTTTAAGTCAGATTGCTTGGCAAAAATTAAATAATTCTGTTCTTTTATCTGGTGATAATGCCGAAGATGAAGATAAAGTTATGGAAGTCCTAACTAAGAAATTTGAGGCAATAATGAAAACTAAAGTTAAAAGAGTAATACAAACAAGTAATGAACTGAAAGTGCCTACCGATTTTTTAGGAAGGTTAGTATTAAATATTAAAAATTATAAGGAGGAATAGTGAAAGATTTCTATTGGTCAAAAAAAGAAGAAACACCGACTGTTAAAGGAGATATGCAACCTCCAGTTTTACAACAACCTTCGTTTGTTGAGGTTATAGAGAACAGAATTTACTTTTATTCAGAAGTCAATTTAGAAAGGATTCTGCAACTTAATAAAACCATAAGGAATAAAGGAATAGATCTGCAACGTGAAGCAATGGTACAAAGTAGAATTCCTGCAAATATCTATCTTCATATTCAAAGTTTTGGCGGGAGTTTCTTTTCGGTTATGGCTGGGTTGGACGAAATTATAAAAAGTGTAGTTCCTGTATATACAGTCGTCGACGGTTGTTGTGCTAGCGGAGCAACATTCTTAAGTATATGTGGCCAAAAAAGATATATAAATAAACATGCCTATATGCTTATCCATCAATTAAGTTCTGTAATGTGGGGTAAATATGAGGAATTTAAGGATGAAATGAAAAACTTAAATACAATTATGGGCATGATAAAAAAAGTATATTCCGAATATACAATAATCCCTATGAAGAAGCTTGAAGGCATATTAAAACATGATTTATGGTTTACCGCTGATGAATGTAAAGAGTATGGGTTGATTGACGAAATTATTATTTAAGGAGTAAGTTAAATTGAGCCAATTCCATTTATCGTATTCTTATTTACCTTCACTTCAAATAGAACCTAAGATTGATGATGTGACTTTGTTATTACAGAAGTTGATTAAATCGACTGAACGAATTGATTTTGGAACTAAAAAACTTAATGGAATGATCCACAAATCTGTAAAAATTGCTAATAAGGACTTCCTTAAGGCATTGATAGCTAATATTAAGAAAAATAGATTAGAAGAGTTATAATGGCTTGGCCTATTTTTAGTATATTTCACAAGTCACCTCGTAAAGGAGGAATCATTAAAACAGAGCAGTTAATAAATAATATATCACCTGGAACTATTATTCTCTCTAAGACACAAGTTAAACCGCTTGGCATTGCAATGAATAGTGCTAACAAAGGGCAAACAGTATTAGTTAACTTGTTTGCTGCACCTTCTGAGATGCCTGAAGTTTATGGTAAAGAAGAAGTTATACTTGGATTTGATGCTGAAAGAGGTACTTTTATTAATTATAATAAAATGGCCAACGATAATTTCTTGAAAAGGCTTATAGCAAATATAAAGAAGAACAGGAGCAGATGAAAACTATACTAGAAGTTAATCGCCTAACTTCAGATACAATCAAAATCACAATAAATTTAGAAGGGCTTATAGACTATAATTACTTGAGTGACTGTCATATTGTGGATTATTATTTCTTGGATAAAGAAAGAAGTTTTAAAATTCCTTTTCTAAGCCAATGTCAAGATGGAAGTTTACCTGATAAAATTGTCGAGATAATTGCCCCAGATATAATTAATGAAATATGTACAAATAATTACCTTAATAAAGAAACTAAATTGGCATTATATGACTGGCACTTTATTTTTGAACCTCGTCATAATCTAAGAGGGTTCAAACTTGATTTAAATTTTATTATAAGTTTAGAACTTAAATCTGAGATGTCACTACCTCCTTTGCATTCTAACTGTAAGTCAAATATTATTCCAATTATTGATTGGAAGGGAATTATTAAAGCCATGATAATGGGGAAGCCTATAAAATTACCTTAACTTTTTAGAAATTAGTATTTACTTTTTTCTAAAAACATGATATAATGATTTAATGAGATGGTAGCTCATTGAAAACTAAATAGAGGAGGAGATAATAATTATGAGACCTATAGTTACAGAAAAGAAGTATGCTGAAATAATTATTCTTTACAATGAAGGACAGACTATGAGAGAAATTGCTGATTTATTTGGGATGAAATATCAATCAATTGGTGTTTTAATATCTAGGTTTAGAAAAATTAAACCTGGAATTATCAAGCCTCATAGTAGAAAGTTTATAGACTATGATGAAGTCGAAAGGCTTGTTAAAGCAGAAGGAGTTAACAATGGCAAATGATAAAAAAGAAACAACTGCAACATACGCATCAATTAAATTTAGCAATATAAAGATTCCTGAGAGTAATAAAGTTCCTAAAATTAAATTAGCCAAATGTACGAAATGCGATAAGTGGTTAGACATGATCGATACTTTTTATGGAGAAGAATATTGTATTGAGTGTCGATAATTAAATCAATTTGCTATCATCTCCCCTCGATAGACCGGAGCCTGAAATCCCATTATGGGAAAGTAAGGCTTCGGTTAAAAATTAAATAAAGGAGAAGATCTAAAAATGATAATTAAACATAGGGAAATAGTAAGACAAATTATGATAATTCATCCTGAATATGCTAAATACCTATCTCCAGATAGAAAACGAATAGCTGATGAAATTTCGTTAGGGCAATCTAATATTGTTATTGGTAATGTAATCGGAATATCTCAGGAATCTGCATCTAGTCGAATAAAAACTATAGCAACTATATTATCAAGAAAGTTACCAATAGAAGAACGTAAAAAGATATTAAATGAATGTTCAGTGAATAAAAATACTAGAAAAATTCCAACAGAAAAATATTATTGTAATAGCCAAGGGATAGTTAAAGATCAAATATCTTTTAGTGAAAAAATAAATGGTAAAAAATTAGTTAATTGGAGATATTGCCCTCATTGTGGGCATAAATTAGAATAGGAGAAAAAAATGCTTACATTACAACAATTAAAAGATATGCCTCCCAATACAGTCTTTGCTCGTGGAGAAGTAGAAGATTCTCCCGATGGAGTAAATATGTCTAATAGTGGAGGAATATTAAGATGGGTTGCCGTTAGAGGAGGTATATGGGATTGGGCTATCTATTGCCATTATGCAGATAGAAGTTGGGAGTTTGTTAAGTCACAAGGTGATAAGATTTATGGAAAAACTAATATCAAAAAGTTAGTACCTTGTGATGACGAAGCCTTTAAAAAGTACAGATATTAAGGAGTTGATATGAAATTTAAGAAATATTTCTGGTCTTTTCTTTGTTGGCTCAGCTATCTTCCATTATTGTTTTTAAGTAAACTAGTACCTTCGGCTAGATCTAAATGCCCTCTTTGTAATATGCCTTTTATTGAAGTAGATCCTAAAGCTTCTTATATTTTACAGGATAGTTGTAAAGTGGCTAGACCTGTTTGCCCTAATTGTGCTTCTTTCGCTATTGGTTGGAATAATGCCGTTATTAAAGATATGGTAAATAAAAATTTGCCTATTGATATTAATCTTATTAATGTAAAGTTTAGTGATGATGAGGAGGAGTGATAAATAATGGCAGGAGGAGCAACACCAGGATTGTATAACCATGAATCTACTGACGCGTCGGAAAATAAAGTACTCTCTTTTCAGGATTGGGTCAGAATAAGAATTGAAGAAATTGAGCAACGAATTACTGATTTGGAACGTAAGGTAAGTAGTCTTTTAATTAAAGAATAACAAAAACAATAAAATGATGGAGTTAAGGGTTGATCCGCATCTGTCTCTTAACTCCGTCTCCAAAAAAGGAGGATAAAAAGTGCCTAATATAAATCAATTATTAATTGAAGGTGATAAAATTTCTAATAAGATGCATCTTCTAGAAGAGAAATTGGATCTTAAACAAAAGATAGTAGGATTTGAAGAATCTGATATAAATGAATTCTTTAAATTAATGGCTTTATCAATTCGCCTTGACGAAATCACTAAAAATATCCAAACCTTTCTTAATTTACAACAATTGATGGATGATATAGTCCATAACCCTTCAAATTAATATACTCCTATCATTAAACTGCTTAAATATGCCTCAAAGCACCTCAAAAGTGCCTATTCCTCTTTTAAAACCTATTAATAATAATATATAGGCTACCTACTTATTAACTACCATAAAATCAATCAGATAATAACAAATATAAAAAGCTATAGCCATAACCAAATATAATAAAAGTTGTAGATAATATCTTTAATGTTACAAATAAGACTTACAATAATAAGGCAGGAACGTCTCCAGCTTTTCCTCCCTCTCCCATCTCCCATCCATTGGCACACAAAACGCCGCTCGCTCGCATTCCACTTTGTGCTTCGGTCAGGGGGCCTGGCTCGAAAAGTGCCCCTAGATTGTCAGAATGCCCCGCTCGGTTGGGAAATGCCCCCCAGATTAGGATCTTTTCAAGAAGAAATGATTTAGTTAACAATATATAAACCTATAGCTATAGTAGCTGGTATAATAATATAGCTATAGTAATAATAATAGTAATAAGATAAATAGAATAATAGGCACTTTTTAGCGCGCTAATATTAAGCATTTCTAAATGTGCTAATGGCAAATTATAATAGCATCGGGTTCGCTACCGCTGGTTCTACCTTTTATCCCCGGCTATACCAGGATATTTAATTATTAACTACCTACTATTCTATTAATTATTTATTATTTATACCCAGAATATTTAGAGGTTTTCATTATTATTATTA